>Ga0315912_10001412_pt1 | contig 29702 bp, 27 predicted proteins | sample VfabasoilMG_FD_204469 | JGI IMG/M metagenome (GOLD analysis project Ga0315912, IMG submission 204469) | Garden soil microbial communities collected in Santa Monica, California, United States - V. faba soil | ecosystem: Environmental > Terrestrial > Soil > Garden | place: USA: California...
CCTTTGGCGGAACGGCCTTCAAGCTAGTTGCACAGTCCCCAATTCCCATATTGCTCGTGCGTCACGAATTTTATCAGCCCTATGGCAACGTCCTGGCGTGCGCGAAGGGAGTGGTGACTGACCGCCCTGTCATCGAGTGGGCAAACAGGGTGAGTCCTGCGAATCTGCTACACATACTGAGTGCATACACGGTTCCCTACGAACGTCGGCTCACTGAGTGGGGTGCATCGCAGTCAACAATCGATGTTTATGCGACTCGCGAGCGGGATGAACGCACCAGACAACTCTCGAAGCTGTTGGATGAGTTCGGCCTGCTGGCCGCTCGGGCGCGCCTTCATGTCGCGCGAGGCGAGCCGCTGGAGACAATCTTGAGCCATGCGGCAGAGTGGAAATGCGACCTGGTTATCGTAGGGCAGCGTACGCATGCGCCTGAAGGTCTGGCCGGCAGTATCGCGCGGCGGACTGCGAGTCGTGCCACGACGGATGTACTAGTCATTTCGTCGAAAACCATCACGCGAACTGCAGAGCTCAAGGAGGGCCAGATCGGCTGATAAACATGGGCGGCGGGGCCTCAAGAAGCTGACGACAGCAGACGCCCGCGCAGAAGCGATGCCGGTACTGAGGTGTGACCAGAGGATCGAATCCCTCGCAGTACTTGAGCCCCTGATGGGAATCTCATTTCCTGGGTACTTCCACAACGGAAAACGCCCGGTGGTCAATAAGGCATGGATGTCTTGATCAATAGCCGATAGTTAGCGCGAATCCGGCCTGCGGCCCGGCGCCCAGCGCTTCATGCGCGCGTTCTCAGTGCAGAAAAGCTGTGCGTCTCGCTCGAGCCTAACTGGTCACCCATCTTTCGGCTTTGGCGCACCCGCGGTGCGCTCAGTTCAATCTTTCGGCGGCCGCCGGGCACAGGCAGTCCGGACTCAACCCGCCGAAGCGCGTTCGCAATTTGATTGTCGGAGAACCACGGCTGCTTCATTGTCCTCTTTCCTGCGCATGGCCGGCTTCCGAGGCCATCGTCCAGCTCCGATTTGCTGGAGGAATCTGGGTTAACGCCACCCTTGGCTGCTGCACGTGCGCCACCTGGGAGTGGGGGTGATGACGCACATGCAGCGCCTGCATTGATGTTGAGAGACTTTCGTGAGTAGTACTAACCCGAACTACTCTCCGAGACAATAATCGCGAGACGCGGCGCAGGCAAACGATGAAATCCGATGCTTGATATCAAGATTGTCGATGCAGCGACTCATGTTGAGCTGCGCTCCTGTCGAACTGTTCGATCGAATAATTCTAATTGTTAGAAGCGATGATCTCGTCTAAAACAGTCCTGCGAACTGCAAACAGTGCAATGGAGAAAAAAGTCTTGCGCTATCCATGCAATCTCTTCGGAAAACCCGCTGGTCGCTGGCCACTCTCGAGCGATCCGCTGCCGGTGGAGCGCTGGAGCCGCAAGCGCGCAAGACCTTCCGGGTACGATGACGCGGAGCAGTCGGCGAGTATTCGCAATCGGCCACCTGCGCGTCCCAGAGGCGCCTGGGTGCTTAAGCATTGACGCAGGCGGTGGCCAACTTCGGTGCTTGCCCCGGCCATGCCGATGAGTCGAGTGTCTACTTGGCAAAGGAGAATCACGATGCGTCAGCGACCAATCATCGTGTCGGAGCGCGACGCGCGGCAGTTGCGTGCATTGCTGCGTTATCGATCCGAGGCATCGTTTCGCGATCAGGCTCACTTGAGCAAGCTGAAAGCCGAATTGGAGCGTGCGATTGTTCTGCGTGCGGAGGAGATGCATGGGGACGTGATCACGATGCAGAGTCACGTGCAGGTTCGCGACCTGGCGAATGGAGAACGAAGCAACTACGAATTGGTATTCCCATTCGAGGCGGACGTTGCTGCAAGGAGGATATCGGTGCTCGCGCCGCTTGGCACCGCACTGCTGGGCTTTCGGGAGGGTGATGAGGTGGAGTGGCAGATGCCCGGCGGCATTCGGCAATTGCGCATAGAACGCGTCTGGCAGCTCTCAGCCCAGCGTGGCACGCGGCAGCGCACTCGCACGATGGAATCGACGGAGTCATTCGCGGCGGGCGCCCATTGAGTGACGGAATTGTGCGCGCTGCCGGCATGCTACGAACGAGGAGCACGTGATGCTGCAAGCCATCAAGAAGCTGGACCACTGCCGGGTTATTGCCACGGATGGCCTAGTCGGTACCGTCCGTGACGTCTACTTCGATGACGAGCGATGGGTCGTCCGCTATCTCGTTTTGGAAACGGGCAATTGGCTAAACGCAAAACGAGTGCTGATCTCGCCTTACGCAATCAGATTCGTCGACTGGCAGACACGTGCGGTTGTCGTCAATCTCACGCGCGATCAAGTCAAGCACAGTCCGGATATCGATACTGACAAACCCGTATCGCGCCAAAAAGAAGAGGAGTTTCACCGCTACTACGGCTACCCGCAGTACTGGCCGTACTCGACATACTGGGCGTGGGGGGAAATGCCACTTCTCGTGCCGCCGGATCAGCGGGGCCAGGAAGCTGCCGAAACTGGATCGCCAATCCACCAAGATGGCACTCGCGCGGATGCACATCTGCGCAGCAGCCAGGTGGTAATCGGATACCACATTCAAGCCACCGACGCTTTCCTCGGGCACGTGGCGGATTTCCTATTCGACGAGAAGACCTGGGCGATTCGATATCTCGTCGCCGATACCCGCAGGTGGCTTCCAGGCAAGCAGGTGCTTGTGTCGCAAGATTCAATTCGTGAGGTGAATTGGGGCGCGCAGTCCGTGGGCGTTGCACTCACGCGTCAAGAGATTGAGTCGAGCCCTGAATACAATCGTCAACACTTGCCATCGCGGGATGATGAGAAGGTAAGCCGGGAAGTCGAATCGCGGCGGAGAATTTGATCCCAGGGAAGTTCATTTGATTGGCGTCGTGTTCTTTGGTCTGGCGAGTGTGAGCGCGATCCGTTAGCTCAGCGGGTACTTACGGCGTGCCGGAGATGCTCCGAGATCGGCGCAGAGAGTTTGAGACCGACGACGAATTCGACACGCACCCGGTGACTGGATATCCATCGGCCTCGTCGATAGGCAGCGTCAATAATCGTCGCTGGTCAAATACCTGGGCGCCGTCAGACTTCGTGGGTAGCTCCACGTCGGAGGACGACATGAGAACTCAGCGAATCGTGTTGAAGAATCTTGTGCGCATAGATGTTGCCGCACGGGCGTCGTGGAGGAGAAGTTGAGCACGCGCCTCAGCGCACTCGCCGGAAGGCCCGCACCGGATCAGCTGCTGGTCAACGTGCCGCGACTGGTTACCGCGTACTACACCAATCGCCCCGATCCTGACGTAGCCGCTCAGCGCGTCGCGTTCGGCACTTCGGGGCATAGGGGGTCTGCGTTAGAACACAGCTTTAACGAAGCTCACGTGCTCGCGATTACTCAGGCGATCTGCGCTTACCGGAAGCATCGAGGCATCGACGGGCCGTTGTTCCTCGGCTTCGACACCCATGCCTTGTCCGCGCCGGCGTTCGCGAGCGCGCTCGAGGTGCTGGCGGCGAACGATGTTGTAGTCGTGACCGCTACAGGTTATGAATACACACCGACGCCGGTGATCTCGCATGCCATCCTGGTGCACAATCAAGGGCGAGTGACGGGACTGGCTGACGGAATTGTCATCACGCCCTCACACAACCCGCCAGAGAGCGGTGGCATCAAGTACAACCCGCCGCGCGGGGGTCCGGCCGACATTGGTGTCACCACCTGGATCGAGGGCGAAGCCAATCGGCTGCTGAAAGACGGACTGCAGCGCGTGCGGCGCATTTCGTTCTTCAAAGCACACAGATCTTCCAGCACCCACAACCGCGATTTCATGGAGGCCTATGTCACCGACCTAGGCAGCACGATCGACTTCGACGCAATCCGCGGCGCGGGTATTCGTCTGGGAGTGGATCCGCTGGGAGGTGCTGGCGTGCACTACTGGGCGAGAATCGCCGAACGCTACCGCGTCAATCTCGAAGTCATCAGCGACAAGGTCGATCCGACGTTCCGTTTCATGACCGTGGATTGGGATGGGAAGATCCGCATGGACCCTTCCTCGTCCTTTGCGATGCAGAAATTGATCGCGCTCAAGGATCGCTTCGAGATCGCATTCGCGTGCGACACCGACCATGATCGGCACGGGATCGTGACCCGAAGCGTCGGGTTGCTGTCACCCAACCACTACCTGGCGGTCGCCATCTTCTATCTGCTTCAGCATCGGCCGGTGTGGAGCAAGGAAATGCAGCTCGGCAAGACCGTCGTAAGCAGCCTGATGATCGATCGCGTCGCTGCAAGGCTAGGGCGCAAGGTCTACGAGGTGCCAGTTGGCTTCAAATGGTTCGTCGACGGACTATTCGACGGCGCGCTGGGCGTCGCCGGAGAAGAAAGCGGGGGCGCTTCCTTCCTCCGCCGGGACGGCACCGTTTGGACGACCGACAAAGACGGCATCACGGCGTCACTGCTCGCGGCGGAGATCACCGCAAGAATGGGCCGCGACCCGGGGGAAATCTACCGCGACTTCACGCGCGAGCTGGGTGAGCCTGTCTATGACCGGGTGGAGGCGGCGGCCAGCCCGAAAGAAAAGGCAGTGTTGCAGAACCTCTCGTCTCGCGAGGTGGCACAGACCGATCTGGCGGGTGAACCCATTCGTTCGATCCTCACTAGGGCGCCAGGCAACGACGCGCCCATCGACGGATTGAAGGTGGCCACAGAAAGCGGATGGTTTGCGGTGCGTCCTTCGGGGACGGAGGACATCTACAAGATCTATGCAGAGAGTTTCCGTGGGAATGATCACTTGCGCCGCATCGTCGAGCAGGCGCAAAGCGTCGTCGCGACGGCGTTGGGAGCGGCGTCGCAGCGAAGCAATCGCCGCGCATCCTCGGCTCGGGAGGGGCGAAATCGCCATGCGATGGAAATGCGGGGCACCGAGGGAGGTGTCGAATGATTTGGTCGCAACCTCAGTCCGGGACCCGTGGCGAAGGCGAGATTGTGAGCCAAGCTACTCATGCGAGTGGCCGTCTTTCCAGCCCGATGCCTTCGGAACTCGACGGGTTCAGTTCGCTCGCCGCACTCGCTCTGGATTTGCGCTGGTCGTGGAACCATGGCGGCGATTTCGTTTGGCAGCAGATCGACCCAGAACTGTGGGAGTTGACTCGAAACCCCTGGGTCGTCTTGCAGACGGCTTCCCCGAAAAAACTACAGCAGTTGCTGGCCAATCCGGTGTTTCGCCAGCAGGTTGACGCTCTCGTGAAAGCGGAAAAGCGCCGCGCGGAGTCACCTGCATGGCTGCAGCAAACCCATCCGCGCAGTTCCCTTACCTGTGTTGCCTACTTCAGCCTGGAGTTCATGCTGAGTGAGGCGCTGCCTATCTATTCCGGTGGCCTTGGCAACGTGGCGGGCGATCAACTCAAAGCCGCCAGCGATCTGGGCGTGCCCGTGGTGGGCGTAGGCCTGCTGTACCAGCAAGGCTATTTTCGCCAGGTGATCGACAAGGACGGGGCACAGCAGGCACTCAATCCGTACAACGATCCTGGACAGCTTCCGATCTCACCTTTGCGCAATGCGGATGGCGAGTGGTTGCGATTGGAGATCGAACTACCCGGTTATTCGGTCTGGCTGCGCGCGTGGCAGGTCCGGGTTGGCAGAGTGAAGCTCTACTTGCTGGACAGCAATGACGCGGCCAATCATCCAACGCACCGCGGGATCACGAGTGAGCTTTATGGTGGGAGCCCGGAGTTACGTCTCAAACAGGAGTTGCTACTCGGAATCGGCGGTTGGCGGCTGCTCAGCGCTCTGGGCATCAAGCCGGAAGTCTGTCACCTGAACGAAGGACACGCGGCGTTTGCGATCCTCGAACGCGCTCGTGGTTTCATGGCGCAGACAGGACAGCCCTTTGATGTCGCATTGTCAGTCACGCGCGCGGGCAATCTCTTCACCACCCACACCGCAGTGTCGGCAGGGTTTGATCGCTTCCCACCGGTCCTCATCGAGCAATATCTTGGCCCCTATGCCACCGAGCAGCTCCGTATTCCTATCGGCGACTTGCTCGCGCTCGGGCGCGAGAACCGGGATGACGCCGCGGAGCCTTTCAACATGGCCTATCTGGCGGTGCGTGGAAGTGGGTCCGTCAACGGCGTCAGTAGCCTGCACGGACAAGTGAGTCGCCGCCTTTTTTCAAGGCTCTTCAACAGGTGGCCCGAGGACGAAGTGCCGGTAGGGCATGTGACCAACGGAGTCCACATGCCGACGTGGGACTCTGCTGCGGCTGACGAAGTCTGGACTAACGCATGTGGAAAGGATCGCTGGTTGGGAATCACGGAAACGTTGGAGCAGGACGTTCGCCGTATCCCCGCCGCGCGGCTGTGGTCGCTGCGCACCGCGTCGCGCCAGTCACTGATTGAGTACATCCGTGCACGATTGCCGCGGCAACTGGCCGCCTCGGGGCGATCGCCCGCGGCTATCGAGGGCGCTCGGCGGGTATTCAACGTCGGCGCCCTGACGCTGGGATTTGCGCGGCGGTTCGCCACGTACAAACGACCTAACCTCCTGCTCCACGATCCGGCGCGGCTGATTCGAATCCTGACGAACTCGCAACGTCCGGTCCAACTCATCATCGCTGGAAAGGCGCACCCCGCGGACCAGCCGGGCAAGGCGCTGATTCAGGAATGGATTCGTTTTGTCCGGCAGCCCGAGGTTCGTTCACATGTCGTCTTCCTCGGTGACTACGACATGCTACTCGGTGAGCGGTTGGTGCAAGGCGTAGACGTATGGATCAACACTCCGAGGCGGCCGTGGGAAGCCTGTGGAACGAGCGGCATGAAGGTGCTCGTCAACGGTGGCATCAATCTTTCGGAATTGGATGGCTGGTGGGCCGAAGCGTACGCGCCTGATCTCGGCTGGGCGCTAGGTGACGGCGAGGAACATGAGGATGAGCCAGGTCGCGATGCCGTTGAAGCCGAGATTCTCTATGAGCGGCTGGAACAGGAGGTCATCCCGGAGTTCTATTCGCGCGACGAGAACGGCATTCCCACTGCATGGATCGCGCGGATGCGCGAGAGCATGGCAAGGCTGACACCGCAATACTGCACCAGTCGGACTGTGCGGCAGTATAGCGAGCAACACTACTTCCCTGCCGCGGAACACTATCTCAAGCGCGCCGCCAACAACGGCGAGCTGGGTGTTCGAGTGATGAAGTGGCGGCAGGCTCTGGATCAGAAGTGGGATGCGCTGCGGTTCGGCGACGTGAGGATCGAGACCGGCGCAGAACACCATGAATTCGAGGTTCTGGTGTATCTCAAGGACCTCGACCCGGATGCGGTGCGAGTCGAGCTCTATGCCGATGCCATCGATGGTAGCGGCCCGGTGCGACAAGAAATGAAGGGTGTCCGCGAACTGGCGGGGAGGGCCGGCGGCTACTCTTTCCGGGCGCGAGTGCCTGTCACCCGGCCGGCCGCACACTACACGCCGCGCGTGATTCCAAACCTTGCTGGCGTGGCGGTTCCCCTGGAAGCTGGCCACGTGCTCTGGCAGCGATGAGCAATCTTGCTCAGTCCTTGCCATCACTTGATGAAATGCCGCTCGACGAACTGGCGAAGGCGGTGCCGTCTTTGGGGTCGGGCATTTCGGGCTTGCGTTCCAGGCAAGGAGGGCCTCGAGCGCCACGGCTTCACGATCGAGAAAGTTATCGAAAAGGCGATGCAACTACTGGAGCGCAAAACGATGAACGCATTGCTCGAGCTCGCACGGTTCGGCCAGAGCTATTGGCTCGACGATCTCACCCGCTCGATGATCAGGAGCGGAGAACTGAGGCACCGTGTGACGAATGAGGGACTGACCGGCGTTACGGTCAACCCCGCGATCTTCCGTGCCGCGCTCACTCACAGCGACGAATACGACCACCAGATCAAGGAGATGGCCGGGCAGCCAGCGAATAGCATCTACGAGACGCTCATCGTTACCGACGTTCGCGATGCCTGCGACATCTTGCGTCCCGTCTACGATCGCACCGAAGGGCGCGACGGTTTCGTCAGCCTCGAAATCTCGCCGCTCCTCGCCCGCGATACGAAGGGCTCCATCGCGGAAGCGCGCCGATTCTGGGAGGCGGTGACGCGCCCGAATCTTCTCGTCAAGATACCCGGTACGGTTGAAGGTGTTGCGGCAGTCGAAGCGCTGCTGTTTGCGGGAATCAACGTCAATATCACGCTGCTGTTCTCGGTCGAGCGTTACGAGGAGATCGCGCTCGCCTATCTCAGCGCGCTCGAGCGGCGCAAGGCGAACAAATCGCCGATCTCAGGAGTTGCATCCGTGGCCAGCTTCTTCCTGAGCCGTATCGACACACTTGTTGATGAACTGCTGCAGCAGAAGATCGCAAACGGGACGCTGGAAGCACGTCACCTGCTCGGTAAGTGCGCCACCGCGAACGCCAGGCTCGCGTATCAGCGCTTCAGAGAATTGACCTCCACGGCACGATGGAGCTCCCTCGAGGCTGCGGGTGCGCGCCCCCAGCGGCTTTTGTGGGCCAGCACCAGCACGAAGAATCCATCGTACGGCGACCTGATGTACGTCGAGCCTCTGATCGGACCGCAGACAATCAATACGCTGCCAATCAACACCATCGCGGCCTTCGCCGACCACGGCAAGGCGTCAGCATCGTTGGTACAGGGGATCGATGACGCACGTCAACTCATGAGTGACCTGCAAATGGCGGGGATCGATATGTCGCAGGTTACCCGGCAGCTTCTCGATGAAGGCATTGAGAAGTTCATCGAGTCACTCAACGAGATCTTGAAGACCATTGCGACGAGATCAGCAAACTCGAGGTAGACAGAGGAAGGAAGGTGAAAGGATGAGTACCAAAGTGGCGATCAACGGTCTGGGAAGAATCGGACGCGCGATCCTCAAGCTGGTCCTCGACGAGCCGGGACTCGAATTGGTCGCCGTCAACGACCTTGTCGAAGTCGAGAATCTTGCCTACCTGCTGCGCTTCGACACCGTGTACGGACGTTTCTCGAAACCGGTGGTCGTTGAAGGAGGGCACCTGACCATCGCCGGACGCAGGCTGCGGACGTTGAGAAATCGCGACCCAATGGAATTGCCGTGGAAAGACCTCGGCGTCGAACTCGTGTTCGAATGCACCGGCGCGCTCAAGCGGCGCGAAGATCTGGAGAAGCACATCCAGGGTGGAGCGCGGTTTGTCCTCCTGTCGGCGCCGTCCCAAGGCGGGGAAGTGGAGACCGTAGTGCACGGCGCAAACGTTCCACAGGGCACGCCGGGCATCATCTCCTGCGCGAGTTGCACGACCAACTGCATCACGCCGATTGTGGAAGTGGTCGGTCGGCGGATCGGATTCAAGAAGGCGGTGATGACGACCGTGCACGCCTATACGTCGTCGCAGGCGATCGTCGACGGCCCGAGCAAGGCGTTTCGTCGCGGTCGAGCTGCGGCGGCGAACCTCGTCCCGGCCACGACGGGCGCGGCGCTGGCGACGACTCGTGCGCTGCCCGAATACGCCGGGCTGTTCGATGGGGTCGCAATTCGCGCGCCTCTGACTGTCGGGTCGATCGCGGATCTCACATTCATCACTTCGCGACAGACCAGCGTCGATGAGGTGAACGGGATCTTCGACGAGGAAGCCGCGACGCCGCGCTACGCCGGAGTGCTCGGAGTGTCCCGCGATCCGCTCGTTTCGTCCGACATCGTCGGTGACCCGCGGGCCTCGGTCGTCGATCTCGAGCTCACGAAGGTCATCGACGGCGACCTGCTCAAGGTCATGAGCTGGTACGACAACGAGTGGGGATACGCGAATCAGATGGTGCGCGCGGCGGTGTCGATGACGTCGCGATAGCACACGGCAACGGAATCGTACGCATGCGCGATAGCGAATCGGACGCCCTGGTGATCTTTGGCATCACTGGCGACCTCGCATACAAGAAAATCATCCCCGCGCTGCAACAGCTGACCCGGCGGGGGCGTCTCGAGGCGCCCGTGTTTGGAGTCGCGCGCGAGACGTGGACCATTGAAAAGCTGCGGGAACGGCTCGCCGCCAGCCTGCGCGCGCGTGGCGGCGAGATCGATGAGGCGGCCTTTGCGTCACTGTGTGAACGGCTGCGCTACATCGACGGCGATTACCGCGATCCCGATACTTTTCGAAAGCTCCGAGACGCCTTGGGCGAAGCGCGCGCGCCGCTGTACTATCTGGCGATTCCTCCAAGCCTGTTCGGCGAGGTGGTGGTGCACCTCGGCGCCTCAGGCTGTGCCCATGGCGCCCGGGTGGTCGTGGAGAAGCCGCTGGGGCGCGATCTGAAATCGGCGCAGGCGCTCAACCGCAGCCTCGCGGAAGTGTTCGAGGAGTCATCGATATACCGAATCGATCATTTTCTCGGCAAAGAACCGGTGCAGAATCTGCTCTACTTCCGGTTTGCCAATTCCTTCCTCGAGCCTTTGTGGAATCGGACGCATGTTGCCAGCGTGCAGCTCACGATGGCGGAGTCATTTGGGGTCGAAGGCCGCGGCCGTTTGTATGAGGAGTTAGGCGCGGTCCGCGACGTGGTGCAGAACCATCTGCTGCAAATTGTGAGTCTGCTCGCGATGGAACCGCCGGCTCGCTACGCAAGCGATACGCTCCGCGATGAGAAAGTGAAGGTGTTGCAGGCCGTGCGACCTCTCCATGAGTGCGATGTCGTGCGCGGCCAATATTCGGGCTACCGCATCGAATCGGACGTTGCCGCAGATTCCAAGGTCGAGACCTACGCCGCGCTGCGCCTTTGTATCGATTCGCCGCGCTGGGCCGGCGTGCCGTTTCTCATCCGCGCCGGAAAAGGGCTGGCGGTGACGGCGACCGAGGTCATGGTGCGTTTACGCACCCCTGCGCACCCGCTGTTCAGCGACACTCAGAGTGCGCCCAACCATGTGCGCTTTCGGCTCGGTCCGGACCTCGTCTCCATTGGCTTCGGCGTGCGAACCAAAGAACCAGGCGAGGAAATGCGCGGTCACGCCAGCGAGCTCCTGATGTGCGAAGAGGAGGCGGGGGCAATGAGCGCCTACGAACGATTGATCGGCGATGCGTTACGCGGCGATCCGACTCTGTTTGCACGCCAGGATTCGATCGAAACCGCCTGGCGGATTGTCGATGCGGTCGTACACGAGGAGCCGAATGAGCCGCGGACTTATCCTGCGGGCGGTTGGGGGCCAACCGAAGCGGAAGGCTTGGCCGCCGAAGTCGGCGGCTGGTTCAACCCGACCACAGATCGCTAGGGGCTACCCCGTGGCAACACGTGGCCTCCGAATCGGTTGCGCAGCATGGCGAGCATCCGGGCGCTGAAGTCGTCACTGCCTTGCGATGCAAAGCGCGCCATGAGCGCCGCACTGATCACCGGGGTTGGGATTCCAAGCTCGATGGCTTCCTGCGCCGTCCAGCGACCCTCGCCAGAATCTTCGATCCGTGCCGCGACTGTATCCATCGAAGCTTTGTCTGCAAGCACCTCCGCCGTCAGGTCAAGCAGCCAGGAGCGGATCACGGTGCCGTGACACCAGGCTTGCGCGATTTCCGCCAACGGCAACTGGAGATCCTTCCTGCCGGCGAGCAATGAAAAGCCTTCGGCGTACGCTTGCATGAGGCCGTACTCGATACCGTTGTGGATCATCTTCACGAAGTGGCCGCTACCTGAAGCGCCGCAGTACACCCAACCTCTGTCGGGTGCCGGTGCCAGTGCCTGGATCAAAGGCAAAACGGCGTCGACGTGTTCGCGCGCGCCACCCAACATCAGGCCGTAGCCTTGCTCGAATCCCCAGACACCACCGGACACGCCAGCGTCAACGAATCCGATGCCGTTCTCCGCAAGCAATCGGCCGCGCCGTTGCGAGTCGTGAAAGTGGGCATTGCCGCCATCGACAACGATGTCGCCGGACGTGAGTTGTTTGGCGAGTATCTGGATGTTCTCTTCGGTGGCGGCGCCTGCCGGTACCATCATCCAGACCACGCGTGGCGGCTCGAGCGCCACCAGCATTTCCTCAATGCGGTTGAAGACTTTGATGTTGGCGTCACTCGCCAGATCAGTGCTGGCGAGCGCATCGAGGCTGAATCCGCGCACCGAAATGCCGCCCCGTCCGAGGCGACGTGCCATGTTGCCACCCATGCGGCCAAGTCCGATCATGCCCATGTGCATTGTCTTCTCCTTCGCTCGCAGTCAGCGACGTTGTCGTTGGTCCCTTGCGCGTCATCCCTGACGGCCATCGACTCGAGGCCGCAATAGAATGGGCGTGTACACCACGACGAAGATCGCGAACGCGCAAATCCACAACGCGCCGGCCGCCATGACACTCCACCGATAGGCGTCGGGTGCGACCGACGGTGCAAACACGCGTGCCGCTGCTGCCGTCGACAACAGAATGTATGCGCTGGCGAGCAGTCGCGGCGCGCGCAGCGGTCGGCCGGTGTGGCCGAGCGCCACGCGCGTCATGACAGCGAGGATCATCGCGGCCGCGACCCCTATGGTCAGCGCATGCAACCAGTGTGCTGCCCACGGGACGCTACCAGCGAGATACAGCGCCTTCATTGCCAGTCCGACTGGCAGCCATGCATAGCCCAGATGCAGACTCCACACTAGAGGTTCGTCAAGCGACTTCCAGCTTCGCCAGCCGATGAGCCTCCATGCATGCGCGATCGCGGCAACGGCCGCGACCCCACCGGCAATCCGCTGCCACGGAGCGACGACGTCTACGAAGACGACCGCAACCATCGCACCGATGACCATGTAGTCGGCCCATCGGCTTCCGCGCAGGTCCGCCGGCCTTCCGCGCGCGCGCAACGCGTTCGCGGTAAATGCAGGAACAATGCGACCGCCAATGACGGTGATCAGCAACAAGACAATGTCTATGGCGACGAGCAGCATGGAGCGCGCGAGCACAGGGTCCTGAGTCATCAGCGCATACATGAAGACGACGTCGGTTACCCATATTCCGGCAAGTACGAGAAGCAGCGGCGAATTGCGATTGCGTGTTCGAAGCAGCGGTCGGGCCAGAAGGCAACCGAGCGCCGGGAGAAAGGCCAAGTCGAAGAGCGCAACGGCGGCCAGTGGTAGAACGGAGGCCGCGGCGAATGCCAATCGGCCGGCGAGCCAGAGCGTTGATAACAAGACAAGCGGCCTCCGCGCAAAGCCGCGAGCACTCGTCCAGCTCGGTACTGCCGTGAGCAGGAATCCGGCGATCGCCGCACTGACGAAGCCGTATAACATCTCGTGACCATGCCAAAGGTACGCGGGTTGGCTTGGCAGGAGTTGCATGCCCGTCGTAAAAATCCACAACCACGTGATGAGCCCAAGTAGCGCGTAGGCGCCGGCGGCCAGGAAAAATGGCCGGAATCCATATTCGAATAGTGCGAACGCTGGCACATCGATCGGGGGATTCCGCGGTGGAGCGGTGGGCATGCGAGTCCTCTGGTGACGTGCAAAAAGATGCGCCGCAACTAAGTCGTGGAAACTTCGGTGGTCGCGCCACAATTCCTGATGGCGCAACCGTCTAAGCCTCCTGAATAAACTCTTTGAGAACCGCCGCCTGATTGAACAGCGTGTCCCGGGCGCTATATATAAGTGTCACCCGCCGATGCGCGGCGCGCTGTCGCAGCGCATTCACCTGAGATGTGTGCTGGCGAAGCTCGGCGCGGTAACGCCTGCGAAACTCGAGCCAACGACTTGGGTCGTGGTCAAACCATTTGCGCAGCTGAGCGCTTGGTGCCAGCTCGCGCAGCCAATCGTCGATGGCGGCATCCTGTTTTCTGATCCCGCGCGGCCATAGGCGGTCCACGAGAACCCGATAGCCGTCGGAAGATGAACGCTCATCGTAGACACGCTTGATTTGTACACTGCGTCCGCGGGTCAGAGCCGGCTCCAACTCAGGCATGAAGCAGGGAGGCGAACTGTAGGCCCGCGTCCCTTCACTGAGCCGCTCAGTAGCCGTGGACGACGCTCGGTTCTTGCGGGGAGTGGCTATTTTTCGTGCTCCTCTCGTGTTACGGCGATCGTGGTGTTTGCCGTGGAGGCTCGATGCTCGATCACTCGCAGGATTCATGGATTAGCCCGTCGCCACGACCAGCGCCATTATTCCAATGAGGCTCCCGAGCGCGATCGTGATCATCCAGAGCGGATTCACCGTATGGTCGTCGTCGTCGTCTAGCCACTCGTAATCGTCGTTCGCTGCCGTGCGCGCTTCGGTCGCCATGGATGCAATTGTCGGGGGCTGCATCTCGGAACTCGTCGGTGCATCAGCGAGCCGTCCAGAGGGAGGAGTGGGTGTGTTCATGACTGGTATGCTCAAAATCGACGTCTGTGCGGTTGGGGCCGAGGATCAGAAGCGGTCCGGGAACTGCTTGGCCAGCGCGCCGGCGATGGAATCCGCAATCGTCAGCATGTGTCTGCGCATTGCATGCCAGGTCTGCGCTTCGCTCCGAAAATCGTTGGCCGCGACCTGGTTGCTCTGCGCCATGTGGTGGGCGCCGTGCGCGGCCAATAGACCGAATACCGCGTCCTCGGGCAGGTAAGGGTTGGCACCGCTCAAGAACTTTGCAATCTCATGAGCGTTCGCCGTTATGGCCTGTGCCGCCTTGTCTCGGGCGGGGTGCGAGTGGTTGACCAGCGCCGTGTTGTAGTCGCGGACTGCGGCCCAGTGGCCAGCCAGTAGTTTGAGCAGGCTATCGGAGGCGGCCTGGCCGTAGAAAGGTTTTATTGTCGCGGCAAGCGCCTTGGCATTGGTGACGACTTCGGCTTCGGCAACCTTGCTCTGTGCTTCATCGCCAGCATGCGTGGCGAGCACGTAGCTGCGGATCCAGAAAACGTGCTCGACCCATAGGTCACGAAGCGCCATCTTTGTCTCGAGAACGGCGACCGTTTCAGCCGATGTGGTGGGTGTTGCAGCGTGCGTCGGATCGGCAAGGCAGAGATTGGACAGCAGCAGCAAGGGAGCAGCGAGCAATCCCGATAGTGTGTTTCGCGACATCTCTTCGCTCTCCTGTTGTTTGTCTGCAAGAAAAGATTTCTGCAGTAGGCGAGAAGGAGCGTAGAGAGCGCGATGACATCAGACAAGCGAAGAGAATTGACACTTCATATCGAGAACATTGATATGAGACCGGAGCGAGCTACTACGTGCACGTCGATAGGAGACCTTGATAGTGCGGGGCAGTCACCCCATTTCAGCGCCCGCACCCGCGGACAGGTTCGCGGCGTCATCGAAAATCGGTGTCTGAAAATCGACGTCGGAGAGAAGGTAGTGGCTGTTTTGACGTCGAACGCAAAGGCAACTGAGTCTGACGATCGGTCGCTCGACGTGTTGCTGGCGGCCGTGCGCGCTTGCCGCGCGTGCGAGTTGCATCTCCCACTCGGCCCGCGACCGGTGGTGCAAGCTGCTGCTTCAGCCAGAATTCTTGTGGTGGGACAGGCGCCAGGCCTACGCGTGCACCACACGGGCGTTCCCTGGGATGATCCAAGCGGCGAGCGCCTGCGCGGTTGGATGGGCGTGGACAAAGAAGTCTTTTACGACGCATCGCGCATCGCGATCATTCCGATGGGCTATTGCTATCCAGGCAGGGGCGCCGGCGGTGATTTGCCGCCACGCCGAGAGTGCGCGCAGTTGTGGCTCGATAAGTTGCTCGGGCGGCTGCCATTGATCGAATTGACGTTACTCGTTGGCCAGTACGCGCAGCGCCATTTTCTGGGAAGCCGTCGAAAGCAATCGCTGGCGGAGACAACATACGCATGGGCAGAGTACGCGCCGCAGTACATTCCGCTTCCTCATCCCTCGCCGCGCAATACGCCGTGGTTTCAGCGTCATTCCGGGTTTGAACAGCAACTCCTGCCCGAGCTGCGAGCGCGAATTGCAGCGCTTCTAGCTCGCTGAAGGCACCTCGTCTTCAATGCACTGCCGCGGGTACAACATAAATACGGCCGTTCACGCCACTACACCTCGGCCTTGGCGGGAACATAGCTCAGCTTTCCCTGAACGATGCGCGCTGGCGAAGTGAATGGATGAATGGCGGCATGCTTGGCGTCGAGGATGTGTATCACCTCGACGCCTCGGGCGCAGAGCACATCTGCGATCAATGCCCGATGACAACGCCACCACACAGATTCCGCGCACATTAGAACTGTGCGCATGTGACTCGAGAATGCAAGTAGTTCGTCCAGTCCACTTGAAAACTCGGCACTGGCAATGTGGTCAGCGTAGCCGCGAAACGAGACGTTGCGCCAGGCGGCGTTTGGCGAGTCAGGCAGCGGGCGGCGTCTGCCGCCGAGCGAGGGAAGCCAGCGATAGGCGATGCGATGTTCAGCAAGGGTCGAGCTCAGTGCTGTCTGCGCGTATTGTGGCTGACGCCGTGAACCGGGGAAGCGCCGCACATCTGCGACTGCTTCCAGTCGATAGTCGGCGAGCAGTTGCAGGAATTCCTGAAGTGGACGGGTCGAATGGCCGATCGTCCAAACTGTCGGGCCACTGATACTTACGGCTGCCAACACATCGACATTTGCACGGTTGACGATGCGATCATGAATCGATCCTCCTCAACGCCGATCCTTTGTGCATGGCGATGTGATCGGTCTTGTCGCTCTTGATCTCATACTGCGGATCATCCTTGCTCGCGTGATGGATGTGTCCTTTGTAGTCCGCATCTTTCGTGTGAACCTTAATGATCCTGCCACTGACGCGGCCCGCCTCGGAGTTCCAGCGAACGTGATCGCCCACTTTGAACCTGATCGTCATGGTCAATTGGTTGGGGCGGCGCGGTGGACCTCAAGTCTGAAGGTGTCTCATCGTTCCGCCGGTCGGCTGAACTCGCTCTCACGCGGCTTCGGCTGCCACGCGCCGTATCGTGTCCAGTGCAAGCGCGAGAGGGTCTGACTTCTCCATCTGCGTTGGGAAACATAGATAGGCCGGCAATCGGAATTCAGGCGCCCCGGGAACGCGATGCAACCTGCCGGTGGCTTCGTGGTCGCGTAGCATTCGCGCCGGGAAATAGCCGCTGCCGCCGAATGCAAGAATGCGTTGCAATCCGAGCCAACCGGTATTCACCGTAAGCGTGGCGCCGGCAAAACTCGGAAATGCGAGGGCGTGTTGTGCGAAGAACTCCGGCCCCCAGTCGACATACACATAGTCACGCTGAGGTTCGGCTGGAGGATTAGCGCGCGCGGATATCATCACGAGCCGCTCCTCCAGGAGAAGCTCGACGGTGAGACCGGGACGAGCCTGCGGTGTGTACATCACACCGATGTTTGCGCGGCCATCGATCAATGCCTGCATTACGTCTTCTTCGAATCCTATAAATGCGCGAACAGCGACGTCTGGCGCGAGTTGCGCAAAGATTGGCAGCCAGCGCAACAACAGATCTTCCCACAGGCCGAACCTGGCCCCCACCGTGAGTGTCGCGCGAAAGCCGCTGACGACGCCGATCTCCTGCCGCGCCTGCTCAACGGTGAGAGTGAGCAGTGCGGCGTGGCGTTGAAACTGCCTTCCGGCCGCCGTGAGTGTGGTCCCCGCTTTGTTTCGTACGAACAGCTCGGCGCCCAGCGCCTGTTCCAGACGCTGAATTCGCATGCTCACTGTCGACTGCGTGACGTGCAGCCGCTCTGCTGCATGCACGAAGCTGCCGGCAGCAACAACGACAAGAAAGGTTCGCGCGAGTTCGGTATCCATCGGTAGCTCTGATATCTAGCGTCAAGATTCATCGCTGGTCAAATATTTGCGCGGTCCTAGACTTCAAACTCCTAATCGGAGAGGTTTCATGAGTCTAACGCTGCCGCCATTGCCCTATGCTCTCGATGCTCTTGAGCCGCACATCTCGCGGCGCACGCTGGCGGCCCATCACGGGTACCACCATGCCGCATATGTGGATAGGACCCGGGCGCTTGTTCGCGGCACTCCGCTCGAGTCGGCCTCGCTTGAAGAAATCGTCCGCGCCAGTGCGGAGCCGAGGCAAAAAGCGCTTTTCAATGCCGCAGCCCAAGCCTGGAATCATGCGTTTTATTGGCGAAGCATGCGGCCAGGCGGAGGTGGCGACCCGCGTGGCGAAGTCGCGCGGCTGATCGGGGAGCGGTTCGGTAGCCAACGGGCGTTTTCACAGGAATTCGTGAGTGCCGCCAGCGATCAGTTCGGCAGCGGCTGGGCTTGGCTCGTTCTCGACGGCGACCGACTGCAGATCATCTCGACTTCCAATGCCGAGACGCCGCTCATCACGTCGCAAGTTCCGCTGCTGACAATCGATGTGTGGGAACACGCGTACTATCTGGATTTTCAGCAGCGACGGCTCGACTACATCGCCGCATATCTGGCGCACCTGGTCGATTGGGACTTCGCCAATCAGAACCTGAGCCTCGCTCAGCGCTCGCAAGCACGTATCCCCCTTCACCAGGAATCTGCCATCGCCGTCCAAATAAGATGAGTTGAACAATTCCTTGGGAATGAGGATACGAGGAAGACAAATGAAAGCTGCACAAACTTGGTCGCTCGTCCTTGCTGGGGGTGAAGGCAGTCGACTCCGTACCTTAACGACCAAACCTGGCGGCACCGCCGTCCCCAAGCAGTATTGCACACTCGTTGGCGAACACACGTTGCTGGAGGCCGCAATCGAGCGCGCGAAGGCGATCACTTCCGCGGCGCATACGTGCGTCGTTGTGGCTGCGAAACATCGGCGGTGGTGGAGCTCGCCGCTCGCCGAACTGCCAAAGGCAAACGTGATTGTGCAGCCGTTCAACCGTGGAACCGCTGTTGGGATTCTTTACCCGCTCCTGCACATCCTCGTCCGTGATCGGCACGCACGGCTGGTGATTCTGCCGTCCGATCATTACGTGCGACAGGAGAAGCTGCTGCAGCGCTGCGCACGATCGGCTGTCGATCTGCTCATTCACGACACCGACGCACCTATTCTGTTAGGACTCGAGCCCGAAGAACCCGATCCCGAACTCGGCTACATCATCCCCGGGGAAGGTGGCATTGACGGCGTAAGATCGATTCGGCATTTCATCGAGAAGCCGCCGGCACATCGTGCAAGGGAGATAATCAGTCAAGGCGGCCTCTGGAACACGTTCATCATCGTGGCAGCGGGTCAGGGCTTGTTGAATTTGTTCGATCAACGTTATCCGCAGCTCGTGAAGGACATGCGGTCTGTCGTTGAGTTGTTAGCGCGAGAGCCCGAAGACGTTGCTGAATTGTCCGAATTGTATGAACAGCTGCCGCAGATTGATTTTTCGCGCGACGTGCTGGAAGTCTTCAGTTCTTCACTGCGGCTCGTACGTGTGCCGACGTGCGGATGGAGCGATCTCGGAACCCCGAAGCGCGTGGGTGAAACACTGCGGCGCCTTAAACCCCATGAATTCCCGGCCGGACGAGCCTCGTCGGCGAATGGACCTCTCAATCTCGCGAAGCAGCATGCTCGTCTCGAGCGGCTCACGAAAATCAGCTCGCGCTCGCAGCGTCCGGCTTCGTTGTCCTCGTAGTCCCCCGCTGCCTCATTCGGGCAGTGTGCTACGCGCACAACTCTCGATTGAGCAGTCATGTCTGGGGCGGTGTGAGATCCAAGCGGCGGTCAATTGCATGCGGCTCCCCCGCGGCGGGCGATTGAGAGCGGCGTCCGCCGCGAGAACTGTCTTCGTGCCACTCAGTGGTCCACTCCTCGTTGATCACCGGAATCGCGCGCATTCCCCACAAATCGACGGGCGTCGAAGCTAGCCGGAACTCATTGTCGACGCAGCGCGAGAAGCTGTTGCAACAAAGGTTCTAGAAAATCGAAGCTGAAGGAAGGTTAATTCCAATGGATCGAAGTGCGCGATTCCTTCAGGATGTTGGCAGGGCGGATTGCGTCCGGAAGGAGATCGATGATGCGGAGTCTTCCAGTTGTCATGCGTGAGTCCGACGCGCGAATGATCCGCGGCATGCTGGCGTGTCGCGCCATGACCTCGAGCCTGGATCAGATGCATCTGGAGCAATTGCAAGCGAAGCTGCAATGGGCGCTCATACTTGAATCCAAACGTATTCCGGCCGATGTCGTTACGAGCCAGACGCGCATTCGCATTCTGGATATTGCGAGCGGTACGCCCCACGAATTCGAGTTCGTTTCCGCGCGGGACACAGACCTGTGGGCGAATCGAATATCGCTTCTCGCCCCGCTAGGCGCCGCCTTGCTCGGCTATCGTGCAGACGACGAGGTCGAGTGGTTGCTCCCTGTTGGTGTTCGGCGCCTTCGCATCGAACGTGTATCTCAGATTGCAGAGATTGATACGGTCGAAACGATCCAGGCCGAATCGCCCGCAGACCTTTGCGTTGGAGCTGGATCGTGATCCTGGACATCCAGCGCACGACCGACGATGTAACAGCCGGATGCGGGAGCCCGAGATGATCAAGGTATTGTGCGCGACAGATCTGTTGCCGAAGACCGAGGCCGCGATTGATAGGGCGAGCCACCTTGCAGATGAACGCAACGGTAGCCTGTCCCTACTGCACGTCGCCGGTACTTCCGGGTCAGATCATTCCCTCGAGCAGGCACTACATTCTGCGATGGTGAGAATGAAGGCGCGTTCACGGCCACCAAAGTGGCAGGGAACAGTGCTGCCGAACGTGATGGTGCGAGCAGGCAATGCGGCGAGCGTCATTGCCGACAACATCGGGCAGCAGATGATCGAGTTGCTGGTCATAGGACCGCACCGGCCGCGCGGTATGCGCGATACGCTGGAAGGAACCGTTGCCGCGAAACTCGTGTCCGCACGCAAATGCCCTGTCCTGATCGTGCGAGAAGCGCCTCGCGCTGCCTATCGAACCGTCGTGCTCGCCCTGGATCTCACCAGAGTTTCCGCTGGGGCAGTGCGGGCGGCCGAAAGGCTGGCAATTGCTCCGTCCACCCAGGTGGTCGTTGTTTACGCACTTGAGGTGCCTTACGAAGGAATGCTCCGTTATGGGGGTGTGAGTACTGACGCCGTCAACGCCTATGGTGAAGCAATGAAGCGTGGGGCTGGCGTAGCAGTACGCGACTTCTTGAGATCGCAAGGCATCGACTCCAATCGCTACAGCGTTGTAATCGAAGAGGGCGCCGCGGCGCCTGCGATCATGAGTGCCGTACGGCGAGTTCACGCGGACCTGCTCGTGATGGGCACACGTGGCTTCGGGCGCGCACGTCGCGCATTGCTCGGCAGCGTCGCCAACAAGTTGATGCATCAGGCGAACTGTGACGTTCTGATCGTGCCCGAAGGATCGGTTCGCGCGAGTACACACCTGAGAGTTTCACCGACGGCCGAGCAGGGTACTCCTCTTCGGAGAAGTGCCACTTCTTCCTAAGAATGCGAGACGCGGGTTCTGTTGAGGCGCGACTAACTACGGAGCAAATTGTGAATAGAGCCATCATTCGAGACAACCGGCAAGACGAGCCGAAACCCGATTCTCGCGGCGCGACCGCGTTGGAGCTATTGAAAGGTGACTTTGGCAGCGCTCGAGAGCGAACGCGCTCACATATTGAGGAGACCGCGGATCTCAATTTTGCGCTTGCGGCGGAGCAGTTATGCCTCTTGCCGCAACAACGCCAATTGTTGAAGACACCATTCCGCGAAATCAAAGTGGCGCTGCCGATACAAATGGACGATGGGACGATCGCAGTATTCGTCGGCTATCGGGTGCAGCATAGCGGCGCCCGCGGACCTGGCAAAGGCGGGATCAGATTTCATCCTGAGGTGCGCGACGGAGAAATCCACGCGCTTGCGCAGATCATGACGTGGAAGACTGCGTTGGCCGATCTGCCGTTCGGAGGGGCGAAAGGCGGCATCGCCTGTGACCCCACGCTCATGTCCACAGCGGAACTGGAACGGCTGACACGCAAATATGTCGCCCGCATTCATCGTTTCATGGGCCCGTATCGAGACATTCCGGCCCCGGATCTCAACACTGGGCCGCAGACCATGGCGTGGATTCTGGACGAGTTCAGCTCCCGCCATGGGTACAGCCCCGCCTGCGTCACCTCGAAGCCCCTCGAGCTCGGCGGCCTTCCCGGTCGCAGCACGGCCACGGGTTACGGTGTTGGAATCGTCCTGTCGGAACACCTGCTAACTAGCGGCCTCCCGCAGGCGGGACTGCGCGTCGTGATTCAGGGTTTCGGCAATGTCGGGTCGAACGCAGCACAGTTCCTGGCCGACAGCGGATTCGCCGTAATCGCAGTCTCAGACATCCGAGGAGGAATCATCAGCCGTGACGGCCGAGGCTTGCCGATTCCGGAGCTCATTAGGCACGCAAAGGCGACTGGATCCGTTGTCAACTTTCCAGGGTCTGATCCGATTGGACATCAAGAGATTCTCTCTCTGGATTGCGATGTGCTGATACCGGCAGCATTGGAAGGCTCACTGCATGCCGACAACGCGGATGCGGTGCGGGCAGGCCTCGTCATTGAGGCCGCGAACATGCCGGTCACCGCGGAGGCGGATAAGATCCTCGCGGAGAAGGGGATTGCCGTAATACCCGACATCCTCGCGAACTCTGGAGGTGTCATTGCCAGCTACTTCGAGTGGACCCAAAACCTCCAGCAGGTTCCTTGGACTGCTCAACAGGTCAGTAGCGAACTGCGTCGGCGCCTGAGTGGCACGTACCGCGAAGTGGCGAGCGTCGCGTCTGCACGCCACATTTCGCTCCGGCGTGCGGCTTACCTGATCGCTGTAGACCGAGTGGCTCGCGCGGAATCGCTTCGCGGGTCGTCAATTTCACACTGAAGCTTGGAGGTTTGCGATGCGCGAAGCGAATGACGTAACTTTACTGGATTCAGTTCCGCGCAGAGTCGCGCGTAAGGCGGACTCGCGCAGCAGCCCAGTATGGGAAGAGTCTCCAAATGCGCCAGGAATTCGTTGGGCCACCCCGCACCATGCTGGCCAGAAAATCGACCAGGAATTCGGAACGGCCATATCGGGCGCCTACGACGCTTTGGATCTACGTCTCATGGATACGTTTCCGGCAAGCGACGCAGTTGCGCGCTACTGAAACAAATGTTGCTAGTGAGCGAATATCCAGCGTCCGTGCTCGACGATCGCAGCGACAGCCGGATGGATTAGTTCGCTTCAGTCGAAGTATCTCCTTGAGTAATTCAAATTGATCAAAGTGACGCCATGATCTAAAAGTTCGCATCGGCAATTTGAACGATTTGATTGGCTGTTGACTCTAGGAGGCTCTCGAAATGCCACACACCGCGAATGAGCGAGTAACGGAGTTCCGCCCTGCTGCGCTGAGCGCCCATGGTTTGGGCGGTGTCGTGAGGCGAGTGCTGTGCGCGATCGATTTGACTGAGCGCTCCGAGCGGACAATGCAGCGCGCGCTTTCATTGGCCCACCGACTCAACGCAGAACTGACGCTCCTTCACGTGATGACTGCCGACGACATCGTCGAGCGAGCCAACAGCGTGCGCGAACAAATCGCAAACCGCATCGCCTTGGTCGCGCCTCGCGGGAGCAGGGAGCCAGCCGTCGAGCTGCGCGCAGGTGATTACGTGCAGACCATCGCAAAGGTCGCGAAAGAAGCCAATGCGGATCTGATCATCCTCGGGTCGCAACGACGGAGGGCACTCGCGCCGTTCGTTGGGACGCCTGCCGAGCGGATCATTGCGCTTGCTGGTCGTCCTGCTCTAATCGTCAACCTGGATGCCGATGTGCCCTACCGGAATGTCGTCATCGCTGCAGAACTGTCTGACGCGTTCGTCAGCGTCGTTCGGGTAGCCCGATCGTTGCGAGTACTCGAGTCAGCCTCGGTTTCCGTTGTTCACGGCTTCGAATCGCCTTATCGCGGTCCACTGTACGCCGAAGGTTTCGATCTGCACGCCGCGAGGCGCAATCTCGAAGAATGGGAGCGCGCAGCAAAGAAGCGCCTGCTCCTGAAGCTGGATTCGGCAGGCGTGGAGAGCTCGCGCTTTCGATTGGTATTTCATCAAGCGCGCCCGGTGGGCGCGATCCAACGGATTGTCCGAAGCGTTCGGCCCGAGTTACTGATTGTCGGCACAAAGGATCGCTCAATACTGAACCGCTTCATGCAAGTCAGCACGACTAACGAGCTGCTGCGTGCGATCGAATGCGACCTTCTCGTCGCAGCGCCCGATGAGCGCCCATCGAGTAGGCTTTCTTGATCCAGCGGTCGGTGGTTTGATTGGTGAAGTTTGGGGGTTTGGTATTGGACATGCCGATGTCATCCCCCAATCTTCATCGTTTGTCGAATATTTCGTGAATCTCTAGGCTCAGCTCATAGTCAACCGCATCGCGTGTAACCGATTGCCGAGTGATTGAGCTCATCAGGAGTAAAGCAGGATGCACACGGATATCTACCCCCAGGCGTCGCCGGAGATCAGCGCTAGGCGTAAGCAGCTCGCGCCCGATACGCACGATGCTTTCTTGAAGTTCAATGAGCGCGTCTTCGCCGCGGGCACACTGCCGGTCAAAATCAAGCAGATCATTGCGGTCGCCGTCGCACACGTGACTCAGTGTCCGTACTGCATTCGCGGACATACCAAAGCGGCGCTGCAACAAGGGGCCACCGCCAACGAAATCATGGAGGCAATCTGGGTTGCCGCGGAGATGCGTGCCGGCGGCGCGTACGCACACTCGGCGTTGGCTCTGGATGAGATTGAGCAAGCAACACGCACGCCGGGGCCCTGATTCCCGTGTGTCGATGGAATCGAACCACTGAGTTCGGTTCGAGCGGCATCCTGTTGCTTTGCGAGCACCGATCACCCGCGCAGCTATCGACTCTATTTCCAGGATGGTCGCAGTGAAATCCGGCAGCGAGGCGGCGCGAATTGAAGTCGAGGCCGGGCGCACACCCGCGTATCGATCCTCCGTGGACGAGGTGCTGAATTCGCTCGGCGTAGACATGCAGCGCGGCCTCAGCGACGGCGAAGCGCGTGCGCGCCTGGTACGTCACGGCGGAAATGAGCTGACGACCGAGCGGCCGGTACCGGGTTGGCGAAAATTCGCCGCGCAGTTCAAGGACGTCCTGGTCATCCTTCTGCTCATCGCCACCGCGATTTCGGCGATCCTGTGGCTGCTGGAGCGCGATGCGGCGCTGCCCTACGAAGCGATAGCGATATTCGCGGTGGTACTGCTCAACGCAGTAATGGGATACGTACAGCAGGCGCGCGCGGAGCAAGCCGTAACGGCATTGCGGAAAATGTCAGCCGCGAAGGCGAACGTCGTGCGCGATGGTGTGCGGCGAAGTGTCGCGGCCGTGGAACTCGTGCCAGGCGACATCATCGTCATCGAGGAAGGTGACACGATTCCTGCCGACGCGCGTGTAATTCGATCTACCGCCTTGCAGGTCGCGGAAGCCGCGCTGACCGGAGAGAGCCTGCCCGTTGCCAAGGAAGTAGCGGTGGTTTCAGATGAGGTGCCGCTGGGCGACAGAACCAACATGGTCTTCAGCGGCACGGCCGCAACGTATGGGCGCGGCAAAGCCGTGGTCACGGCGACCGGCATGGGTACCGAGATGGGCCGTATCGCCGGCCTGTTGCAGCAGGCGCCTGCGGACACGACGCCGCTTCAGAAGGAACTGGCGCATGTCGGCCGGCTGCTCGGAATCGTTGTCGGCGTGATTGCACTCGTGATGATCGCGACAATACTGCTGGTCGAAGACGTCCGCAGCATCGCTGCGCTGTTCGATGTGTTCATTCTTGGCGTGGCCCTTGCGGTCGCCGCAGTGCCTGAGGGTCTGCCGGCGATTGTCACCGCGGTACTGGCGCTCGGTGTGCAGCGCATGGCGAAGCGCAACGCCATCGTGCGCCACCTCTCGGCAGTGGAAACGCTCGGCTCCGCGAGCATCATTGCTTCCGACAAGACGGGCACGCTCACGAAGAATGAAATGACGGTGCGTGTCGTAGTAACCGCAAGCGGGCGAGTCGAATTCGAAGGCTCGGGCTACGAGCCCGTAGGCGAAGTACGGCGCGAAGGTGGAGGCGCGATCGACGGTGCGTTGCTCGCCGAGCTCACGCGGGCGCTCGCCGTGGCGGATCGAGCTAACAATGCGGTGCTGCAGGAGCGGGACGGGCGCTGGAGCATTCAGGGGGACCCCACCGAGGCTGCGCTGATCGTCGCGGCGCGCAAGGCGGGATTCGAAGGTGAGGACCTGGAAGCGCGTTTCGCCCGCATCGGAGAAATTCCGTTCTCCCCACAGCGCAAATTGATGAGCACAGTGCACAGTGACGCGCAGCGCGAAGGATTGCTGCTCGCCTTCACGAAAGGTGCTCCCGACGTCCTGCTGGCACGCTGCTCGCAAGAAGAAGTCGGCGAACAGAAGCAGCCGCTCAGTGCCGAGCGGCGTGCCGCGATCCTCGCAATCAATGAGGAGCTCGCGGGCCAGGCGCTGCGCACGCTGGCTGTCGCGCTGAGGTTGTTCCCCAAGGATTCATTCAGTCGCGAGGATATCGACGAGGACATCGAACAGGGCCTGGTCTTTCTTGGCCTGATTGGCATGATCGATCCGCCGCGGCCGGAGGCGCAGCAGGCCGTGGCGCTCGCTCGCTCGGCGGGCATTCGCCCTCTCATGATCACAGGAGATCATCCGGTCACCGCCGCGGTCATCGCCGCGGAGTTAGGCATCGCCACCGACAATCGAGCGGTGACGGGAAGCGAGATCGAAAAGATGTCGGAAGAAGCATTGCGACGCACCGTACGTGAAGTGTCGGTGTACGCGCGCGTCAATCCGGAGCACAAGCTGCGCATCGTCAAAGCGTTGCGGCAGGAAGGCGCGATCGTCGCGATGACCGGCGACGGCGTGAACGATGCTCCTGCCCTCAAGGCCGCGGACATCGGCGTCGCCATGGGAATTACGGGAACGGATGTTTCCAAGGAAGCGGCGGATATCGTGCTGGCGGATGACAACTTCGCTTCGATCGTGGCAGCAGTGGAGGAGGGGCGCGCGATTTTCGCGAATATCCGCAAGTTCCTGCGGTACCTGCTCTCTTCGAACATCGGCGAAGTCATGACGATGTTCTTCGGTGTGTTGCTGGCGGATGTGATCGGTTTGCAGGCTGACGGCGGGCTCGCGCTGCCGTTGCTGGCGACGCAGATTCTCTGGGTCAACCTCGTGACGGATGGCGTGCCGGCTCTGGCGCTGGGCGTCGATCCTTCTGATGCCGACGTGATGCAGCAACCGCCTCGCCCGCCGGGCGAGCGTGTGATCACCCGACGCATGTGGGCTGGTGTCCTTTTCGTGGGTGTGATCATCGCAGCGGGCACACTGTTGGTGTTGGATGCGAGCCTGCCGGGGGGATTGATTGAAGGGGCTGGAGATTTGCGCTACGCGCAGACCATGGCGTTCACGACGCTGGTCTTCTTCTCACTCTTCAACGTATTCAATGCGCGTTCGGACGAGCGAAGCGCATTCATCGGACTGCTCTCCAATCAGTGGTTGTGGGGCGCCGTAGCGGCGTCGCTGGCGTTGCAGGTCGCGGTGATCTACGTACCGTTCCTGCAGCAGGCGTTCTCGACAGCACAATTGAACGGCAGCGACTGGCTGACCTGCGCGCTCGTCGGCAGCTCGGTGTTGTGGCTGTGCGAGTTGGGCAAGCTCGTGCATCGCAAGCCCCCAGTCTCTCTCGCCGTGTCGTGAGGCTGACTCATGTCCGAGCGCATAGAAGACTACGCAATTATCGGGGATGGCGAGACAGCGGCGCTGGTCAGCGCCGCAGGATCGATTGACTGGCTTTGCTGGCCACGGTTTGATTCGCCGGCTTGTTTCGCTGCGCTCCTGGGCACGGCACGGCACGGGCGTTGGCTCATCGCGCCTGTCGGTGAGGCCGCCAGTCGTCGCGCGTATCGCGGGGACACACTGATCCTCGAGACCACATTCAACACACCGACCGGGTGTGCTGTGGTCTTAGACTTCATGCCGCCGCGCGGTACCAGATCCGACGTGATCAGAATCGTGCGCGGAAAATCGGGGAATGTGAAATTTCGCTCTGACCTTCTGGTGCGCTTCGGCTACGGGTCGATCATTCCCTGGGTAAGCGAAGTGCGCGATGTGACAACGGAGTTGCATGCGGTAGCGGGTCCCGACAAGCTCACGCTGCGCACCCCCGTCAAGCTGCGCGGCGTCGACGATCGCACCGTGGGCGATTTTTCGGTTTCGGCAGATGAAGAAGTTTCATTCGTGCTCACGTATTCACTGTCCCACCTGGCGACGCCGCAGCCGATCGATGTAGCCGCGGCTCAAGCGGACACTGAAAAGTTCTGGACCCAGTGGTCGGCGAGATGCCGCTTCGAGGGGCCGTGGCGAGACGCAGTCAGCCGCTCGTTGGTTACTCTCAAGGCTCTCATCTACCAGCCGACCGGAGGTATCGTCGCAGCCCCGACAACGTCTCTTCCTGAGCAGCTCGAGGGCCGGCGCAACTGGGACTATCGGTTCTGTTGGTTGCGCGATGCCACCTTTACCCTGTTAGCGCTCCTGGACGCGGGCTACGTAGAGGAAGCGGAACGTTGGCGTGGCTGGCTAGTGCGAGCGTTGGCCGGAGCGCCGGCACAGGCGCAGATCATGTACGGGCTAGCGGGTGAGCGCCGACTGACCGAATGGGAAGTCGACTGGCTCCCTGGGTACGAGAATTCCCGCCCCGTGCGCGTCGGCAACGCCGCCGCTGGCCAGCATCAACTCGACGTGTACGGCGAGGTGGCCGATGCTCTGCATCACGCGCGACTCGCCGGGTTGGCTCCCGCATCGGCTGCCTGGGCGGTGCAGTCAGAACTCACCGATCATGTCGCTGAGGTCTGGTCGAAGCCGGACGAGGGCATTTGGGAGGTGCGCGGCCCGCAGCGCTATTTCACACATTCAAAGGTGATGGCATGGGTTGCGATCGATCGCGCCATCAAGGCGGCGGAAAAATATCAGCTCGCTGCCCCGCTCGATCGATGGCGCGATGTGCGCAAACGAATCCACGCCGATGTCTGCGCGCGAGGCTTCAATTCTACGCGTGGTAGTTTTGTGCAGGCCTATGGAGAAGAACATCTCGACGCGAGCCTGCTCATGATCCCGCTGGTGGGATTTCTTCCCGCTGATGACCAACGAGTTCGCGGCACGATTGAAGCGATCGGCCGCGAACTCGTTGTAGACGGACTCGTTCGTCGCTATCACACCGGCGTGACGAACGATGGGCTTCCGCCAGGCGAGGGGGCCTTCCTCGCCTGCAGCTTTTGGTACGTCGACAATCTCGCGATGATCGGGCGTCAAGCGGAAGCGCGCGAATTGTTCGAGCACTTGCTGACGCTTCGCAATGACGTGGGTTTGCTTGCCGAGGAATACGATCCACGCGGCAAACGACAATTAGGCAATTTCCCACAGGCATTTTCGCATGTGGCGCTCGTGTCATCAGCGTACAACCTCGCCGCGCAAGCGCCTGCGAAGCCGGCGCAGCAAAGAAGCGAGGGCCGCTAGCTCAGAACTGGCTTCGACAAACTAGCCCGAGGCGAGTACGACGAGGAGTGTTCGAGGGTTGGGTATCCATCGGAGTACCCGATACATAGCGCCGATTTTCATCGCTTGTAAAAGAGATGGCCGGAGCTAGGCTCGAAGTCTTCGCCCAACAAAGAGCAGAGTGATGGCCCACAAGACCGAGCTCAGCGGACCCGACCTGGCGGTCGGAATCGCAGTGTCCGAACTTCCAGAAAGGGTGCCGATACTTGGGCACGCGCGCGG
>Ga0315912_10001413_pt1 | contig 29675 bp, 25 predicted proteins | sample VfabasoilMG_FD_204469 | JGI IMG/M metagenome (GOLD analysis project Ga0315912, IMG submission 204469) | Garden soil microbial communities collected in Santa Monica, California, United States - V. faba soil | ecosystem: Environmental > Terrestrial > Soil > Garden | place: USA: California...
CCAGGACATCTCGGAGACGTGCACCAGGCCTTCCACGCCCGGCTCCAGCTCCACGAAGGCGCCGTAGTCGGTGATGTTGGTGACGCGGCCGGTGTACTTGGCGCCAGGCGGATACTTCACCGCCACGCCTTCCCACGGATCGGTCTCCAGCTGCTTCATGCCCAGGCTGATGCGCTGCGTGTCCTGGTTGAAGCGGATCACCTGCACCTTCACCGGCTGGCCGATGGTCAGGGCCTCCGACGGATGGTTGATGCGGCGCCAGGCGATGTCGGTCACGTGCAGCAGGCCGTCCACGCCGCCCAGGTCCACGAAGGCACCGTAGTCGGTGATGTTCTTCACCACGCCATCCAGGATCATGCCTTCCTTGAGGCCCTGGATCAGCTCGGAACGCTGCTCCGCGCGGGTCTCTTCCAGCACGGCGCGGCGGGAGACGACGATGTTGCCGCGGGTGCGGTCCATCTTGAGGATCTGGAACGGCAGCGGCGTGCCCATCAGCGGCCCGACATCGCGCACCGGGCGGATATCCACCTGGGAACCGGGCAGGAACGCCACGGCGCCGCCGAGATCGACGGTGAAGCCGCCCTTGACGCGGCCATAGATGGTGCCATTGACGCGCTGGTTGGCCTCGAACGCCTTTTCCAGGTTGGTCCAGGCTTCCTCGCGCCGCGCCTTCTCGCGCGACAGCACGATGGAACCGTCACGGTCCTCGTAGCGCTCGATATACAGCTCGATGACATCGCCGGGGTTCACTTCCGGCTTGGCGCCGGGCGGGCCGAATTCCTTCAGGGCAACGCGGCCCTCGGACTTCAGGCCGACATCGACGATGGCGAATTCATCGGTCAGGCGGACAACCCGGCCGGTGACGACGGAGCCATCGAAGGCGGCGTCCTTGCCGAGGGTTTCGTCCAGCAGGTCGGCGAAATTTTCGCCATGGAAATGGTCGGTGGAGGAGGCGGGTGCGGCGACGCGTGCCGCGCGGGCTTGGGATGCCATGCTTGGTTTTGTTCCGTATGCGGGGCCGGCGGTTTGCCGGGGGCCGTCTGGTTTGCGCCTTCCCTTGCGCGGGAAAACGACTTGCCGGCGCGGGAAACGCGCCTGGGCCGGGGTTGAAGATACGCGAAAACACGTCCGTTACAGGACGCGGGCGGCAGACATACGCCGTATTACCGAGGAGTCAAGGCAAGTTGGGGTGAATGCCCAGGAATGGCTAGGGTGATTCCGCGGGCGGCTCCTGCTCCCCGGCCTCTCCGGTCCGCACTGGCAGGATCTGGCCTGCGCCCAACACCAGGGTCGGCGCCGTCTTGCCCGGCGCGGTGTTGAGCGCCTGGAGGACCCGGAGGTTCTGCAGTTCCGGATTGTTGCGAAGCAGCCGCGCCGCATTGGCCAGGGAACGCAAGGCGGCCTGCTCGCCACGGGCGCGTTCCAGGGCGGCGAGGCCCTCGCGGCGGGCGCGCTCAGGCTCGGTCAGCAGGCGGCGGACTTCGGCGGGCAGGATCAGGTCGCGCAGGTCCACGCCAAGCACCTCCAGCCCCAGTTCGGCGGCGCGCGGGCGAATGGCGGCGGTCATTTCCGCGTCCATGGTGGTGCGATGGGCGATCAGGTCGTCCAGCACGCGGATGGCGGCCGCATCGCGCATCGCCATCTGGGCGGCGACGCGCAGAGGTTCGTGGAACCCGTTGGCGTGCGCTTCCTGGGCACGGCGGACATCCATGACCTTGAAGCGGACGACGGTGCCGAGCTTCAGGGGGAAGCCGTCCTGGCTCATCACATCCTGGGCGGGGATCACGAGGATCTGTTCCGAGGTAAAGTGCTGGAACACTTGGCCATCCAGCCCCACAAAATGCCGTCCGGGCGGCAACACGCGGACGAAGATGCCCTTGCGATAAAGCAGTCCGGCGGCCCAGGGCATGACGGTGACGAACCAGGCCCGGCCGCCGCGCAGGCGCGTGCCGAGCGTACGGACCACGCCGACGGAAAGGACGCCCAACAGAACCAGCAGCGTCCCGGCCAATAGGCTCGTGGATTCCATGCACGCACTCCCGTCCGTCCCTGGTACGCCCTCCCCCTCCTGGCAGTGCGCCACGGGGGCCCGAAGCCCACAAGGTGGCGCGCCGCCTGCCCGGATAGGCTGGGGCGAGGGAGAGGGCGCTTCCGGGATCGAACCAGATGGACCCTGAAGGGACCCCGTGCACCACGCAGCCCGACACGAATGTCGCGCGTCCTGCGGCGTCCCGCTATCCGGTTACGTCTGTCTCCAGCGAAGCACAAGCGCCGCTTTACGCGCGCGCCGCGATATGGGCCGCCAGGCGCGCCGCGTCGTCCCCCACGCCGGAAAGGAATGACGAATTCCGCCGCGACAGCCACGGCAGGCCGAGGAAGTAGAGGCCCGGCACATCGGTGATCCCGTCGCGATGGCTGGGTTCACCGCGCTCGGTCAGCACCGGCAGGTCGATCCAGTCGTAGTCGAACCGGTAGCCGGTACACCAGAGCACCGAGCCGATGCCCGCCTGGCGCAAGTCGAGTTGGCGCGGGGAGTCGACGGAGCCAGGCCGCCATGGCGGCGGCACGCGGGCTGCTGGTTCCATCGGCGCGTCAAGCCTGTTCCTGGCGATGTGCGCATCCACGAGATCGAGGAATCCGAGATAGGCGGCGTCGCCATTGGCCACGCTGTCCGCCACGTCCGCCGCGAAGTGCAGCGTGTCGCCGTCCGCGCCCGTCAGATGGCCCACCAGCGTGATGCCCTGCGCGGCGAAATTGCGGAAGTCGATCGTGTGGCCGCCATCGGCACCGGTGATCAGCGGCAGCCTCCGGTCCGGGCCACGTTGCGCCACCGGCGTCTGGTCCAGGCCCATGTCCTCCAGCCACCGAATGAAGTCGCGCCCCCGGTAGCGACGCGGCATACGCCGATGCTGGCCGACGGCGAGGAAGACCTGCCGCCCGGCGTGCTGCAATTCCTCGGCGATCTGCGCGCCCGAAGCGCCAGAGCCGACAACAAGCACGGCGCCTGGCGGCAATTGCCCGGGATTGCCATAGGCGGCGGCGTGCACCTGATGGACCGGTATCCGCGCGGCCATGTCCGGCACGACAGGACGTTGGTACGGACCGGTGGCAACGACCACGTTGCGCGCGACAATGGTGCCGGAGGAGGTCTCAGCGCGAAACGTGCCACCGGCGTCCTGGCCGAGCGCCTTAACCGTCACGCCTTCCCGCACCTGCGCCGCGACACGCGCCGCGTAGGCTTCAAGAAACGCCACGATATCGGCACTGGTCGCGAAACCGTCGGGATCGGTGTGGGGGAAGGGAAAGTCCGGCAACCGCACCGACCAATTCGGGAACTGGAAGCGCAGCCCGTCCCAGCGCTCGGACCGCCACCGCTCGGCAATACGGCCACGTTCCACAACAAGGTGCGACAGGCCTTGTTGGCTGAGCATATGGCTCATGGCGAGCCCGGACTGGCCACCGCCGATAATCAGTGTGTCAATCCGCTCGTCCATCGAAGGACCCTAATCGGACCTGGTACGAAACGCAATTTTTAATCTGAGTCCGGAATATTATAGTGCTTGGGTCAACGCGCCGCACCGCGCAGGGCAGCTCCGGCGGCAAGCGGGCACAGCGGCAAGGCGGCCGCCAACAGGGCAGTGAGAATGAGCAACAACGGCGCGGCGGGCAGCCCGGCGCCGGCGGCGTCGGCCGCGGCGGTGCCGAAAATCAGAACCGGCGCGGCCAGAGGCAACACCAGCAACGGCAGCAATGCCCCGGCGCGGCGGGCACCCAGCGCGATGGCCGCGGCGGCGGAGCCGAGCAGGGACAGTAGCATTGTGCCCACCAGCAGCCCGGCCATCAGCGCCGGCAGGGCCGGCTCCGGCAAATGCAGCATGATGGCAAGCGGCGCCCCGGCAAGGACCAGCGGCAGACCGGTGACCAGCCAGTGAGAAACCGCCTTGCCGAGCGCGAGGCCGGCCGGCGGCAGGCCGGAGAGCAGAAGCAGGTCCAGCGACCCATCCTCGAAATCCGCGCCAAACAGCTTTTCCAGCGGCAGCAGCGCCGCCAGCAACGCGCAGACCCAGACAATGCCTGGCGCCAGCCGCGCCAGAGTCTCCGGCGCCGGGCCAATCGCCAGGGGGAACAGGGAAGCGGTCAGTGCGAAGAACAAGAGCGCGGCGAGCGTGTCCACGCCATGGCGCACGGACAGGCGCAGTTCCCGCGCGACCAATGCGGCCAGCGCGCTCATGCCGCCGGCTCCGGCACCACCGTCGCCAGCCGCAACTGCGCGGCATCCGCCAGCGGCAGCGGCACATGCGTGGCCGCCAGGATCATCCCGCCGCCCGCCCGGTGCCCGGCGATCAACGCCCCCAGCCGATCCAGGGACGTCGTGTCCAGCCCCAGGCTCGGCTCATCCAGTAGCCACAACGGCGCCCGCGACAAGGCCAGACGGGACAAGGCCAGTCGCCGCCGCTGGCCAGCGGACAAAAATCGCGCCGGCATGGCGGCAAGATCGGCCAGCCCCATAGCCGCCAGTGCATCCGGAATGGCGCCGCCCGTCAGCCGGGCGGTAAAGGCAAGATTCTCCGCCACCGTCAGCCCCGGCTTGATCGCGTCCTGGTGCCCGACATAGGCCACAAGCCGCGCATGCGCCCCCGGATCGGCCGCGATATCCGCGCCATCCCAGGCGATCACCCCCGCATCCGGCCGGATCAGCCCGGCCAGCACCCGCAGCAACGTGGACTTGCCGGACCCGTTCGGCCCGGACAGCAGCAGCGCCCCGCCCGCGCGCACGGTCAGCGAAAGGCCGGACAGCACCAGCCTTTCCCCCCGTATCACGGCCAGATCGGTTGCCTCCAGCATGCCCGGCGTCACACCTCCGGCGATGGACGATGAAGGACTTGTATGGTTTAAGCCCGGCCCACCATTCCATCGCTGTTCCGTGGCCGGCCGGGCGGACCTATACGCGCGTGCCGTCGCCGCACAACCCTGGCAGAGGCGTCTTCCGCATGAAGACGGTAGTTGCATGACCCAGATTGGCCATGACTCGCTGAAAACCCGCCGCACCCTGACGGTGGGCGGCAAGAACTACGAGTATTTCTCCATCCCCGAGGCGCAGAAGAGCATCGGCGACGTCTCCCGCCTGCCGGTGAGCCTGAAGGTGCTGCTGGAGAACATCCTCCGCTTCGAAAACGGCATCAGCTACAAGGTGGACGACGCCAAGGCGATCGCCGGCTGGCTGGCCAAGGGGTCCTCGACCCAGGAAGTGCCGTTCCGCCCCGCCCGCATCCTGATGCAGGACTTCACCGGCGTGCCCGGCGTAGTGGACCTCGCCGCCATGCGCGACGGCATCGTGCGCCTGGGCGGCAACCCGCAGAAGGTGAACCCGCTGATCCCGGTCGATCTCGTCATCGACCACTCCGTGATGGTGGACGTCTCCGCCCGCGGGGACGCGCTGCAGAAGAACGAGGACATCGAGTTCGAGCGTAATGGCGAGCGCTATGAGTTCCTGCGCTGGGGCCAGGAAGCGTTCTCCAACTTCCGCGTCGTCCCGCCGGGCACCGGCATCTGCCACCAGGTGAACCTGGAATATCTCGGCCAGACGGTGTGGACGTCGGACGCCGACGGCAAGACCTTCGCCTACCCGGACACGCTGTATGGCACGGACAGCCACACCACCATGGTGAACGGCCTGGGCATCCTGGGCTGGGGCGTGGGCGGCATCGAGGCCGAGGCGGCCATGCTCGGCCAGCCGATCGCCATGCTGATCCCCGACGTGATCGGCTTCAAGCTGACCGGCCGCCTGCCGGAAGGCGCGACGGCCACGGACCTCGTCCTGACCGTCACCCAGATGCTCCGCCGCAAGGGCGTCGTCGGAAAATTCGTGGAATTCTTCGGCTCCGGCCTGGACGCTCTGGCGCTGCCGGACCGCGCCACCATCGCCAACATGGCACCGGAATACGGCGCCACCTGCGGCTTCTTCCCGGTGGATCAGGTGGCGCTGGACTACCTGCATCTGTCCGGCCGCGACACCGCGCGTATCGCCCTGGTGGAAGCCTATTCCAAGGCCCAGGGCATGTGGCGCGACGCCTCCACCCCGGACCCGGTGTTCACGGATACGCTGGAACTGGACCTCGGCACCGTCATGCCGTCGCTGGCCGGCCCGAAGCGCCCGCAGGACCGCGTGCTGCTGAAGGACGCCTCCTCCGCCTTCCGTTCCGAGCTGACCAAGGGCCTGGGCGTGGCAGCGAACGACGCCGACAAGAAGGTGGCCGTTGCCGGCAAAAACTATGAGATCACGCACGGCGACGTGGTGATCGCGGCCATCACCTCCTGCACCAACACCTCGAATCCCTCCGTGCTCGTCGCTGCCGGCCTCGTCGCCCGCAAGGCGCGCGCCAAGGGGCTGACGGTGAAGCCATGGGTGAAGACCTCCCTGGCACCTGGCTCCCAGGTGGTGACGGAATACCTCGACAAGGCCGGGCTGACGCCGGACCTGGACGCGATGGGCTTCCAGACCGTGGGCTATGGCTGCACCACCTGCATCGGCAACTCCGGCCCGCTGGAGGATGCGATCGTCGACGCGATCGAGGACAACAGCCTGGTCGGCGTGTCCGTGCTCTCCGGCAACCGCAATTTCGAGGGACGGGTGCATGCTAACGTGCGCGCCAACTATCTGGCCTCGCCGCCGCTCGTCGTCGCCTACGCCATCCTCGGCACGATGAACGAGGACATCACCACCGCCTCCCTCGGCAACGGCTCCGACGGCAAGCCGGTCTACCTGAAGGACATCTGGCCCTCCAACAAGGAGATCGCGGACACCATCGCCGCCTCCCTCGGCCGGGACCAGTTCCTGAAGCGCTACGGCGACGTGTTCAAGGGCCCGAAGCAGTGGCAGGCGATCAAGGTGGATACCGGTTCCGCCACCTATGGCTGGTCCGACAGCTCCACCTACGTGAAGAACCCACCCTACTTCGATGGCATCACGATGGAGCCGGCGCCGGTGGGCGACATCAAGGGCGCGCGCGTGCTGGCGCTGCTGGGTGATTCCATCACCACCGACCACATCTCCCCGGCCGGTTCCATCCGCAAGACGTCCCCGGCGGGCGAGTACTTCATGGAACGCCAGGTGCAGCAGAAGGACTTCAACAGCTACGGCGCCCGCCGCGGCAACCATGAAGTCATGATGCGCGGCACCTTCGCCAATATCCGAATCCGGAACGAGATGGTGCCGGGCACGGAAGGCGGCTACACCAAGGTTGCCGGTTCGCCGGAGCAGCTCGCGATCTACGACGCGGCGATGCGCTACAAGAACCAGGGCATCCCGCTGGTGATCTTCGGCGGCAAGGAATACGGCACCGGCTCATCCCGCGACTGGGCGGCGAAGGGCACCTACCTGCTGGGCGTGAAGGCCGTGGTGGTGGAGAGCTTCGAGCGCATCCACCGTTCCAACCTGGTGGGCATGGGCGTGCTGCCGCTGACCTTCAAGGAGGGCACGGACCGCAAGAGCCTGAACCTGAGCGGCGACGAGACCATCGACTTCTTGGGCCTCGACAACATCTCCCCCCGCATGGAGGTGACGATGGTGATCCATCGCGCCAATGGCAGCACGGACAAGGTGCCGCTGCTGTGCCGCATCGATACCATCGACGAGGTCGCCTACTACAAGCACGGCGGCATCCTGCAATACGTGCTGCGTGGGATGGCGAAAGCGGCGTAGCCGGCAGCGACATGGCCGGCGCGCGGGCAGACCGGATACCCCCGGTCAGCTGGATCGTTCCCGCGCTCGGCCTCGCGGGCTGGGCTTTCATCGGCAGGGGCGGTGGCGTGGCGGGCAGCCTCGCCATCGCCTTTTTGCTGATCGGCTCCGTACTGGCGGCCGTGCACCACGCGGAACTGGTGGCCGCACGGCTGGGTGACCCGCTGGGCACGCTGGTGCTGACCTTGTCGGTGACGATCATCGAGGTTTCGCTGATCGTCTCCATGATGCTGAACGAGGCACCGAACCCGACGCTGGTACGCGACACGGCGCATGCGACGGTGATGCTGGTGCTGCACGGCGTGGCGGGGTTGTGCATCGTGATCGGCGCGCTGCGGCACAGGGAACAGGAATTCAGCACTCAGGGGGCGAATGCCTTCCTGTCCGTGCTGATCCCCATGGTGATTCTGGTGCTGGTGCTGCCGAACTTCACCACCGCCACGCCGGGGCCGTTCTTTTCCATGCGGCAATTGCAGTTCGTCGGCGGGGTCTGCCTGGCGCTCTACGCCGCTTTTCTGTTCGTGCAGACAGTACGCCACCGGGAATATTTCCTGCCGCTCGCCAGCCTGGACGACGGACACGTCCACGCGCACGCCATTCCACCGCGGCGCATCGCCCTCATCGCGGGAGCACTTTTGGTGGCCGCGCTGGCGGTCGTGGTATTGCTGGCCGAAGCGCTGGCGCCGGCGATAGAGCACAGCGTCGCGGCGTTCGGCGCGCCGGACAAGGTAGCAGGCATCATCGTCGCCTGCATCGTGCTGCTGCCGGAAACCCTGGCCGCGCTGGCCGCGGCGCGCATCAACCGGTTGCAAACCAGCATCAACATCGCACTTGGCAGTGCGGTGGCATCGATCGGGCTGACCATTCCGGTGATCGTTGTGCTGGTCAGCTGGTTCGGGCACGTGCTGGTGCTGGGCCTGGACGCGGAAGCAATGGTCCTCCTCGGCCTGTCGCTGCTGATGTCGATCATCACCTACGGCCAGGGACGGACGAACCTGCTGGCCGGGATCGTCCACCTGGTGCTGCTGGCCTGCTTCCTGTTCCTGACGCTGGATCCCTGAGACTGCCCCTCTGAAACTGGCCCTGCGCGCGGCGTCGGTGGCGCGTTTAACCGCCCGCCCTGCGCCGTCGCCGCGCCAGCATGTTCAGCCCCTCCACGAAGGAAGAGAAGGCCATGGCCGCGTAGACGTAGCCCTTCGGCACGTGCGCGCCGCAGCCTTCCGCGATCAGCGTGGTGCCAATAATCAGCAGGAAGCCCAGGGCCAGCATGACGATGGTGGGGTTGTCGTGGATGAACTTCGCCAGCGGATCCGCGGCCAGTAGCATCACCAGGACGGTGACGATGACGGCGATGACCATGACCGGGATATGCGGTGTCATCCCCACGGCGGTGATGATGCTGTCCAGCGAGAACACCAGGTCCAACAGGATGATCTGGCCGATGGCGGCGCCAAAGCCAAGGGTGACGGCCTGCCTGTCAAACATGTCCGGTCCCGGATCCGGGTCCACCGCGTGATGGATCTCCTTCGTCGCTTTCCATACCAGGAACAGGCCGCCGCCGATCAGGATCATGTCTCGCCAGGAGAAGCCCTGGCCGAACAGGGTGAAAACCGGTTCCGTCAGCCGCACGATGATGCCGATGGTGCCCAGCAGCCCAAGGCGCATGATCAGCGCCAGCCCGATGCCGAGGCGCCGGGCGCGGGCGCGCATCTCCTCCGGCAGCTTGTTGGTCAGGATGGAGATGAAGATCAGGTTGTCGATGCCGAGCACCACCTCCATGGCGATCAGCGTGACAAGGGCGATCCACACCGTGGGATCGGCGGCCAGGGTCAGCAGGGTGTCCATGATTTCGTTCCCGGGAGGCGGTCAAGTATTGCTGATCGTCACGCGCCACCGCAAACCGGGGCCGGTCTATTTCGTCGTGTTCTTACGTTGGTGGATTACGTGGGGCGATGCGCGGGCTGCGCAAGCCCCCAGGCTGTACGGAGGGGCGCCACAAATGTTAGCGCCAGCAGGCACAGCCCGGCCATGACGAAGAACACGTTGCCGCCGATCCGCGCGAAGAGCATGCCGGAGATGAAGGTAAGCAGCCCGGTCGGCCCGCCCATGCCCAACGCGCTGTACAGGGCCTGCGCCGTGGCGGCGCGTTCCGGCGGGATCACCCGTTGCAGCATCAGCATGGCGGATTGATGCTGGAAGGCGAAGGTAACGGCATGCAGCGCCTGCACCGGGAACAGGATCCACAAATCCCCGGTCATCGCCGTCACGCTCCAGCGCACCACGCCCGCCGCCGCCGCCCCGGCGGTGAGCCAGCCCGGGCCGAGGAACTGCACCAGCCGCTGGCCGGACCAGAACAACGCCACTTCCGCGACGATGCCGATCGCGATGAGCAGGCCGATCGTGTCGTCCCCGATGCCCATGGAGCGCCAGTAGAGCGGCGCGAAGCCGTAGAATGCGGCATGCGAGCCTTGCACCAGAGCGGAGGAGAGCAGCACGAGGCGGAATTCCGGCAGCTTCAGCACGCCGAGCGCGCCGGTGAAGCGCCGCGCCGCGGCCGGCGGACGCTGCGGTTCCGGCATCGTCAGCGCGATGCATCCCGCCAGGGCGAAGCCGCCGGCCAGCAGGAATGGCACCGCGCCGGTGCCGGTGACCGCGAGCAACTGCCCGCCCAGGGCAGAGGAGAGCATGAAGGCGGCGGAGCCGGCGGCGCGCGGCGGGCCGTACTGCATGCGGCTTTCCCGCGCCAGCGCCAGTGCCAGGCTGTCGGACAATGGACCGAAGGCGGTAGTCGCCGCCCCCTGCCAGGCGACGATGAGGGCGAATGCCACGAACCCATCCGCCGGCACCAGCGCCAGCGCGGCGCACACGGCGATAGCGGCCGCCACCGCGAGGACGGAGCGCCGCCGCCCCAGGTGATCCGCCACCACGCCCCAGAGCGGCCCGGCGAAGACCCGCACCAGGGAGGCGCCGCCGAGGACGAGGCCGATCTGGTCCGCCCGCAGCCCGCGATCCGCCATGAACAGCGGCATGAAGGCACCGACGATGGCGAAGGTGCCGAACATCGCCGCCATGAAGGCGCCGACCCGAACACCGGGCGCACCAAAAGCGGCAGCGAGGTTCACCCTTCGGCGGCCGCCCGCTCACGGATTTTCCGGGCCATCGCGGCAATGCCGTTGCCCCGGTTGGTGGACAGCGCCTCCAGCAGCCCGAGTTCCTTCAGGAACACCGGGTCCGTGGCGAGGATTTCCGCCGGCGGACGGCCGGAATAGACGCGCAGCAGCAGGGCGACGAGGCCGGAGACGATGGCCGCATCGGACGCGCCCGCGAAATACAGGCCGCCGTCGTGCAGGTTTGCCTCCATCCACACTTTGGACTGGCAGCCAGGCACGCGATGGGCGTCGTCCATCCAGGCTTCCGGGAACGGGGGCAGCTTGCGGCCCCACTCAATGATGTGCTGGTAGCGGTCCATCCAGTCGTCGAAGAACATCAGTTCCTCGCCGATGGCGGCGATGGCCTCGGCGGCGGTGGGTTCTTCGGGCTGGACGAAAGAGTCTGGCATCGGCCGCATGTGCGGGCTGGCGCGTGGCGCGTCAACCGGGCGGGCATGGATTGACCCATGTCCTTGCCGTCCGGCCACGGGGCCGCCATGTCCTCCGGGACGTCGCCACCCAGGAGGAGCCGCTTGATGACCGACCCGTTCCAATTCGCCGACGCGATGGGCCCGGCGAAGATCGTGCACCTTCATTCGCCCGGCGTAGGGCTGAAGGCCATCGTCGTGATCGACAACATCGCCTGCGGCCCGGCGATAGGCGGCGTGCGCATGGCACCGGACGTGACGCTGGAGGAATGCTTCCGTCTCGCCCGCGCCATGACCCTGAAGAACGCCGCCGCCGGCCTGCCACATGGCGGCGGCAAGTCCGTGATTGCCGCCGACCCGCACATGGACAGGACGAAGAAGGAGGCGCTGATCCGGGCCTTCGCCACCGCCATCGTCGATTTACGGGACTACATTCCCGGCCCCGACATGGGCACGGACGAGATGTGCATGGCCTGGGTGAAGGACGAGACCGGGCGAGCCGTCGGGTTGCCGCCCGCCATCGGGGGTATTCCGCTGGATGAGATCGGCGCCACCGGCTTCGGCGTCGCCGTCGCGGTGGCTGCTGCCGCGCCCACCATCGGGCTGGACTTGAAAGGGGCTCGCGTCGCTATCCAGGGTTTTGGCGCGGTGGGCCAGCATGCCGCGCGGTTCCTGGCGGGGAAGGGGGCGGTGTTGGTGGGCGCCGCCGATTCCTCCGCAACGCTGGCGGACCCGAACGGGATGGATGTGGCCGCGCTGATGGCGCGCAAGAAGTCGGGCACGGCGTTCGCCGCCACGCCTGGGGCAAGGCCGGTGGACGCGATCATCGACGTGCCCTGCGACATCTGGATTCCGGCGGCACGGCCGGATGTGCTGCGGGCGGACAACGTGGCGCGGCTGAACGCGAGGATCGTCGCACAGGGCGCGAATATTCCCGCCACGGACGAAGCCGAGCGCATGCTGCACCAGCGCGGCGTGCTGGTGCTGCCGGATTTCATCGCCAACGCCGGCGGGGTGATTTCCGCGTCCGTGGAATATCATGGCGGCACGGAAAGCGCGGCCTTCGCCGCCATCGCGGAGAAGATCGACCGCAACACGCGCGCGGTCCTCGCCGCCGTCAGCACGGAAACCCTGCCCCGGGCCGCCGCCATCGCGCTCGCGAAATCCCGCGTGGATGCCGCAGCCGCCACCCGCCGCTGGCGCTGAGGCAACCCGCCGAACCCTTGTACTTATTCCTGTTTGCGCCAGATCAAGGTGGCTTCGGCCAACCCCGCTTAGATTGTGGCACCAGTCGCGGCGGCGATGGCCTGCGATGCAATCACAGGAGGTTTTTCATGCCCAACACCCCAGTGGAAGTGAAGAAATCCCAGCCGATGCAGAAGGCGCCGGCGGATGCATGGACAACGCTGCGTCAGGAAATGGATAAGGTGTTCGACCGCTTCGGCGCCGGCTTTTCCATGGCACCATTTGACCGGTTGTTCGGAAACATGCCCGTCCTGAAGCATGAATCCAGCTTCGCCTTCGCCGCCCCGGCGGTGGACGTGAAGGAGAACGGCACCGCCTTCACCGTCACCGCCGAACTGCCCGGACTGACGGAGACGGACATCGAGGTGAAGCTCACCGACGACATGCTGACGCTGAAAGGCGAGAAACGGCAGGAGCGGGAGGACAAGGACGAGAACTACCACCTGATGGAGCGGTCCTACGGCAGCTTCGAGCGCAGCTTCCGCCTGCCGCCCACCGTGGCGCGGGACCAGATTGCTGCCAGTTTCGATAAGGGTGTTCTCACCCTCGTCCTGCCGAAATCCGCCGAGGCCAAGCAGCAGGAGAAGACGATCGAAATCAAATCCGGCGGCTGACGCCCCGCGGAAACAACAAGGGCGGCACCCACAATGTGCCGCCCTCTTTCGTGCGCCGGGGTGGGTAGAAAAACTACCGGCTCATCATAACCGGCAGGGCTGCCCGTTCCAGCACGTGCCGCGTCACGCCACCCAGGATCAACTGGCGCAGGCGGGAATGCGAATAGGCGCCCATGGACAGCAGGTCGGCGCCGAAATCGTTCGCCGCCTTCAGCAAACCGCCGCCAACTTCGCGGTCCACCGGGCCGAAGGTGGCGATGTCCGCGTGCACCCCGTGCATGGCCAGGTAGGGCGCCAGTTCCTGCCCGCTGGGCCCGCGCCGCTGGTAGCCTTCCGCCGTCAGCACGCGCACTGCTTCCGCGCGCTGCATCCAGGGCAGCGCGTTCTGCACCGATGCCGCGGATTCCGCCGTGCCGTTCCAGGCGATGCACACGCGCGTGCCGATGGACTTCGGCGCCACCTGCGGCGCGATCAGCACCGGGCGGCCGGAATCGAACAGCACCGCGTGCAGCGCGTCAGACGACGACACGTCCTCCCCGGCATCTGGGTGCGGCACGACGGTCAGGTCCGCCAGGCGCGCCTGCTGGGCCACCAGGTCTTCTTCCCGCCCCATCACGGACGCGAAACTGGCCGTCGCCACTTCCCCGCCCGGGCGGCCTTCACCCACCACCACGTCGTGGCTGGCGACGAAGCGTTCGAACATCGCGCGCACCGCGTGGGCGCGGTCGTTGCTCTCCTTTTCCGTCGCCGTCATCATTTCCTCGATCATCGCGCCGGACAGGCCTTCCCCGGCCAGCGGTGCGACATCCCGCGCATCCACGCGCACATGCAGCGCCAGCACGTGCGCGCCCCAGTAGCGGGCGATCATCAGCGCGGTGGAAAGCGCAGCCTCCCCGGCGGCAGTGCCGGTCAGCGGCAACAGAACCTTGCGTATGGCCATGTTCGGCCTCCCGTTTGGATAGTCCGTTGGTTGACGTTTAGTGGCCGGCGGCTTGCCGGCTTGTAACATATGGGCAGGCTAGCACGTGACTCCTAGTGCTCTGCCAGCATCAAGAATCCTTGCCAGGGAGAATTCCCGGTCACGCGCATCAACCGCGCACCAGCCTTCCGGCACAGCGTCGCGCGATGCCGCATTACGCAGTACGGCAACAGTTGCGTCTGATGCATCCCGGGTACGGGCCGTGACGCGGCGCTCCAACTCGTCGAGCGGCGCGGTCAGCCAGATGCCAAGGAACGGTGCGGAACCTGCGGCGGCACGGATTTGCGCACGGTGCGCCGGGTTCAGGAACGTCGCATCCGCGATCACGCATTGCCCGCCCGCCACGGCTGCCGTGGATTCCGCCGCCAGTTCGGTGAACACGCGCGCACTGACGGCCTCCGCATATGCGTCCGCATCCAGGTGCGTTTCCGGCGCCACGCCGCACAGCCGCTTGCGGATCTCATCGCTGCGCAACACCAGCGCGCCCGGCGCGCGGCCCAGCGATGGGGCCACCGCCCGCGCCAGTGTGGATTTTCCCGTGCCCGGCAGGCCGCCGATGGCAATCACGGCGGCCTTGCGGGGCAGGGCGTAGGCTTCCGCCCGCGCCAGGTAGGTTTCGGCATCAGCCGGCTTGTTGCTGCGGGCGGCGACATGGGCACGGATGATCGCGCGCAGAGAGAGGAACACGCCGAGACCCGCGGTGAGGCCGGCATCGCCGGTGCGCGCGACGTAGCGGTTCAGCACGCGATTGGCAGCGGCGCGACCGGCGCGGTTATCGTCGCCGCCAGCGGCGCGGACATCAAGGTCCATCAGCAGGAAGGCGAGGTCGTAGGCGAGGTCGATCGTCGCCAAGTCTTCGTCGAACTCCAAAGCGTCAAAGGGAACGGGGCGGCCCTGCCAGAGGCAGAGATTGCCCAAGTGCAGGTCGCCATGCGCGCGGCGGATAAAGCCTGACGCGGCGCGGGCGGTGAGCCAGGGCTCCAACACGGCGATGTTTGCCGCCACGGCGTCGGCCCAACGGGCAACGCGTTCCTGCGGTAGTCCGCCCGTCAGCGCGGCTTCCCGGTTGCCGGCCAGCACGCGTTGCATGCCGTCGCGCGGAGGCGATGCGGGCGGCAGGGCCTGGTGGTAGGCGGCAACACCATCGGCGATCGCGTCCAGCAGGTCCGGGGTCAGTCGGCCGCGTTCGGCGACGCGGTCGAGGAAGTCTTCCTCCGGCACGCGGGCCATGCGCAGAACCCAGTCCACCACCACGTCCCCTTCAGCGGGGGCGTCGGCCAGCGCCAGCGCGCCGTCCACGTGGCGAACGATGGCCACCACATCGCGGTACAGGCCCGGTGCGGCCGGCGCGTTCAGGGCCAATTCGCGGCGGCAATAGGCTTCTCGTGCGCTGAGCGACGTAAAGTCCAGGAAGGAAAGCCTCACAGCCTTCTTCAGCTTCCAAACCGTGTCCGCGCCGCGATAGACGAGGGAGATATGGGTCTCGATCGGCGCCGAACCGGCCAGGGCGGCGAGAAACTCGGCCGCCGCGCGCTGGCTCTCGGGCGCCGCCATCGTCAGGGAAACAGTTTGGAACGTGCCCAGCCGTGGCCGGACCGGGCGAAGATGTTCCGATCGTGCAGGCGGAAGGGCATGTTCTGCCAGAACTCGAACCGCTCCGGCACCAGCCGGTAGCCGGACCAGTAGGGCGGGCGGGGAATCTCCTCCCCGGGGTATTTCGATTCGGCTTCCGCCAGGCGGGCTTCCAGCACGGAGCGGGCCGGCAGGGGGCGGGATTGGTCCGACGCCCAGGCGCCGAGGCGGGAAATGCGCGGGCGGGTGGCGTAGTAGGCATCCGCCTCCGCCAGGGATGCCGGCTGCACCAGTCCCTCGATCCGAACTTGCCGGGCGAGGGATTTCCAGAAGAACAGCATCGCCGCCTTGGGGTTGGCGCGCAGTTCGTCGCCCTTGCGGCTGAGCGTGTTGGTATAGAAGACGAAGCCGCGCGGGTCGGCCCGCGCATCGTCGAAGCCCTTCAGGAGCAAGGTGCGAGCGGCAGGAAGCCCGTCCGCGCTGGCGGTGGCCAGGGTGAATGCGTTCGGGTCGCTGGGCTCGGACGCGCTGGCTTCCTGGAACCAGGAATGGAACTGTTCGAACGGGTCGTCACGCATTTCGGGCAGGTCGGTCATCTGATTATCCCTGGCATAAGCCCCTTTGGGCCGTGGGAGTTTGCGCCGACGCGGGGCGGGCGCCAAGCATTCTTGGCCGTATCCCTGTCTTGTCCCCCTTGCCGATCTTGCCGCGCCTATGCCACCACGTTGCGGTGAGTGGGCATTTGTCCCCGCCCCAGGTCCCAGCAGGAGTCCCGCATGCAAGACAGTGCCCCAGCAGCCCCGCCCACCGGGAACCTGATGCAGGGCAAGCGTGGCCTGATCATGGGCGTGGCGAACGACCGCTCCATCGCCTGGGGCATCGCCCAGGCCTGCGCGGCGCAGGGGGCGCAGGTGGCCTTCACCTACCAGGGCGAGGCGCTGGAGCGGCGGGTGAAGCCGCTGGCGGCATCCCTGGGCAGCGACGTGGTTTTTCCCTGCGACGTTTCCGACGACGCCAGCGTGGACGCGGCCTTCGCGAGCCTGCGGGAGCGGTGGGACGGGCTGGACTTCCTGGTGCATGCCATCGGGTTTGCCGACAAGAACTTCCTGCGGGGCCGTTACCTGGATACGCCGCGGGCCGCCTTTCTGCAGGCGCTGGATATCTCCTGCTACTCGTTCACCTCCGTCGCGCAGCGGGCGGTACCGATGATGAAGGAGGGGGCTTCGCTACTGACCCTGTCCTACCTGGGAGCGGAGCGGTGGGTGCCGCATTACAACGTGATGGGCGTGGCGAAGGCGGCGCTAGAGGCTTCCGTGCGCTACCTGGCGGCCGATTTGGGCGATTCGGGCATTCGGGTGAACGCGATTTCCGCCGGGCCGATCCGTACGCTGGCGGCATCCGGCATCGGGGATTTCCGCTATATCCTGCGCTGGAACCAGCTGAATTCTCCCATGCGGCGCAACGTGACGACCGAGGATGTGGGCGGAGCGGGGCTTTACCTGTTGTCCGACCTTTCCCGTGGCGTGACGGGGGAGGTTCACTACGTGGACAACGGCTACAATATTGTCGGCATGAAGCACCCGGACGCGCCGGATATCGCGGTGAGCGAGGGCGGGCCCTGAGGCTCCGTCCTGGGAAGGCAGTATGAGCCATAACAGCTTCGGCCATCTGTTCCGTTTCACCACCTGGGGCGAGAGCCACGGGCCGGCGATCGGTTGCGTGGTAGATGGCTGCCCGCCGCGCCTGGCGCTGACCGAGGCGGATATCCAGCCCTGGCTGGACAAGCGCCGGCCCGGGCAATCCAAGTTCACCACCCAGCGGCAGGAGCCGGATGCGGTAAAAATCCTGTCCGGCACGTTTGAGGGGGTGACGACCGGGACGCCGATTTCCCTGGTGATTGAGAACGTGGACCAGCGGTCCCGTGACTATGGGGAGATTGCGCAGCGGTTTCGGCCGGGGCATGCGGACCTGACGTATGATTTGAAATACGGGGTGCGGGATTTTCGCGGTGGGGGCCGTTCTTCCGCCCGGGAGACGGCGATGCGGGTGGCGGCGGGGGCCGTGGCGCGCAAGGTGCTGGGGGATGGCGTGCGCATTCGCGGGGCGCTGGTGCAGGTGGGGCCGCACAAGGTGGACCGGACGCGCTGGGACTGGGACCAGGTGGAGGAAAACCCGTTCTTCTGCCCCGACGCCGGGACGGTGCCGGTGTGGGAGGAATACCTGGCCGGGGTGCGGAAGGCCGGGAGTTCCGTTGGCGCGGTGATCGAAGTGGTGGCCGATGGCGTGCCGCCGGGGTTGGGGGCGCCGATATACGGCAAGCTGGATGCGGACATTGCCGCCGCGCTGATGAGCATCAACGCCGTGAAGGGCGTGGAGATTGGCGACGGGTTTGCCGCCGCCGCGTTGCGCGGGGAGGATAATGCCGACGCGATGCGGATGGAGGGGGACACGGTGGTGTTCGGGTCCAACCACGCGGGCGGGGTGCTGGGGGGGATTTCCACCAGCCAGCCGATTGTGGCGCGGTTCGCGGTGAAGCCGACGAGTTCCATCCTGACGCCCGTGCCATCGGTTTCCCGCAGCGGGGAGGAGGTGGACGTGTTCACCAAGGGCCGGCATGACCCGTGCGTGGGCATTCGCGCCGTGCCGGTGGGGGAGGCGATGCTGGCCCTGGTGCTGGCCGACCATATGATGCGGCACCGGGCGCAGAACCCGGGGGCCCCGGAACGGGCGGTGCTGCGGCGGAATTGAGGATGGGCGGGGTGTCCCATTTTCCATGGCAGTGGGTTTGGGACGGCTGGGACACGTGGGACAGCTGGGACAGGCGGGGTGTTCCGTTTTGCCGGGGGCTTTGTTTGGAACGGGTGGAACACGTGGAACAGGTGGAACGGGGCCTTGGTGGGGTTTGGGGTGCGGCGGGGGATGGGCGCGTTCATGCGGAATAAAATCCCATAAATTTTGGAAATTGGCAATGATTTCCGACCGTAGCGCGTCCGCGAAGCGGGGAACTGGGCGGGGATGTGGAAGCCCAAGTGGGTGCAGCAGAAGCAAGCGAATTCCGGGACGTGGTGGAAGCAGTTTCAACCGGAGTGGATCAGCCGGTTGCAATCAGGTTTGAACTTCACTGCTAAGCATGCACAATTAACGAAAGAAAGGGCCCGAATAGGGCCCTTGCTATCATACTATTTTTCGTCTCTTACAATATGTGGTATAAGACCTCGGCGAATTAAAGATAATTCCTGATCTAGGGCTTGCGTTTGAGCTGAAATTGATCGCATATCCTTCATTAAGCTATTTGCAAATTGATCTAATTTTTCTAAGATTTCATTATTGGGATCACCAATTATTGGTTGTCCAAGTTCTCTATTCGCCGCCTCCCGAAGAGTCTGAGCAACCCACGAACCGATCCGCATTCCTCGATGTTCGGCAGCCTTTCGTGTCATGCAGATGGTCTCGGACGGGACGCCTTTTAACGTCCAACCCCCACTGACATTCTTTTCCGTCTGACCAGTTCTCCGCTTCTTCAGAGACATTGCATCGCGAGGCGCATTCGCAGCCCCGATCTTTGGAGGATCGTCAAAAACAACGAAATCGGCCATGTGTGTGCTCCCTTCCATGCCGGACGCCTGAATCCTATAGGCAGACCGGAGTCGAACTACCTACGGGATTTTACAACCTGATTCCTAAGCAGGATGCCTTATGATTCCCGATTTGGCTAGCTAGATATTCGACAGCCTCAATGGAGGCATACTCGGGCACCCTTGACGTATGACTCCGGCATTCCTATGGTTACAAGTCCCGATGACAGCACAGAGGAGCTTCGGGATATGAATTTGATTGCGCCTTTGAAAAGCCCGACCCGACTTGAGCAGATGGTCGGGTGCATCCTGAACGATCTTGTGAACGACATGCAGCTGATGCGTTCAGAAGTAGAACTGCGGCACGGCCAGAACCTTGGAGCCCTCTGGTCCATTCTCGACTCTCACCCGAACCCCATTTCGGTGGCGGCCTTCACCGGTCAAGACGAAGGGGCGGCATTCCGGTTGAACCCCTACGAAGGACGGATCGAGTTCAACTCGATTCCGTTTATGGGGATTCGAGGGGAAGTTTTAAAGAAGGTTCCCGGTAAGGATCTTCGACACGATCTCGTGCGAGATTTGGTGAGAGGCTTTGGGGCGCACGAACTGTTCCATGCGGGTCCCCAAAATATGGCTTCGGTCGCAATTGCACGCGCAATTGCTCAGGGTGCAAGCAGTTTTCAGCTCGGCATCATGGACCTGAAGGCAGACGTTTTCGCGGGACAGTGCGCGGCAGCGATCGACTGTAAAAAGCGGAATAACAGCACTGACTATTTCTATTTCTGGAATTTTCAGCAACAATTGGTCATGAATCTGGATTTTTGGATTCCGCAGGTGAAGGCGCCTGCTATAAAACCCCACAAGCGGATGCGTTTTTTGGGTCAGGCCATGATGGCAGCCCGCATCGATGATGCATTGCAACACTTTTCCGACATTGACGTAGGCGACCTCCCACTGGACGTCGGCCTTTTTCCCCTCACAGACTCTGACGGATGCGCCCTGACCATATTGGCGCTCTCGCCCGAAATGGCGGTATGGATGGAACCGCGAAATATAAATCCATCTGCGCTCGCCAACATTGTGGACGGCTTGGAGTCACGGCGGGCTGCGGAGACGGTGGCTCTCGCTCGACAGGTCCTCTACGAACTCGGCCAGTGCAAAGCGCCGCGCTGACCTCAAATACCTGAAACTTATTGCGACAACGCCGACAAGAACATCCGCACATGCCGCAGCGCCACCGGCACGCGCTCGGGAATATCCTTCCACGGATACAGGCTGACCTGGGAATTCGGGGCCAGCATCGCGGATTCCAGCGCCACGGCGTAGGGGTGGGCGGGGACGTCGTCTGGCAGGACCAGGATGGGGGTTTGGCAGGCGCGGACGAAGTCCCGTGTGACCGTGAAGACGAAGTCCGGGTTGGTGCGGTACATGCGGGTAAGGAAGGCCTCCGCCTGGTCCATGGTCAGGTCCGGGCGACGGGCGACCAAAGGCGGGGCCCAGCCGGTGATGTTGTTCTGGTAGAAGAGGTCCCGCATCTCCGGTCGTGAACCGCTGGGCTGGGTGAGGACGGCGGCGATGACGCGGTTGGGGGCGCGGCGGATCAGGTTCCAGATGAAGGGGGCGCCGATGCAGAAACCGAGGACCAGGAACTTGTCGATGCCCAGATGGTCCATCAGGCCGAGGTGGTCGTCCGTGTAGCTGTCCCACGGGCGGTCGGGTTCCAGGGGGCCGGTGGATTCGCCGCCGTTGGCGTTGCGCAGATCCGCGGCGATGACGCGGTACTGGTCCGAAAAGACCTTCAGGGGGTTGAAGGGGTGTGTGGTGTCCAGCCCGGCGATGGTGGAGTTGAGGCCGCCGCCGGGGATGATCATGAGGGCGGGGCCGGAGCCAGCTTCCTGGTAGCGGATTTTGACGTTGCCGCGTTCGTAGATGGGCATCTGGGTTCCCCCTCACGTTTGTTGCAGGGGAGTTTGGGGGGATTGGGGGGACGTCGGCAAGGGTGGCGTGGTGCCGGGGGCGGCGGGGGCTAGCGGCGGGTGGTGGCCAGGCAGTTTTCGGGGTCCAGCATGTGGACGTTGTAGCCCAGCGTATCCAGCAGGATCAGCAGGGTGCCCAGCTTGCGGCCGATGTTGAAGGTGCCGTCCGCGTGCTTGTGTTCAAAGATGATCTGGCGCGGGCGAACGCGGTCGAACGGGAACAGGGGCAGCAGGGTGGCGTCGTAGCCTTCGGTGTCGGTGAACAGCATTTCCAGGGAGGTGATGGCGAAGCGGTCCACCAGGTTGTCGAAGGTGATGCCCTCGGCCTCGATCTGCTCGATATGCGGGGCGAGGTTCTGTTCATGCTGGACGGCGTGTTGGGGGTGGAGGGAGCCGAGCTGGTCCCCCCAGGGGAAGGCCTGGATGGCCTGGGGGGTGGGGGCATAGAAGGCCACCTTGCCGGGCTGGGGGGTGATGCAGGCGTTCAGGCAGGTGATGTTGGGCTGGCCGGCGTATTGCGCCTGCAGTTCGGCAAACAGGTAGGGCACCGGCTCCACCAGGATGGTGGCGCCCTGCCCGGCGGAGCGGAGGATGAGGTCGCGCTGCTTGTGGCCGTTGTGCGCGCCGATCAGGAGAAGGGCGGTGTGCATGGGCGCGGCCTTTGTCCGGTTTGGGCGGGGCGCAGGCTGCCATGCGGTTGGGGAACGGGATAGGGCCGTGCTACGCCCCCGCGCATGGCCCCACCGTTGTTGTTGCTGCAGGATATCACGCTGACGTTTGGCACCACGCCGTTGCTGGCGGGGGCGGGGTTGGGCGTGGGGCTGGGGGACCGGATCTGCCTGGTGGGGCGGAACGGGTCCGGGAAGTCCACGCTGCTGAAGGTGGCGGCGGGGCAGGTGGCGGCGGATGGCGGGCGGCGGTTCGTGCAGCCGGGGGCGACGGTGCGGTATCTGCCGCAGGAGCCGGATTTTGGCGGATTTGCGACGACTCTGGCCTATGTGGAGGCGGGGCTGGAGAGCGACGCGGCGGGGGACCGGCAGCGGGCGCGGTATCTGCTGGAGCAGCTGGGGCTGAGCGGGGAGGAGAACCCGACGATGATCTCGGGCGGAGAGGCGCGGCGGGCGGCGTTGGCGCGGGTGCTGGCGCCGAGCCCGGATATTCTGCTGCTGGATGAGCCGACGAACCATCTGGATTTGCCGGGGATCGAGTGGCTGGAGAGCGAGCTGGCTTCGATGCGGTCGGGGCTGGTGTTGATCAGCCATGACCGGCGGCTGCTGGAGCGGGTGTCTCGGGCGACGGTGTGGCTGGACCGCGGGGTGAGCCGGACATTGGAGCAGGGGTTCGGGGCGTTCGAGGCGTGGCGGGATCAGGTGCTGGAGCAGGAGGAGGTGGAGCAGCACAAGCTGGGGCGGAAGATCGCCATGGAGGAGGACTGGCTGCGCTATGGCGTGACGGCGCGGCGGAAGCGGAACCAGAAGCGGCTGGGCGATCTACACGCGCTGCGGAAGAAGCGAAAGGAATGGCGGGGGGCGCTGGGGACGGCGAAGCTGGAAGCGTCCCAGGCGGAGCTTTCCGGGCGGCAGGTGATGGTGGCGGAGGGGATTTCCAAGGGGTTCGGGGATCGGGTGGTGGTGCGGGATTTTTCTACCCGGATACTTCGCGGGGACCGGGTAGGGATTGTCGGGCCGAACGGGGCGGGGAAGTCCACGCTGTTGAATATGCTAACGGGGGCGCTGGCGCCGGATAGCGGGGCGGTGCAGATCGGCACGGGGTTGGAGCAGGTGACGCTGGATCAGCGCCGAGAGAGTTTGGACCCGGGGCAGACATTGAGCCAGGCGCTGACGGGTGGGTCCGGGCATAACGTGGTGGTGGGCGGGGTGAGCCGGCATGTGATTGGCTACATGAAGGACTTCCTGTTCGCGCCGGAGCAGCAGAATACGCCGGTGGGGGTGCTTTCCGGCGGGGAGCGGGGGCGGCTGACATTGGCGCGGGCATTTGCCAAGCCGTCCAATTTGATGGTGCTGGATGAGCCGACGAACGATCTGGATTTGGAGACGCTGGAGCTGTTGCAGGAGCGGCTAGCGGATTACGCGGGGACGGTGCTGCTGGTGAGCCATGACCGCGATTTCCTCGACCGGGTGGTGACGTCCGTGATTGTCAGCCACGGTGACGGGGTTTGGGTGGAGTATGCTGGAGGGTATTCCGACATGCTGGCCCAGCGGGGAGATGTGGCGGCGCGGCCGGCGGCGAGAGTGAAAGCGGCGGTTGCGAAGGATGAGGTGGCGAGGATTGAGGCGGCACCGGCGCGGAAGCGGATGAGCTTCAAGGACAAGCACGCGTTGGAGACCTTGCCGGCGGCGATGGCGAAGATGCAGGCGGAGGTGGCGCGGTTGGAGACGGTGCTTGCCGATCCTGGGTTGTATGCGCGGGATGCGAAGAAGTTTGCCGCGACGTCGGCGGCGCTGACGAAGGCGCAGGAGGAGTTGGCGGCTTCCGAGGAAAGGTGGTTGGAGTTGGAGATGCTGCGGGAGGAGATTGAGGGCGTTTGACCCTCGGCCGCGGGGTGGATGGCCGGGTCGAGCCCGGCCATGACGGTTTGTGTCAGTCCCCGGTGAAGTTGGGTTTGCGCTTTTCCCGGAAGGCGTGGACCGCTTCCTGGTGGTCTCCCGACAGGTTGGATTGGGTTTCGACCGAGATCGACAGGTCCATGGTGGAGTGGGCGATCTGGCGCAGGGGGATGTTCATCACCTGCTTGGTCCAGCGGATGGATTTCATGGCGCCGTTAGCGAGGCGATGGGCGAGGTCGTAGACCTTCTCGTCCAGCTTATCCGGGGTGACGACGTGGTCGATGAGGCCGATGCGGTAGGCTTCCGACGCGGTCATCAGATCGCCCGTGAACAAATATTCCTTGGCGCGGGCGAAGCCGATGAGTTGCGGCCAGATCAGGGCGCCACCGTCACCGGCCACTAACCCCGCATTGACGTGCGGGTCGCCGATGCGGGCGGTGTCCGCGGCGATGATGATGTCGCACATCAGGGCCACGGTGGCGCCGAGGCCGACGGCATGGCCGTTGACCCGGGCGATGATCGGCTTGTCGCATTCCAGCATGCGGAAGATGATGCGCTTGGCTTCCGGCACGGAAGTCGCGTCCCATAGCGCCGGGTTGTCGATCTTCTGCTGCATGGCGATGACATTGCCGCCGGCGGAGAAGGCCTTGCCCGCGCCTGTTAGCACAACGACGTGCACTTCCGGGTCGTCCTGCACATCATCCCAGATGCGGGACATGGAGTAGTGCATGGGGCCAGTAAAGGCGTTCATTGCCTCCGGCGCGTTGAGCGTGATGGTGAGGACCTTGTCCTTCTTCTCGCACAACAGGCCTTCGTACTGGGTGTAGTCGTAGATCTTGTCGATCGGGGCCACTTGGGGCCTCCTATTGTTAGGGGACAAACCCGACCTGGGCTTCGCCCAGGCCGTCGAAGCGGACGACGCAGACATCCCCCGGGTTCAGGAAGCGCAGGCCGGTGTAGGTGCCGCAGGTGGCGTACTGGCCCGCCTTGATGCCGGTGCCGGTGCGCAGCATGTTGACCAGGGCAACGGCGACGCCGAGGGGGTCGCCCGTGGGGTGGCCGCCGTTATGGTCCACCACGACCTGGCCGTTCACTTCCAGCACAACGCGGATGTTGCCGAGGTCGAGCTTTTTCCAGTCGGCCACGGGTTCGGCATAGACGAAGCCGCCGTTGAAATTGTTGTCGGCCAGGCGTTCGAAGACGTTCATCTTGGAATGGTCGTCGTAGCGGATGCCGACGACCTCGATCGCGGCGCAGGCCTGGATGCCGGCGGCGACTTCGTCGCGCGTGTAGTCCGTGGCGCGGGCGGGAAAGTCCTGCATGTAGCGGAAGGCGACTTCGCCTTCCACGCCGCAGGGGCGCACGGCGGCGGCGGGGTAGCGCGCGGGGGTGGGTTTGATGTTGGCGGCGTAGAGGGGGCCGCGCGTCGGTTCGCCGTCCTTCGGTGCGATGGCCTTGTAGCCGCCGATCTGCGCGCCGAGGGCGGCGGCGACGGCGTCCTGGATGGCGTAGCCATCGGCGTTGTTTGTGGGGCGGCAGCTTGTCGGCAGTTCAGGGAACGGCTTGCGGGTCTGGTGCGCCTTGACGAACAGGGCGGCGGCTTCGGCGATCTGGGCTTGGCTGAGCATCGTGTCCCTCCACATGGCACTTGGGCCGGTTGGCTTTTGTCCATTTTGCGGCGATCCTTCCGCCAGTCAATTTTCGCGTGGAGGGACCGGTGCCCCAGACCATCACCTACGGGTTCAAGCAGATGCTGGCGGAGGCCGAGGCCGAGATCGAGACGATCGCGGTGGAGGACGCGGTGAAGCAGTTCCCCAACGGCAATGTCGGGCGGGATGACGTGGTGCTGGTGGATCTGCGGGACCCGCGGGAGCGCGAGCGGGAGGGCAAGATCCCGGGGGCGTTTTCCTGCACGCGCGGCATGCTGGAATTCTGGATCGACCCGGAAAGCCCGTATGGCAAGCCGATCTTCCTGGAGGACAGGAAGTTCGTGTTCTTCTGTGCCGGCGGATGGCGTTCCGCGCTGGCGGCGCAGACGGCGAAGCGGATGGGGCTGAAGCCGGTGGCGCATATCGCCGGCGGCTTCGGCGCCTGGAAGAAGGCCGGCGGCGCGGTTGAGGCGCCAGAAGAAAGGAAGGCCTAGGCTTCCGTCGGGCGGACGACGACGGCGGATTGGGGCGGGATGGCGAGGGCCACATCCGCCCCGGTATCCAGCATGGTTTCCGCCGGGCCGACCGCGCGCAGGGCGATGTCCCCCACTGTGATGTCGTAGCGGGCATTGCCGCCGAGGAAGCTGGCGGCGGTGATGGTACCGCGCAGCGTGTTGTCCCCGTCCGCCGCGCCGGCGCCGACCGCGATGCTTTCCGGGCGGATCGCGACGCTGAGCGCGGCACCTGCCGTCGCGCCTTCCGGGAACAGGCAGAGCAGGCGCTGGCCGCCGGAAAGGCGCAGCACGCCGGTTTGGCCGGGGGCGACGGCTGCTTCCGCAGTGCCGTCCAGCAGATTGGCGCCGCCGATAAAGCTGGCGACGAAGGCGCTGGCGGGACGGAAATAGATGTCGCGCGGCGCGCCGAGCTGGACGACGCGGCTGCGGTCCATCACCGCGATCTGGTCGCTCATCGCCAGGGCCTCGCTCTGGTCGTGCGTGACATAGACAGTGGTAACGCCGATCTGCTGCTGCAGGCGGCGGAGTTCGGCGCGCATTTCCTCCCGCAGGCTGGCATCGAGGTTGGAGAGCGGTTCATCCAGCAGCAGCAGTTGCGGTCGATGCACGATGGCGCGGGCGAGGGCGACACGCTGCTGCTGGCCGCCGGAGAGGCGCGTGGCCGGGCGTTCGCCGTAGCCGGACAGCCCGACCGTGCTGAGCGCCTGCTCCACGAGGGAGGCAATCTCCTCCCGCGCGTATTTGCGCTGTTTGGCGACGCGCAGCGGGAAGGCGATGTTCTCGAACACCGTCATGTGCGGCCAGATGGCGTAGGACTGAAACACCATGCCGATGCCGCGCTGGTTCATCGGCACCGCTTCGCCGCGCGCGCCGTCGAACAGGGCGCGGTCACCGACGCCGATATAGCCGCTGTCCGGGCGTTCCAGGCCGGCGATGCAGCGAAGCGTGGTGGTCTTGCCGCAGCCGGAGGGGCCGAGCAGGGTGAAGAACGTACCTGTTGGCAGGTCAAACGACACGCCGCGCACGCCGCCGGCCTGCGTGTCGTAGCGGTTGGCGTAAATCTTGGTCAGGTCGCGGACAGTCAGCATCGTTCAGTTTCCGAATACGTCGCTGCCGCCGCGGCGGGCTTGCCAGAAGAAGAGACAGGCGATGGCCGTCATCAGCACCGTCCAGATCAGGCCGAAGGCGGCAAGCTCGCCGCCCTGGCCGTTGACGAACTGGTCGAAGATGGAGACCGCGATCACCTGCGAACCGGGGCTGGCGAGCAGCACGGCGATGGCGAGTTCCTTGTTCGCGATCAGGAAGATGAACAGCCAGCCGGCGACCAGCGCGGGCGTCAGCAGCGGTGCCACGATGCGGCGGGCGATGGTGAGGACGGAGGCGCCGGAGACGCCGGCGGATTCCTCCAGCTCCTTGTGCAGTTGCAGCACGCCGGAGAACACGTAGCGCATGCCATAGGGCATGTAGCGGATGACATAGGCGATGGTGATGATCCAGAGCGAGCCGTAGATCGGCAGCGGCACGCGCAGATAGACTTCCATCACCGCGACGCCGAGGCAGATGCCGGGGAAGACGAGGGAGATCGTCGCCAGCTGGTCCAGCACGCGCCCGGCGGGCCCGCGGCGGGCGGCGATCCAGCCGGCGAAGGCGGTGATCAGCATGATGACGCTGGCCGCGCCGGCGGCGACGCCGATGCTGTTAAGGGCCAGGTCCAGGTAGCCGGGCGTGGTGAGCACAGTGCGGAAGTTCTTCAGTGTCAGCAGGGCAAACGCGTCTGGGCTGAAGCCGCGCAGGAAGGGCAGCAGCGACATCCACAGCAGCGTCAGCAGCGGCAGCACCAGCACGATCATGAAATTGCCGATGATGATGGCGCCGGCGACCCAGCGGCCACGGCCGAGATCGAAGGGGCGTGGGCGATAGCCCTTGCCGGTGACGGAGTGGTAGCGCTCCGCATGGCGGGACAGGCGGCTGTAGAAATACAGCAGCACGGCGACGATCAGCACCATCACTACGGAGAAGGCCGCGGCGTAGCCGAGGTCCGGCGGGTGGCTGACGATGGCGCGGTAGACATCGGTGGTGAGGACGTAGATGCGGCTGGGCATGCCGACCAGAGCCGGCACCTCGAACCCGCCTATGGCGCGGATGAAGACGAACATCGCCAGCGCCAGGATGGCGGGCATGGCCAGCGGCAGGGAAATGCGGCGCAGCGTGTCGAACACCGTGGCGCCGGACATGCGGGCGGCTTCCTCCATGTCCGCGTTCGCGGCGCGGAAGGTGGCGCCCAGCAGCAGGAACACCAGTGGCGACCACAGGAAGCCCTCGATCAGGATCATGCCCCACATCGTGTTGACGTTGAGCAGGTTGTCCGGCGCGCCGGTGTACCAGTGCCAGGCTTCGTTGATGGGCCCGACGCGGCCGAGCAGGAACAGCCAGGCGATGACGTGCAGGATATAGGGCGTGCCCATGGAGATGATCGTCGCAAGATAGGCGAGGATCTTGAACGGGGCGTTGGTACGTTCCACCAGCCAGGCCAGCACGCCGCCGAGCAGGAGGGAGAGCACCGTGCTGCCGGCGGCGAAGACGGCGCTGTTCCAGGAACTGACCAGCGCGCGGTCGTTGCGGGTGAGTTTGGCGAAGTGATCGAGCGTCCAGCCGGTGATGTCGCCGGCGGCATTGGTGGTGGTGAAGGCATCCTGCGCCAGCATCCACATCGGCGGCAGCATCAGGCCGCCGAGCACGACCAGCAGCACGGCGGCGATGAGCAGGCGCGGTTCATGGCGGATCGCTTCCGTCCAGGTTATGCGCGCCGATGCGGGTGCGGATGCCGGCCGGACGAGGCCGGATGCGCTCACCGGAACAGGTCCTGGTAGATCTGCGTCCACTTCGCCAGGTCGTTGCGCGCCATTTCCGGGGAGATCAGGTTGACCTTGAAGTTGCCGGCCTTGGGCTTCAGCGTGGGGTCGCGCGCGTCCACGGCCGGGCTGGCGGGCAGGTAGTCGTTGGCGGCCATGATCTTCTGGCCGTCCTCCGACAGGATGAATTCCACCAGCAGGCGGGCGGCGTTGGGGTGCGGCGCGTCCTTGACGATGCTGACGAGGCTGAGCAGTTCGATCAGCGGTTCCATCTTGATCCACTTCACCGGCGCGCCCTGCCGCGCGCTGATGACGGCGTGGTAGTTCAGCACCATCACCGCCAGCGGGTATTCGCCGGCGATCACCTTGTCGAGCACCACGCGCTGGGCGGCGGGGATGGAGACGGGCTGCTGCGCGGCGAACTGCTTCAGCCAGGCCATGCCGGCATCCTGGCCCTTGATGGTGAGGATGTTGCTGATGAAGCCGGGCGGTCCGCCGGGCGTCAGGTCGTAGGTCCAGGCGATCTTGCCCTTCCAACGCGGGTTCAGCAGGTCGTCGTAGGTTTTCGGCGCGTCGGCCTCGCTCACCATGTTCGTGTTGTATGCGGCGGTCCAGTAGAACAGGTTGGCCGCGGTCCACTGGCCCTTGGGGTCGCGGAAGGATTCAGGGAAATTCGCCGCGGCGCGCGGGCGGTATTCGGCAACGAGGTTCGCGTCCTCCAGCAGGAAGACGGTGTTGGAGCCGTCGAAGATGTCGGCCTGCACGCGGCGGGCGCGGGCTTCGTTGCGGATTTTCAGCGCGACGTCGGTGGAG
>Ga0315912_10001414_pt1 | contig 29650 bp, 28 predicted proteins | sample VfabasoilMG_FD_204469 | JGI IMG/M metagenome (GOLD analysis project Ga0315912, IMG submission 204469) | Garden soil microbial communities collected in Santa Monica, California, United States - V. faba soil | ecosystem: Environmental > Terrestrial > Soil > Garden | place: USA: California...
CCGAAGGCCGCCCGACGTTGCACCAGTCGCGCAGCCTCGGCTACTGCAACCTCACGAAGTGCTGCACCAAGGCCTGCCCCGAGCACATCACGATCACGGACAACGCGATCATCGGGCCGAAAGACCGTGTGGACGACCGCTACTTCGATCCGATCGCGCGGATCCTGGGCGTGTTCACGAACAAGTAGAAGGCAGCCGCCCACGCTTGCCTAGCGTGGTGGCTGGCGTCGCCGTAGCACCGAATTCGGCAGTTCCTCAGACGGTCGTCCTCTCGTCCTTTCTCCACAAGTGCTGATCTCCGTCACCGCGGCGTCCGGCAGGCGTCTACCCGTGCTGGGAGCGCCGAGTGGACCGGATCGACTTCGAGTGGGAGCCGAGGAAGGCGTATTCCAATGCGCTCAAGCACGGCGTGAGCTTCGAAGAGGCGCGCTCCGCTTTCTTCGATCCGCTCGCCCGCATCCACGAGGACCCCGCTCACTCCGAGCACGAACCGAGGGAGATCCTCGTCGGGCACTCCCCTCGCGGACGGCTGCTGCTGGTATCCTTCACGGAGCGCGCGGGTACGGTCCGCATCATCAGCGCACGCAAGGCAACACGCGCTGAGCGCATCGAGCATGAAGAAGGCTGGTAGAAACAAGCGTCCGATGCAGCGCGGGGACGAACTCGCGCCCGAGTACCGCTTCGACTACTCCAAGTCGAAGCCCAACCGCTTCGCCGCCCGGCTGACGGGCGACGTGCGCGTCGTGGTGCTCGATCCGGACGTGGCGCGGGTGTTTCGCTCGGCAAAGCGCGTGAACGAGGTCCTGCGGGCGCAGATCGCGAAGTCCGGCAAGGCGCGCAAGCGACGCGCGAGCTGAGGCCTGCGCGTCGCGGGTGCGGGGGCGCTGCTCAGCGCTCCAGCGGGTAGAAGCGCCAGCTCGTCGCGAAGTCGCGCGTCAGCGGCTGCTGCGTCAACCGCGCGCGCACCAGCTCGACCGGCATGTTGCCGCTCTGCAGCACGGTGTCGTGGAACTGGCGCGGGGTCGCCTTGCCGCTCTCGACGAGCTCGCGGTACAGCGCGCGGAACTGCAGGGCGCCGAGCATGTAGGCGCATTGGTAGAGCGGCTCGTAGCTGCCGTTGAAGCTGCGGCGCACCTCGCCCGTGGCGTTGTCGCGCTCGTGGCCGACCTCGTTCACCAGCATGTCGATGCACTGCTCGGGCGTCAGCTGGCCCAGGTGGAAGCCGAGCGAGAAGCGGATTCGTGCGCAGCGGTGCATGCGCCAGAACAGCATGCCGATCTTGTCTTCCGGACCGCGCGGGAAGCCCTGGTCCCACAGCTGGAGCTCCCAGTACAGCGCCCAACCCTCGGTCCAGAAGGGCGTCGAGAAGGCGCGCCGGTACGGGAAGTGGCGCGCGGTCATGAACTGCTGCAGGTGGTGGCCCGGGATCACCTCGTGGTGCACGACGGCGCGCGAGAAGTGGCGGTTGTTGCCGCGCATCGTCATCAGCTTCTCTTCGTGCGTCATGCTGTCGGTCGGATAGCTGACGCTGACCACCTCGCCGCCGGTGAAGAAGGGCGTGACCAGCTGGCGCTCGACGCTCATCATCTCCATGCGCCAGGTCTCCTTGGCCAGCGCGGGCACGGTCACCAGCTCGCGCGCCTCGAGGAACTCGACCGCCTCGCGCGCCAGGTCGCGGATCAGCACCGGCTGCTCGCCCGGGCCGACGTGCAGCGCCTTGACCTGCTCGAGCGCCTTCTTCCAGTCGTCCCCGCAACCCAGCGCCTGCGCCGCCGCGCGCATCTCGGTCGCGCACCAGGCGAACTCGCGCTCGGCGATCTGGATCAGCTCCTCGGGCGTGTACGGGATCCAGGCGTTGGCCAGCGCGGTCACCAAGGCCTCGCGCCCGATCGGGTCGCCGACGATCGTCTTGGTGTCGTCCTCCTCCAGGCCGCCGACCTTCTTGGCCAGCGTCTTGGCGTAGCGCTCGAGCGCCTTCTCGGCCGCTTCGTGGGGCTTGGCGCACCACCACTCGAAGAGCGGGTCGTAACCCTGTCCGAAGCGGTACCAGTCGCCGAGGTCGCGGCGCAGGTCGTCGACCGCGTCGCGCGCTCGCAGGCCGACGGACGGCTTGTGCGCGGCGGCCTGCTCCTTCTCGCCCAGCTTCTTCTCGAGCTCGTCGACCTCCTTGGCCAGGGCGTGCAGCGTGCCGGCCGCCTGCTCGGCCGCCGGCGCTTCGAGCTTGCGCCGCGCCTCGGTCAGGCCCGCGACGGTCTCGACGAAGGGCACCAGGGCCTGCATCTCGGCCAGACGCGCCGCCTGGAGCTCGAGCTGCTCGCGGTCGTGGCGCACTTCGCGCCGCAGCAGGATCCAGTCGATCCGGCCGTCCTGGTCGAGCGCCTCGAAGTCGAGCGCCGCGAGCTCGCGCTCCCAGTCGCTCGCCAGCTGCTTCAGGCGCTCGAGGCGCGCGCTCGACAGCTCGACGCGGTACGTCCGTCCGAGGCTGCCGCGGTCGGCCTCGTAGCGCGCGACCAGCTCGCGCAGGTCCGCGCGCGCGCCGGCGCGGTCGTCCTGGCCCTGCGCCGTCGCTGCGGGCGGCTTGGAGGAACAGGCGACGAGGGTGGTGATCGTCAGGACGACGGCGGTGCGCAGGGCGCGAGCGGGGAGCGCGACGGACATGGGGATCCTTCGGGCGAGGGGGCGGGTCGGGGGGCGGCGGCGCGGCGAGCGCTGCATGCTGACGGACGGCGCGCGGGTTGCAAGCGCGCGCCGCGGGCCGGCGGGTCCGGAGGCGTCTCAGGCGCGCGCGATCCACGCGCGCGCGAGGGCCAGGCACTCCTCGTCCGAGCTCGCGCCGGTGTCGAGTTCGAGCCGCTCGACCGCCAGCGGCTCGGCCTGCGCTTCGAGCTCGAGGTAGCGCGCGAAGCTCCGGTCGCGCGCCGGATGGCCGCCGTCGCGCGCGTCCTGCTCCAGGCGCGCGCGCACGACCTCGCGCGCGGCGCGGCACTCGATCCACACCAGGCGCGCCGCCAGTCGCCGGGCGAGCTCGACCAGCTCGCGGACCTGCGCCGCGCGCGCGTAGGTGCGGCCGTCGAGCACCGCGTTGCGGCTGCGGGCGTGGAAGGCGGCGTGCTCGAGCGCGACGTGCAGCGCGCGCACGCAGGCGTCATCCTGTTCGCGCGTGTAGCTGACGTGGCGCGGGCCGAAGAGCGCCTCGCGCACGCGGTCCTTGTCGAACAGCGGCGCGTCGAGCTCGAGCGCCAGGCGCCGCGCCAGCCGGCTCTTGCCCGTGCCCGGCAACCCGGCCAGGGCCACGATCGTCAGCGGCGGCAGCGCACCGCGCGTGTCGCTGCGCGTCGCGTCGTGCCGGGCCTCCTGTCCCATCGCGCTCAGCTCGCGAGCTTCTTCGCCACCTCGGCCACGCGCGCGCCGATGCGCTCGATCGCGGCCTGCTGCTTGGCGTCGGTCAGCTTCCCGTCGGCGCCGAAGGCCTCGTGCGCTCGGCTGACCGCGACCTGTTCGGGCAGCACGAGCACCTGGATGTTCGAGAGGATCGAGCGCGTCGTCACCAGGCCGCGCAGGCCGCCCAAGGCTCCCGGCGAAGCCGACATCAGCCCGCAGACCTTGCCGGAGAAGGCCGCCAGCGCCGCCTCGCCGGGTTCGGCGCGCGAAGCCCAGTCGATCGCGTTCTTCAAGGCGCCGCTGATCGAGCTGTTGTACTCGGGCGAGGCGATCAGGAGCCCCTGGTGCTCCTTCATCAACTGCTTGAAGCGCTTGGCGCCCGCGGGCAGCCCGTGCGCGCTCTCGAGGTCGCCGTCGAAGAGCGGCAGCTCGAAGGAGCGCAGCTCGACGACCGTCACCTCCGCCCCGGCCGCGCGCGCGCCCGCGGCGGCGAGCAGGACGAGCTTGTGGTTGAACGACTCGCGGCGCAGGCTGCCGCCGAAAGCGAGGATGCGGGGTTGGGTGCTCATGCCGATGGTGTAACCGATCGTCGTCGGGCGCGCGACCGCGGGCGGCTCAGGGCACGTCGATCGCCGCCACGGGCAGGAAGGAGCGGTCGAAGCGCTCGACGAACTCGGTCAGCAGCACGCGCGCGTCGGCGCGCACGCGTTTCTCGGTCTTCTTGCCGTTCCACAGCACGACCACCGGCTTGGCGGGGTCGTACATCTCGCTGGTCAGCAGCAGGCGGAAGCTCGTCACGCCCGTGCTCGTCGCCGTGAAGCGACCGGGACCGTCGCGCGCCACCTCGAGCCGCGCCGTGTGCGTCTCGATCTCGCGCTGCAGCCACTCGCGGCGCTCGGCCTCGCCGAGCCGGTTCCAGAAAGCGCCGTCGACCTTCGGCTGCAGGTCCTCGACCACGCTCTTCGCGAAGCCCGTGATCTCGGCGAAGAAGGCGCGCGCCTCGGACTTCTCACAGGCCGCGCGCACCAGACGCTCGGGCACCGTCGCGCGCCGCGCCGCGCCGAGGAAGGCCTTCCAGTCGACGGCCTCGAAACGGTACGAGTGCCCCAGGTCCTCGAACTCGATCAACCGCGCGTCGGGCGCCTTCCAGTCGGCGAGCTTGCGGAAGGCCAGCCGCAGGTTGGCGAGCATGCCCGGGTCGTCCTGCGCGCCCTGCAGATCGCGGATCGGCAGGCGCACGACGTTCTCCAGGAAGCGCAGGTTGTTCTGGCCCTGCTGCAGGTGGAAGCGCGGGCTGCCGATCAGCGGCGCGATCGCCGCGGGCAGGTCGGGCGCGCGCAGCGCGAGATCCCAGGCCAGGTGTCCGCCGCGCGAGACGCCGGTCAGGAACACGCGCTCCTCGTCGACGTCGTGCCTGCGCCGCATCCAGCGCAAGGCGGCGAGTGCGGCGTCGCGCTCGCGCTGGCTGAAGGCGTAGCCCTCGTTCGGCCCCGCTTCGTCGGGCGCCAGCACGAACATCCCCAGCTCGTCCGCCAGCGTGCGCCACGACGGCAGGCACTGCGCACCGCTGCCGCCCGTGCCGTGGAAGGCGACCAGGAGCGGCGCGCGCCGCGCCGGGTCGTGGCCGCGCGGCACGTAGACGACCAGGCCGGTCTGCTCGAGCGCCTTGCCGACCTGCAGCGCGACCCGTTCGGACCGCGCGCCCGGCTCGCAGGCCGCGAAGCGGCCGAACTCGCGCAAGAGCGGCACGAGCTCCGCCAGCGGCAGGGCCTTGTCGGCCGCGAGCTTCGCCGCCGCCGCGCGGCGCTGCGCCGCGTCCGGCAGGTCGACCGCCGCCTCGAGCGCCGTGCGCCAGCGCCCGCGATCGAAAGCCGCCGGCTCCTGCGCAGACTGGCTGAAGGCGAGCACGGCGGCGATGATCGCTGCAGACACGCGTGCCAGCCTCGCCGCTGGCCGCGGAGCGCGCAAGGGAACCCGCCGCACGTGCCGCGACCCGACTACGAACGCAACTCGATCTTCGAGCGCCTGGCCTGCCTGCAGTGCAGGCGCTCGTGGCCGACCGGCTACGACTCCTGCCCGCACTGCGGCGCGGGCCTGGAGCAGCAGGCCTCGCTGCCCTACCCGATCCCGTGGGGTTGGCTGTTCGCGCTCGCGGTCCTGCTCGCGCTGTCCGTGGTGTTGCTGCTGCTCTGGATCGCTGGCTGAGACGCGTCGCTGTCGGAACGTACTCGTGCCACGGCGATTCGATGCGACCCGTCCAGAACCTATGCTCGCGCGAGCCCTCGTCCGGCTCGGTCTCGCTTGGCGCGCGCATCGGCCAGCGCCGTTCTCCGACCGCGCCGCGCGGAATCGGGCGCGGCCAGGGTATCGTCGCGCGCTGGAGGTCCCCATGTTCGCCACCCTGGCCCTGATCGCCGTCCCCGCCCTCGCGCTGCCCCTCGCGCAGGAACCCGCCGCTCCCGCACCCGCGCGCCAGGTGTTGAAGGTGCCCGCCGGCGCGCACGAACCCGAGCTGGCGGTCGACGACGGCGGGCGCGTGGCGCTGACCGTGGCGACGCCGACCGAGGTCTACGCGCTGGTCTCCGCGGACCGCGGCCGCAGCTTCGGCGCGCCGATCCTGGTCGGTTCCGCGGGCGCGCTCTCGGTCGGCGCGCGGCGCGGGCCGAAGGTGGTCTTCGCGGGCGAGGCGCTGTGCATCGCGGCCATCGGCGGCAAGGAGGGCAAGGGCCGCGACGGCGACGTGCTGGCCTGGAGCTCGAAGGACCAGGGCGCGACATGGAGCGCGGCGACGCGCGTCAACAAGACCGCGGGCGGCGCGGCGGAGGGACTGCACGCGCTGGCGTCGGGGCCGGCGGGACAGGTGTTCTGCGTGTGGATCGACGTCGCGCAGAAGCCGCCGCAGGTGCTCGGCGCGCTGTCGACCGACGGCGGAGCGAGCTTCGGCGCGGAGCGGCGCATCTCGGGGCCGACGGGCTCGATCCTGTGCCCGTGCTGCTCGCCGTCGGCGGCCTACGAGAAGGACGGGACGCTGCACGTCAGCTGGCGCGGCGAACGCGACGGCGCGCGCGACATCGTGCTGGCGAGCTCGAAGAACGGCTTCGAGACGCCGGCCAAGGAGGCGCCGCGCGCCGGCACGTCCACTTGGAAGATCCAGATGTGCCCGATGGACGGAGGCGCGGTGCGTGCGGCGGGCGACGACGCGCTGATCGCCTGGCGCAGCGCCGCGGACGTGTTGCTCGCCTCGCCGCGCCAGCTCGCCCGCGAGGAGCGCGTCGGCGGCGGGTTGCAGCCGGCGCTGGGCATCGGCGTGGAGGCGCACGTGGTGTGGAGCGAGCGGCGCGGCGGGAAGCTCTGGGCGCGGCGCTACGGCAAGGAACTCGCCGCCAGCGCAGCGGTCGAGCTCGCGCCGCGCGCCACGCTGGCGGTCGTCGCCGGCTCGCCGACGCGCGGCAAGGGCCCGGTGCTCGCCGCCTTCGAGACCAGCTACGACGCCGACCGCGAGCTGGTGCTCGTGCGCCTGGAGGACTGACCCGTACACGACGTCGGTCAGACCCAGATCTCGGCGTGGCCGTCGCGTTCCTCGACGCGGTAGGTGCGGGCCTTGCCGCACGTGGCGCTGACGCACACTCCGGTGCGCGGGTCGAAGCGGTAGTTGTGCAGCGGGCACATCACGTGCTTCTGGTCCCACAGCGGTCCCGGCGCGATCCGGCCGCCCTCGTGCGGGCACAGCGTGTCGAGCGCGTAGAGCCGGCCCTCGAGGCGGCACAGCACCACCTGCGTCCCGCCCGCCAGCACATCGCCGACGTCGACCGTGCGCGCTTCGCCCTCGGGCAACTTGCCGGTGCCCTGGATCACGACCGACCGTCCGCGGAACAACTTGAGCAGCTTTCCGAACATCGTCGGGATGCTAGCATCCTCGCCCTTCGATGAAGCCCGTCGTGCTCGTCAACGTGGTCGGGCTCACGCCGCGCCTGGTCAGCGAGCGCACGCCGCACCTCAGGCAGCTCGCCACGCGCGCGCCGATGACGACCGTCCTGCCGGCGGTCACGTGCAGCGCGCAGGCGACGCTGCTGACCGGGACCCTGCCGCGCGAGCACGGCGCGGTCGGCAACGGCTGGCTGGCGCGCAAGAGCATGGAGGTCGCGCTCTGGCGCCAGTCCAACGCGCTGGTGCGCGGCGAGAAGCTCTACGAGGCGCTGAAACGGCTCGATCCGACGGCGACCAGCGCCAAGATCTTCTGGTGGTGGAACCTCGGCGCGGCGGTCGACTGGTCGATCACGCCGCGGCCCTTCTACCCGGCCGACGGCCGCAAGATCCCCGCGGTCTACGGCGCGCCGCACGAGTACGCGGCCGACCTCGAGCGCGCGCTCGGGCCCTTCCCCTTCTTCGACTTCTGGGGGCCGAAGTCGGGCCTGCCCTCGAGCCGCTGGCTCGCCGACGCCGCGATCCGCACGCTCGAGACGCGCCAGCCGACGCTGACGCTGGTCTACCTGCCGCACCTCGACTACGACCACCAGCGCTTCGGGCCGGGTCATCCGCGCTCCGTCGCCGCGCTGGCGGAGATCGACGCCGTGTGCGGCGACCTGTTCCGCGCCGCGGAGCGCGCGGGGGCCGAGCTGGTGGTGGTCAGCGAGTACGGCATCCTCGACGCGCCCCACCCGGTGTACGTCAACCGCGCGCTGCGCCGCGCCGGGCTGCTCGCCGTGCGCGACACGCCGCAGGGCGAGGTGCTCGACGTCTTCGCCAGCCAGGCCTTCGCGCTGGCCGACCACCAGGTCGCGCACGTCTACACCCGCACGCGCGCGGCGACCGAGGCCGTGCAGGCGCTGGCCCGCGGTCTGGCCGGCGTCGAGCACGTGCTCGACGCGCAGGGCAAGCAGGCGCTCGGCCTCGACCACACGCGCGCGGGCGATCTGGTGCTCGTGGCGCGCGCCGACAGCTGGTTCGCCTACCCTTACTGGCTCGACGACGCGGCGGCGCCCGACTTCGCGCGCACGGTCGACATCCACCGCAAGCCCGGCTACGACCCCTGCGAGCTGCTGCTCGATCCCCAGCTCGCCTTCCCCAAGCTGCGCATCGCGCGGCGCCTCGTGCAGAAGAAGCTCGGGATGCGCTACCTGATGGACGTGATCCCGCTCGACGCCGCGCTGATCCGCGGCAGCCACGGCCGGCTGCCCGACGACGTCGACGACGGGCCGGTGTTCCTGTGCTCGCGCCCCTTCGCCGAGTGCGGCGGCGAACCGCGCGACGGGCTGGTGGCGATGACCTCGGTCAAGGACCGCGTGCTGGCGCTCCTGCAGCGCAGGTCGTGAAGCTCCTCGGCCGACACCTGCCGCGCGACGTGGTCGCGCTGGGTGTGGTCAGCCTGCTGGCCGACACCGCGGGCGACCTCGTGGCCCCGCTCCTGCCGCTGTTCCTGGCCACGCTGGCCGGCGGAGGGGCGCTGGCCCTGGGCTGGATCGAAGGTCTCGCCGACGCGCTCTCGGCGCTGCTCAAGCTGGCTGCCGGCGCCTGGTCGGATCGCGTGCGCTCGCGCAAGCCGCTGGTCGCGCTCGGCTACGGCGTGGCGGCCTGCGCCCGGCCGCTCCTGGCGCTGGCGACCAGCACCTGGCACGTGGCGGTGGTGCGGCTCTTCGATCGCACGGGCAAGGGCGTGCGCTCCAGCCCGCGCGATGCGTTGATCGCGGCCGTCACGCCCGCGGCGCAGCGCGGCGAGGCGTTCGGCTTCCACCGCGCGATGGACCACACCGGCGCGGTGCTCGGGCCGCTCCTGGCCGTCGTGCTGCTCGCCGGCCTGGGGCTCGAGCTGCGCACGGTGTTCTGGATCGCGGCCGTGCCGGGCGTGCTGTCCGTCGCGGCGTTGCTGCTCTTCGTGCGCGAGCCGCCGCACGCCGCGACCGATGCGGCGCCGCTGTTCGGCCCGCCGTCTCCGGCGCTGTTCAGCGTGCTCCTGCCGCTCCTGGTGTTCACGCTGGGCAACGCCAGCGACTTGTTCCTGCTGATGAAGGCGCTGGAGGCCTTCGGGCTCGAGACCTCGCCGGTGGCGTTGCCGCTCCTCTGGATGGCGTTGCACGCGGTCAAGATCGTCAGCTCGCTGTTCGGCGGCCGCGCCGCCGACCGCTGGGGCGCGCGGCGCGTGATCGTCGTCGGCTGGCTGTACTACGCGGCGATCTACGGTGCGCTGGCGGTGACGACCGACGCCGGGATGGTGGTCGTCCTGTGCGTGCTCTACGGCGTCTACCACGGGTTGACCGAGGGCACGGAGAAGGCGCTGATCGCCGGTCTCGCGCCCGCGCACGAGCGCGGCACGGCCTTCGGCTGGTACCACCTGACGATCGGCGCCGGCGCGCTGCCCGCCAGCGTCGGCTTCGGCTGGTTGTGGCAGAACTTCGGCAGCCCGGCGGCCTTCCTGACCAGCGCGGCCCTGGCGCTCGCCGCCTGCGCGCTGCTCAGCGCGCTGACGCCCGGCGGGGTACCGGGCGTCCAGGCGCGCCGCTAGACTCCGCGCCCCTCCACGCGAGCACCCCATGAGCCAATACCGCTATGTCGTCTTCGGCGCCGGCCGGCAGGGCACGGCCGCCGTGCATGATCTGGTCACCAACTGCGAGGCGCGCGAGGTGCTCGTCGTCGAGCCCGACGCCGGGCGGCGCAAGGAGGCCGCCGCGCGGTTGAGGCGCATCCTCGGCGCGCGCGCCAAGGCCTTGAGCTGGAAGTCCGGCGCCAAGGCGTCCGACCTGCGCGGCTTCGATGTCGCGCTCTCCTGCGCGCCGCACTACGCCAACTACGCGCTGACCGAGCTGTCGCTGGCGGCCGGCGTGGCCTTCACCGACCTCGGTGGCGAGTACGTGATGGTCGCGCGGCAGCAGAAGCTCGCGCGCGGCCAGTCGATCCCCGTGGTGCCCGACTGCGGCGTCTCGCCGGGGCTCTCGAACATCCTGGCGGTGCACTGCGCCAAGACGCTGGGCTGCGACGAGGTGCACGTGCGCTCGGGCGGGTTGCCGCGCGTCAGGCCCGACCGGGCGACCAACCCGCTGCAGTACAAGATCGTGTTCAGCCCCTGGGGCCTGTTGAGCGAGTACTCGGGCGACGTGCCGATGGTGCGCAAGGGCAAGCTGGCGACGACGCCCGCGCTCTCGGTCACCGAGGAGTACGACGCCGAGCACGAGAGCGCGCCGACGTCGAACAACTCGCCGCAGGTCGTGCAGTACCTGATCGAGTGCGGCGTGAAGACCTACGACTACATGACGATCCGCTACAAGGGCCACTGGGACCTGGTACGGGCCTGGAAGACGCTGGGCTTCCTGCAGCGCGATCCGGCGCGCGACAAGGCGCTGGTCGAGTTGCTCGAGACCGACCCGGTGCTGCGCTACGACCCGGCGCGCGACCGCGACAAGATGATCCTGCGCGTGCAGGGCTCGCGCGACGACGGCGGGCTGCGCCAGGGTTGGGAGTTCCACTTCGAGGTCTGCGCGGACCCCAAGACGAAGTTCACCGGCATGGAGCTGACCACCTGCTGGGGCATCACGATCGTCGCGCACCACATGGCCAGCGGCCGCGGCGCGCCCAAGGGCTTCGCGACGCCCGAACGCTTCGTCGACACGGGCTGGGTGCTGAGCGAAGTCGACCGCCGCATCCGCCAGCTCGGCCGCCGCGCACGCGCGTAGGGCGCCCGAGTCGCTCGTCCGTTTGCGCGGTACGGTGCCAGGCACTTGTTCACCCTGTCACCGCCGTGGGCGCGTCGCGCGCCCCACCGCGGTGACAGGGTGAACAAGTGCCTGGCACCGTACCGCGCAAACGCGCGTGGGACCGCGCTCTTGCGGCGTTCAGCCGTCGTACTCGCCGGTGAGCTTGGCCTGGCCCGCGAGGGCGAAGATCATCTCCATCGAGTGCGAGCTGCCGCCGGCCTCGAGCTCCTGCTTCAGCGTGACGGTGAAATCGACCGTGCCGCCGACTTCGAAGGAACTCGGCCGTCCGGCAGCGAGATCCCAGAGCACCTCGCCCTCGAGGTCGACCTTCAGACCCAGCTCGCCCTCCATCCCGTCCTTGGTCGTCATCGGCGCGGACCCCTGGGCCTCGACCTCGACGATCAGCACCGCCAGCTTGCGTCCGTCGACCTCGCGCACTTCCTTGAGCGTGACCTTGGCCTCGCCCTCGAGGTTGTCGAAGGGATCCTCCTCGTCCTTGTCGTCCTCGTCGCGCGGGATGCCGTTGCTGCCGCCGGGCGCCAGCGCATCCATGCACTTCTGGACGTCGACCTCCCAGCTCTTGCCCTCCTCGACCGCGCCGGAGGGCAGCAGCACGCGCAAGTCCGCGTCTTCTTCGAGCTTCTCGAGCAGCTCCGCATCGCCCTCGTCGCCGACGAAGGACTTCTTGTACTCCTCGGCCTTGGCGTCCCACTCGAAGGCCACGGTCTGGCCGGTCAGCTTCGACTCGCGCGCCTTCTTCTCGACCTCCGGCTCCTGGTCGGCCATGGCGAACTCGCTGGAGTGCTCGCTCACCGCCTTGACGAAGCGGCGCGCCAGGCGCGTCGGCCGTCCGTCGGCGACGCCGTCGCAGGTGTCGACGAACTCCTGCTGGCCGGTGACTTCCATCGTCAGCTCCATCGGCGGCGTCATCTCCGGCGGCGCCTCGCGCCCGCCGACCTTGAGCGTGAACGACTTGGTCTCGGCTTCGAAGTGCTGCTCGAAGGTCTTCGTCACCGGCTTGTCCTTGTCGGGCCGGTACTCGAGCTTGATCTCGGTCGGGGCGAGGAGCGGGAGGAGCAACGGGAGGGCGGCAAGGCCGAGGAGCGTCTTCATGGGCTCCGATTATGCCGTCGCCGGGCCGGAGCGGTGAACACGGCGCGACGACGGCTGACACGGTCCGCTCCGACGCCCTCGGCGCGGCCGGTCCTAGTAAAGGAGGTAGGTGAAGAGCCCCTTCGCGACCAGCTCGTCGCGCTGGAACACGTCGACGTCCGCCAGGCCGACCTTCTTGCCGCGCTGCACCACCCGGGCGCGCGCCTCGAGCTGGCCGTGCTCCGGCCGCGCGGGGCGCAGGAAGTTGAGCTTGAACTCGATGCTGGTGACGTTGGCCACTTGCACGTCGTCGGGCAGGAAGCAGCAGGCCCCCGCAGCGTCGGCCAAGGCGCTGATCACGCCGCCCTGGATCACGCCGTAGCCCTGCAAGAGCTCGGGCCGCGGCTCGAGCCGCACGACGGCGCCCTCGGCCGTGCGCGAGACGAAGTGCATGCCGAGGTGACGACTGATGGGGACGTCGTCGAAGACGTCTTCGAGGCGCGGGGACATCCGGGCAACGTAGCGCGCGGGGCGGCGGAGCTCAACGCGGGGCGGGACGCTGCTCGGCGAGCCACTGCTGGACGAGGACATGGCGCTCGTGCTCGGTGGAGCGCGCGACCGGCTCGAGTCGCTGCCGGAGCGCTGCGGAGCGCTGAGGAAACTCGTGTGTGGGAGCCTGCGCGAAGCACTCGACGACCGGGATCGCCAGCTCGGCAGCCGTGATCGTCGCGAGCGTGCGGTGGAAGTAGAAAGTCGTCCCCGGGTTGTGCTCCCACGCCCAGCCGATGCGGTGCTGATCCGTCGGCAACCAGGCATGCGCATGCTCGGGCCGCTGCTGCCGATACCACATCGCCCACGGAAACGACGCGGCCAGCTCGCCCCGCCCGAGCACATCCTCGCTCGCGCGCGAGGCCGCGAGGCCGAGGAGCGAGCTGCGCCACTCGCCCGCGCAGCAGCGCACGCACTGGCGAAACTCGTGGTCGATGCTCGACGCGAGTCCGGCGTCCACGACGAGGGCGAGCACCACGCCAGCAGGCACGTACACGCAAAGGTAGGCCGCGCGCCCGAACCATCCCATGCCGCGCGACTTGCGCAGCGCGTAGAGCAGGACCGCCAGCGCGATGGGGATCGAGATCCCGAGGATGACGACTTCGATCCAGTTCATGGCGCGGCCCACCGGAGACGCACCCGCATTCGCTCGCTTCCCGGAGGGTCGCGGGAAGGTCAGCGAACCGGCGTCCGCACCTCGAGCAGCCAGGCATCGACCCACGCGCGGTCGTGCAGCCCGCCGCTGTCCCAGGCTCGCCGCCGATGGCGCTGGAACGAGTCCATGCGTTCATGCAGCCCCTTCCGGGGCTCGCCCACCAGCTCCTCGAGCGCGGCGCGCGCCAGCTCCTGGTCGGCGAGCTCGGCGAGGGCGTGGAAGTGCGTCAGCGCCATATCCATCGAACACGCGACGCCGAAGATCGTGCTGTGACACCCCACCGGCTGCCAGACGTGGTCGTGATCGGGATGGCGCTCGCGATACCACAGCGGGAGCTCCATCCACTTCGGACGCCGACCCTCTTCGAGCGGATCAGGGCTCGACGACCAGGAGCTGATCCCGAACAGCGACTCGCGCTCCTCGTGGGCTGCGCAGCGCACGCAGGCCCATGTGCCGCTGTCGACGCTCGCCTTCCCCACGACCCACACGAGGCTCGCCGCGACGATGCCGGCGGGCAGCGATGCGAGCGCGGCCGCGAGGCGCCAAAGCGTCCCGGCCTTGCGCGACGCGTGCAGGATCGCGTAGGTCACGAGCACGAACGTGCCGGGGACCACGGCGAGCAGGACGATCAGATTCCAGGACACGGCAGGTGGTACCGAACGACGCCCGACAGGTCACCGGACTTCCCGCGGCCAGGTGGCGAACGACCTTCAGCGCGGACCCGCAGGGATTCCGGCCCGCCAGGCCTCGACGATCGCGCGCTCGTCGATCCCACCGGCGCGCTTGGCCTCCGTCAGGCGCCGGCGGAGCTCGAACGCGTGCGCGCGTTGGTCGGCGGGTGGCTGGAGGAGCAGGACTTCGAGCGCTTCGCAGGCGAGTTCGCGGTCCTGGAGATCGTCGAGCACGGAGTGGCACTCGAGCGGCGGGAGGTAGGTCGCGTAACCCCCGCCTGCGACCAAGTGACAACCCGTCGGCCGCCACTGGTGCTCGTGGTCGGGTCTGTGCTCCGCGTACCAGCGCGCGAGAGCCCGGCCCTCGCCACCCCACGTCTGACTTGCCACGCTCTGACGCGGCCCAGCGATGGTGATGCCGAGCAGGGACTCGCGATCCTCGATCGTGAGGCAGAGCGCGCACTCCCAAGGCCCCTCGTTGCGCGTGCGGCCGGCGAGCAGCGTGACGACACCGGCGACGACCAGTCCGACCGGCACGGAACCGAGGACATGTGCGAGGCGCAACCCGCCGCGCGCGCCGCTCGACCACCGGATCAGTGCCAGGCTGACGGCGACCGTGACGGCCGCAAAGAGCGCGCAGAGGACGACGCCGACCCAGTTCATGGCGGCTCCAGTCTACGCGCACGCGCTCCCCTACCTGATCCTCCGCCCGTCGATCGTCTCCGCCGTCGTGCGCACGATCACCCACTCCCCTTCGCGCTCCTCGAACACCGCCGGCGCGCGCACGCGCCAGACGACCGACTCCACGCCGCGCTCCTTCAAGTGGAACGTCAGCTCCAACGTCGCATTCGCGCGCGCCGGCTGGTCCCCCGCCGCCGCGACGACGTCGATGCGCTCGGCCTGCCAGGTGATGCGGTACGGAAAGGCGCGGGTCTCGGGGTCCTTGGCCGTGAAGAACACGCTCGCCGCCGCCGCGCGCAGGTCGTCGCGACTCGTGTTGTAGGTCTCGTCGCGGTAGTCCTTCGCCAGCCCGGCGAGGATCGGGTTCATGATCGTCTCGTTGAAGCCCTCGACCATCTCGTCGACGACCCAGCGGATGCGCGTCTCGTCCGAAACCGACGCGCGCCAGATCGCCCGGCCGCCGAACCACAGTCCGAGCAGCAGGGCGAGTGCGATCAGGACGCGCTTCATCAGGCCTACCTCGGCTCGAACGCCTGCCGCACTTGATCCATCAGGTCGCGCGGCGGGGTCAGGTCCAGCTGCACCGGTTCCGCGCCGCGGCGGAGCTCGACGTACTCGGGCGCGGAGCCGGGGAGCCCCTTGACGTGCAGCGACTGCGCCGTGCGGTGCACGCCCTCCCAGGTCAGTCGGTAGCGGCCCTCGAGCGGGGCGCGACCCAGGGCCTGCGCCTGCCCGAAGGTCATGATCCGGAAGCGGCTCGCATCCTCCGCGAACTCCGTCGTGCCCCGATCGACGGCCTCGAAGGCGAGCGCGACCGTGTACTCGCCGTCGACCAGCGCGCGCTCGGAGCGCAGCTTGACCAGCACCTCGATCCCGCGGCGCAGCACGACCTCGCGATCCTCGAAGACGCCCAGCAGCCGCTGCGGTTCGTAGCCGGCGCAGCTCACCCCGAGCTCCAGGCTCTGCTCGTCGCCGATCAGCGACAGGGTGCCCGGCCGCGGCTGCGCCATCGCCTGCAACCACTGTTCGCGCTCGCGGCGCTTGAAGAACACCGCCGCCATCGGCAACGGCTCGCGCCGCTCGTCGACGACCGCGATCTCGATCTTCCTCCACGCCGGCACCAGCGGCGGCAGCTCCGTCACCTCGCCCGGGCGCAGCACGATGTCGCGCACCTGCAGCTCGACCGGGCCGCTGCGCGCGCGCAGCAGGAGGTCCCAGGTGCCGTGCCGCAGGCCGGTGGCCTCGAAGCGGCCGGCGGGATCGAGGCGGGCGAGGTCGTAGTCGCCCGCCACCGAGCCGATGACGGTGAAGTCGAAGCGCTCCGCCTGGCTGGGCCGCACACGGGCCGGCCCGTTGCCCAGGCGCGACCGGCCCGAATCCTGGTGCAGCGTCACGACGGTCACCTCGCGCAGCGGGATCGCCGGGTCGAGCACCACGGAGCCGCGCAGCGTCGCGGTCGCGGCGAGCACGAGCACCACGTCGGTGGCGCCGGGCGTGAACGGCTGCGCCGGGCCGGACCCGTAGCCGTCGAGCGACGCGCGCAGCTCCAGCGCGAGCTGCGGGTCGAGCCCGTCGAGCGCGAACGAACCGTCGAAGTTGCTGCGCGTCGAGCGCGGGAACTGCTGGAACGCGGGGTTGAGCCGCCGTCCCTCCTCGTCGGGCCCCAGCGGACCCACGAAGTAGGCCGAGACGTTCGCCATCGGCAACGGCAGGCCGTGCTGGTCGACGACGCGGCCGGACACGAGGAAGGGCAAGGTCGCGGGCAGGCGCGCGTCGTCCGCCGGCGCGCTGCCGGCCGACTCGCGCAGCGGATCCTCCGCGGCGACGACGAAGACGGAGGGTTCCGGACCGCGCTCCTCGGGCGTGGCGCTGCGCGCGGCGGGAGCACGCGACGGTTCGTCGGCGCGCTCCGGCTCGCGATCGCGCAGCAGCCAGACCAGTCCGAGGGCGAGCACGAGGAACAGCGCGACAGGCAGCAGGCGGGAGGAGCGGGCCGGCATGGGTGGGTCGTCGATCATGTCACCTCACGCGACCACCCCTGCGCCATTCCCCAGCGCTCGGATCCGGTCGCCGCCAGGATCGAGGTCCGGGTGGGTCGCGCGGCCGGCGACCGTCGCCGGGCGGCCGTCCGTCAACGCGGCTTCGGCCCGCCGACGCGCTGGCAGGCGAATTCGGCGCCCGTGGTCAGCAGATCCTGGGGCACGCGCAGTTCGAGTTCCTGGAGCGGGCCGCCGCGCGCCACGTCGATGCCGCGGCAGCGCGGGTCCTCGATCACGCGCGTGTAGGCGCGGCCGTCGCGTTCGGCGCACACGGTCCAGGCGATCGACCAGCGGCCTTCTTTCGGCAAGTGCAGCAGGAGCTCGCGGCCCGGGCCGAAGCTGCTGGAGACGAACTGGGCCGGGCCCTCGGCCGCTCCGGCGCATTCGAGCTGGACGCCGAGCGTGACGTCGCAGGCGCTGGCTGGCACGTGGCCCACCGCGACGATGCGCAGCGGGATCCCGCGGCGCAGCACGATGCGGCGGTCCGCGGCGGTGAGGCGCGGGCTTTGCGGCTCGTAGCCCGCGGCTTCGACGACGAGCTGGACGACCGGATCCGCGGAGTAGAACTCGAACACGCCGGGTGCCGGGCGGCTCATCGCGAGGGTCGCGCCGCGGTCGCGGGCCAGCTCGAGCTTCGCCGATTCGATCAACGCACCGGTCTCGTCGACCACCTCGACGCGCATCGCGGTCAACAGGCTCGCCAGATCGATCGTGGGAAGCATCAGGTTCTGGCCCGCCGCGAGATCGATCGGCGGGTGGCTCCAGAGCTTGTTCTCGTCCCCCACCTCGATGTCGAGCTGCCAGCGCCCCGGGCGCAAGTCGAGCGCTTCGAACTCGGCCGCGCCGCGGCTGCGCTGGATCGGCACGGTCTCCAGCGGCGCCGCGCACTGGAGCACCAGGCGCAGGTGGCTCGTGTCGAGCATCGGCGGCACGACGAGGCGCCCGCGGATCGAGCTGCTGCGCACCAGCCGCACCTCGACGTCGGTCTCGCCCGGTCGCACGCGGAGCAGTTCGCTGGTGATGTGGTCCGCCATCTCGGCGCGCAGCAGTCCGGGACGCGCTTGCGCGGCGCTCGCGAGCTCGAAGGAACCGTCGGCGGCCGTGCGCGCGACCGCCACCCCCTCGGGACCGCCGACCAGCACGGCGTCCGCAGCCGGGTCCTGGCCGATCGAGCTCAAGCGCTCGAGCGTCGCCCGCGACGAGTCCCAGCGCCGCGCGAACCACTCCGCCGACGGCCGCCACACCACCACCGCGCCCGCGACAGGCCGGTCGAGATCGTCGAGCACGCGGCCGCGCGCGAGGACGGCGGCCGAGGCGCGCAGTGCTCCCGGCGAACGGTCGGGCCGCGACTCGACGCCAGCGCGGCCGGATTCGCCGGCGGAAAGGTGCTCGAGCGGCGCCTGGAGCTGCTGCGCTCCGCGCGCGGGCTCGTCCACGGCGTGCACCGGGTCGAAAGCAGCCTCCTCCGGCGCCCCCTCGGCCAGCTGCGAGCGCAGCGCGACGACCAGGGCGCCCGCGCAGAGCGCGAGCACGGCGAGCAATCCCAGCAGGTTGTGCGATCGGGCTTGCATGGCCTCACGGGGGAGACGGGGCGCGCAAGGAGCGGAAGCGGCTCGGGCCCAGGCCATCGTACGAGGGCGGGGCGAGACCGGTGAGAGCAAGCTGCACGAGAAGCAGGAACCAGTGAGTTCGCGCGCTCGCCGTCGGCCGCGATGTCCGCTGGGTGAGGCTTCACGATCATGCCTCACTGCACCTGCAGCGCACGACGCGCGCGCGCGACGGTGCCCGCAGACAGGTCGACCGTCACCGGGCTCGCGCCCCCTCCCGCGGGGATCTCGAGCAGACCGGTCAGTCCGAGCGGCATGTAGCGGGGCCCCGGAGCGGCCCGGTTCCTCGGCATCGCGGACCAGCTCCAGCGGTACGTGCCCGCGACCGGAAAGCGCAGCGAGGCCGAGCGCGCGGAGTCGAACAGGACCGCGTCGAACATCCGGGGTCGCGACGAACCCGCGAACTCTTGCTGCATCAGCTGCTCGTGCTCGAGCTCGAGCATCAACACCACGTCCGCGTCCATCAGCGGCTCGTCGCCCGCCGCGACCAGGCGTACTTCGAGTCCGCGCTCCAGGATGACTTCCTGGTCGGTGCTCACGCCCGTCAGGCTGGCCACGGCGCACTCGGGCGCCCAGATCTCGAGGTCGAGCCCGTCGGCACCGGACGCGAGGGACAAGCGACCCTGCTCGCCTTGGACGAGCGTGCGGCCCCCCAGCGGAACGGGTCGCTGGATCCACGCGATGGGCGCTCGGATCGGCCTGCGCGCGCTGTCGAGCACGCGGAGCTGCAGCGTGCGGTAGGCGCGCAGGTCCAGCTCGCCGAGGTCCGTGACCTGGCCGGGCCGCAGCTCGACGTCCAGCAGGTGCCAGGTGAGATCGGCCTGCTCGGAGCGCAGCGCCACGCTCCAGGCGCCCGGCTCCAGATCGCCGAATGCGAAGCGCTTCCCGCGCGCGAGGTCCAGCCACCAATTGTCCATCGGACCCCGTGCGCGGGGATCGACAGCGCGCTCGCCGTTGAGCACGAAGGTGCCGACCAGCCCCTGTTGCTCGTCGAACACGAGCGTGCCGCGGACGCCGGCCGCGCGCACCAGCTTCAACTCGACGTCTGCCGCTCCAGGCTCCACGGTGGTGCGCGCGCTGGGGACCCACCCCGGCTTCCTCGCGCGCAGCGACTGCATTGCGGCGGTGAAGTGACCGCGCAGCTCGAAGGCTCCGTCCTCGCTCGTGATCGACTCGGGCAGCTCGTGCTCGCTCCAATCGACCTCGCCCGGGAAACCTCGGCGCGGCGCGGCCGTGGCGACACGGACGTTCGCGCCGGCGATCGGTCGGCCTTCGGCGTCGCGCACGAACCCGCGCGCGAGCAGCGGCAGCGCGTCCATCCGGAAGGCACCGAGGTCGGTCCGACCGGGGGGCAGGTGTCGCGCGAGATCGAGCGCGAGCTGGCCAACTTGTTCCAGGCGCAGCACGAGTTCGCGCTGCTCGCCCTCGCTCCAAGGACCGGGGAGCTGCAGCTCGAGGACTCCCTTGGGGCTGGTGGTCGGCGAGTAGGGCTCGCTGTGCGCGCCCTGCCGCAGCTCGGCGTCGAAGGTCCGCTGCGCGATCGGCGCGCCTGCGGCGTCGAGCAGCGTGAGTGCGACGATCGAGGGTGCGTCGGCGGTGACGACGATCTCGACCACTTCCCCGGCGTTGCTCGGGCCGCGCGCCGTGACTTCGACGTTGGCGGTCAGCCGGTCGAAGGACAGGTTGACCGCCAACTCCTGGCCGAGACCGACGTGTTCGAAGAGGCAGCTCGACCCCTCGAGCCGCTGCGCCATCTCGGGGATCGGCCACGGCCAGCGGCGGAAACCGTGCGCGGGGTCGAGGTGTGCCTTGCCGCGCGCGCGGCGCTCGCGGCCGGCGCTGTCGCGCAGCACGACGCGCACCGAACCGAAGGCTTGGAGCCGCAGCTCGACGATCCCCGTCGACGGATCCGGCAGCGGGGTGCGGGCGACGCGCTCGTGCACGATCAGCGGCCGCAGGTGCGGACGCTCGCCGTGCTCGTCCGCGAGCCAGCTGCTCACGCTCGCGAAGCGCGCCAGGCCCTGCGCGTCGGAGCGCGCGGTGTGCGCCGGGCGTGCTTCGTCGCCCGGCGTGTCGAACAGGCCGAGCGGGACGCGCGGGCACGGGCGGCCCTCGGCGTCGAGCACGCGCACGAGCAGGTCGCCGGTCGTGTCGAGGACGATCGTGAACTCGCCCGTCGCCCCGGGCGGGAGCGTCATCGCGGCCCGGTGTCCGGAGACGGTGGCCCGGATGTCGATCTCCGAACTCGAGTACGGCAACCGCGCGCGCCCGTCGTCGTCGGCCGTCAGCGCGGGCAGGTCGAGGTCCGCGTCCGAGCGCGCGCGCCCCGCCAGCGCCTGGCGCACGCCTTCGGACGACTGCGCGCTCGACCAGCGCACGAGCGCGCCGGCCAACGGGTTGCCACGCTCGTCGACGACGCGCACGCTCGCCCCGCCCTGCGCAGGCGGCGCGGACTGGTCGACGAGTTGCGCGGCTTGGTCGACGAGCAGCGCGGGCGGATCGGGAGCGGCTTCCACGATCCCCGCCGTGCGCTCGGCCTCGACCGGCGCGGCCGGCGGGTGCAACCCGTCGCCCGCGCCGAGCATCCACGCCACGAGCGCGACCCCCGCGACGAGTGCGGCGGTCAGCACGAGCAGCGGGAGGCGGGAGCGGCGGGCGGGCATGGGTGTGTGGGGATCAGGTCTGCGCACCGGACAGGGCCTGCGTCCAACTCATCGCTCGGGCTTGAACGTGAGCCGTTTGCGCACGCGCTCGATGTTGTCGGCCAAGAGGCCGGGCGGGACGACGAGTTGGACCACCTGCGCCCCGTCGCCGCGCTCGACGCGGATGCCGCGTGCCGAGGTGTCGTCGAGCGTGCAGGTGTAGCCGCGCCCGTCGCGCTCGGCGCCGAGCGTCCAGGTGAGCGTGTAGATGCCCTCGATGGGCAGGTGCACGAGCAGCTCGGAGGTGCCGGCGAAAGAGCCGTCGAAGGTGGCCGCCAGGTAGTAGGTCTCGCCCCGGGACAGCCCCGGCACGCCGGAGTCCGAGCGGACCTGCACACCGAGCTTGATCCCGTCGCGCTCCAGCTCCGCGGCCCCCTTCGCCACGATGCGCAGGGGCACACCGCGGCGCAGCACGACGCGATTGTCCGCCTGGGTGCAGTGCGCGCGCAGCGTTTCGTAGCCCGGCGCGTGGACGACGGCACGGACGTCGAGCTCGCGCGCGAAGAGCGTGAAGCGGCCGGCCCCGGCGCCGAAGCAGCTGACCCCGCTGGCACCGAGCGACAGGGACGCGCCGGCGATCGGGCTGCCGGCCTCGTCGCGGACCTCCACGCGCATCTGGGTCAAGAGGTTCGCGAGGTCGATCGTGCCGAGTTCGAGGGTCTGCCCGGACTCGACGACGATTCCCGGCCTGCGCCAGATCACGTTCAGGCTGCCGGCCTCGACGGTCAGGTTCCAGATGCCCGGGCGGAGACAGCGCGAGCGGAACTCGCCGCCCTCGAGCAACCGCAAGGACTGCGACGGCTCGGCCCGTACCGCGGACCGTCCTGCGGGTTCGAGCACGACACGCAGCTGGTCCGAATGCAGCAGTGGGTCCACGAGCAGGCCTCCGTGCACGGTCCCGCAGCGCCACAAGCGCAACACCAGGGCCGTCTCGCCCGGCGCAGGTTCGAGTGGCTCGGACATGCAGCCGGGCAGCGCGGCGCGCAGCTCCCCGCGCAGGAGTTTGGAGCCGCTCGGCAGCACGAACTCTCCGTTCGCTCCGCTCCACCCCAGGACCAGCACCGCCGTCGGCTTGGGCAGCGGCGCCCCGGCGAAGTACTCGCCGAACTCGTCAGCATCCGCGAGCTCATCCGGGTACTGGGAGACGAAGTGCATCGACCTGTCGATCGAACGGTACCGCCAGATCACCAAGGCGCCTTCGACAGGCTGATCGAGGTCGTCGAGAACGCGCCCTTGCGCCAAGATGGCCGGGCGGTCGTCCCCTTGGACGATCCGCGTCGCCGAAGCGGAGCGCACAGGCTGAGCTGGCGTGTCGATGCTGACGATGCCGGGCGGTGGCGGAGCGAGTTCCGCTGGCCGCGCCGGACTGCCTGCGGCATCGGCACTGGCTCGCGCGCTGGGAGGCAGGGCCTGCTCGCGATCGGGAGCCGCCGGACGCCACGCAGCGAGCGCGACGATCGCACCCGACGCGGCGAGCGCGGCAAGTCCGAGGAGGAATCGCGTGCGAGGCGTCATGGACTCGACAGGGAAGCGGGCGGGTCGGCGCAAGCGGGGACCGGCGCCGGCCGCCATCGTACTCAGGCTGCAGGAAAGGGAGGGCGGGCGCTGCTCCGCGCGCAGGGCGCGGCGGAGGAGAGCGCCCTACGACTCGTCGTCGGGCGTCGTAGCGGCTTCCGGCGGAAATCCGAGTGCGACGGCCGCTCAGGCGCGTGGGAAGCGCTCGTCCAACTTGATTCGGGACAGCTGGGCTTTCGCGGCCGCAGGGGGCGCATAGCACGCAACCGGGCGTTGCGTTGGCGCGCAGCGGCCGCTCGAATCTCGTGCGGAGGTCCGACCGATGCCCGCGGGATACTCGAAGCGCTCCACGGTGGAGAAGCTCGGCTTCAAGCGCGGCCAGCGGGTCGTCTTCGTCGGGATGCCGAAGGACGTCGAGCGCGAGCTCGGGGCGTTGCCGGAGGGTTGCGAGCGCGTCGCGGGCTTGCGGGGCACGCTCGATGGCGTGCACGTGTTCGTCACGACGCAGAAGGAGCTGCGCGCGCAGCTCGCGCGGGCGAAGTCGGTGCTCGCGCCGGCGGGGATGATCTGGGTCTCGTGGCCCAAGCGGAGCTCGGGGGTCGCGACGGACGTCACCGAGGACGTGATCCGCGCCGCGGCGCTGGCGAGCGGGTTGGTCGACGTCAAGGTCTGTGCGGTGACCCGGATCTGGTCGGGGTTGAAGCTCGTGATCCCCGTCGCGCAGCGTCCCAAGGCCGCTTCGAAGCGACGCTGAGGACTTTTGGCGGGCGGGCTGCCCCGTCGGGCGCTCGAGTTCCGGAAGTCTCCCCCCGCGGCTCGGACCGCCGCGGTCTAGGAGGGGGAGCATGTTCGAGAGACTGCCGGGCCGTCAGGCCTCCGACCGCGGGACGAGCGGATCGGGCACCCAAGCGAGCGAGCTCGCGGGCACCAGCGCGCGCGAGCTCGCGTTCCACGAGTCGCGCGCGGAGCTGACGGCGCGCATCGCCCGGCCGGAGTGCGAGCGCGACGCGGCGGTGATCGAGCACGACCCGAGCGCCCTGCTCGCGCTGCCCTACCACGACGGCCTGGCGCTGATCGCGCAGGAGCGGCGTGCGCTGACGGCGGTGCGGCACGCGCTCGCGGAGGCCTTCCAGCTCGCGCTGCGCGCGGCCTGGCCCGCGACGCGCGGCGAGCAGCGCGGCGAGCTGCAGCTCGCGCTGCGCGGGATCGTCGCCGACCTCGCGGAGCTGGCGCGCGCCTCGCGCTTCCGCGGCGTCGGGCTCCTGAGCGGCGAGTGCACGATGGTCGGCATCCAGGACGGGCCGCAGTCGATCGACTACATCGTGCTCGGGCTCCTGCCCTGCACGCCGGAGGCGCTGGGCGTCGGGATGCTCGACGTCGGCACGCCGGCGGCCGCGCGCGCGGCGCGGGCGACGCTGCGCGAGGCGCTGGAGCTCGTCGATCAGGCCGAGGCGGTCGTGGTCAGCGACCTGCACGAGCTGCTCGACGCCACGCGCCGCGTCACGTCTTGAACTGCGCCGGCAGCCAGGTCGTCAGCTCCGGCCAGTAGGTGACGACCACCACGCCGAAGAGCAGCACCAGGATCATCGGCACGGCGGCGCGGTAGACCTCGGGCATCGGCTTCTTCAGCCGGTAGGAGGCCAGGAACAGGTTCATCCCGACCGGCGGCGTCAGGAAGCCGAGCTCGAGGTTGGCGAGGAACAGGATCCCCAGGTGCAGCGGATCGATGCCGAAGGCCGCCCCCATCGGCACCATCAGCGGCACGACCACGATGATCGCCGAGTACACGTCCATCAGGCAGCCGACGACGATCAGGAACAGGTTCAGGAGCAGCAGGAACATCAGCGGCGATTCGACGTGCTCGCGCACCCAGTCGAGCGCCAGCGCCGGCGCGTCGACCAGCACCAGGTAGTTCGTGAAGCCCAGCGCGACACCCAAGATCATCAGGACGCCGCCGATCACCAAGCCGCACTCGACCAGCACACCCGGCAGCTTGCGCGTCGGATGCAGGTCGCGGTACACGACCACCTCGACGAAGCCCGCGTAGAGCGCGGTGAACGCGGCCGACTCGACCGGCGTCGCCCAGCCGCTGAACAGCGTGCCGATGGCGACCACGGGCACCAGGAGCTCCCACTTCGCGGCCCACACGGCGCGCGCGGCTTCGCGCGCGTCGAAGCGCGCGGCCCCGCTCTCGATGCGCGGCCCGCACCAGATGCCCCACGCCGCGGTCAGCCCGATCAACAAGAGGCTCGGCAAGATGCCGGCCAGGAACAGCGAGCCCATCTCGACCTGCGCGATCATCGCGTACAGGATCAGCGGCGCGCAGGGCGGCAGCAGCAGGCCGAGCGAACCCGCGCCCGTGATCAGGCCGAGCGCGTCGCGCTCCTTGTAGCGCGCGTTGATCAGCACGGGCATCAACAAGCCGCCCAGCGCCAGCACCGTGACCCCCGAACCGCCGGTGAAGGAGGTGAAGAAGGCGCACAAGAAAGCGGTCACGATCGCCGGCCCGCCGCGCAGCCGGCCGAAGAGCGCCTGGAAGACGCGCATCAGCCGCTGCGAGGCGCCGCCCTCGGCCAGCAGGTAGCCCGCCAGCGTGAACAGCGGGATCGACGGCAGCGTCGGGTTGGTGACCAGCCGGTAGTGGTCGATCGGGATCGAGGCGATGCCGTCGCCCGAGCCCCACAACAGGATCAGCGCCGCGCCGCCGAGCGTCACGAACACCGGCGCGCCGAAGAGCGTCGCGAGGCCGAGCGCGCACAAGCCGGGGACCACCAGCTGCGCGGGCTCGACCGGTTCGAAGCTCGCCAGCGCGACCAGCGCCAGCGCGCAGGCCAGGGTCGCCGCACGCCCGCGCCAGCTCGTGCCCGCCGTCCACACCAGGCGCAGCGCGACCAGCGCGAAGCCGACCGGCAGGATCGCCTGCACGCACCAGGTCGGCACGCCGTAGACCAGCGTGTCGCCGGTCGGGATCTCGGTGCGGATCCACTCGACGCCCGCCCAGCTCAGGAAGCCGGCGACCGCCGCCGCGAAGCCCTGCGCCGCGCCGCGCACGAGGCCGCGCCAACGGCCCTTGAGGAAGGCGTCGACGGTCGAGAGCGCCAGCATGCGCCCTTCGCGCGCCGCGATCGCGCCGCCGAGCACGCCGACGGCCAGCGTCAGGTGTTGCACGATCGTCGAGGCGCCGGAGATCGCGCCGCGCGTCGCGCTCTCGACGATCGGCACCAGCGCCAGCGCCAGCAGCACCGCGCACAGGAGCCCGTCCTCGAGCCCGACGGCCAGGCGCGCCACGCCCTTGCGCTCGGGAACCGCGCTGGCCGCCGCGCCGGCGCTCATTGCTTGGCGGGGGCCGCCTTGGCGGAGCGGTAGGTCGCCAGCGACTGCTGCACGCGGTCGTACAGCTCGGCGGGCACGAGCGTGCCGCGCAGCTTCGGGTACACCGGCTCCATGAACGTGCGCCAGGCGGCGAGCACCTCGGGCGTCGGCTCGACCACCGTCAGGCCGCGCGACTTCATGGCCTCGATCGACTGGCGCGACTCGCTGCGGTTCTTCTCGATGATGTCGACGCCGGCCTTGCGTGCGCTGTCCAGCACGAGCTTCTTCTGCGCCTCGTCCAGGCTGTCCCAGGCCTTCTTGGTCATCACCGCGCCGCCGACCAGCGGCGCCCAGTCGAGCGCGAGCATGAAGCGCGCCTTGTCGTGCAGCTGCGCGATCTGCGCGAAGAACGGCACCATCGGCACGGCCTCGATCAGGCCGGTCTGCAGGCCGACCAGGATGTCGGTCGGCTCGAGCGCGACGGGCTGGAAGCCGAGCTGCTTCATCAGGTCGACCTGGCGCACGTCGCCGGACCAGGTGAAGAGCTTGAGCCGCTTGAGGTCCTCGGGCCGTTCGACCTTGGTCGCGGAGAAGAAGTGCACCCAGCCGACGTCGGCCAGGAAGAGCAGCTCGAAGCCCTGGGCGCGCATCTTCTCGCGGATCAGCGGCTCGAGCTCCTGGCGCACGTGCGCGCACTCCTCGAGCGAGTGGAACACCAGCGGCATGTTCTGCAGCGCCGTGACCGAAGCGTCGATCTGGCTCAGGCCCGTCACCGTCAGCACGGCCGACTGCAGCTGCCCGACGCGCATCTTCTTGACCACGTCGCCCTCGCCGCCCATCGTCGCGTCGGCGTGGATCACCAGGCGCGGCGCGCCTTCGCCGGCCTGCTTCCAACCCTCGCCCATCTCCTGCAGCGCGCGGAAGACCGAGCTGTCCTTGGGCGCCAGCGTCGCCAAGCGAATCTTCGTCTCGCCGGCGCGGGCCAGCGTGGCACAGGCGACGAGTGCGGCCAGGATCGCGGACAGTCGGAGCTTCATGCGGCGCTCATTCGAGGAACAGGTCGTCGGACCGGGACAGCAGCCAACGCGCGCGGGCGCGCGCGATCTCGTTCTCCAGGCGCGCGTCGGGCTGCGCGCCGACGTCGAGCGCCAGCGCCTGGCCGAGCAGCGACTCGAAGGCGTGCTTGTCCTGGTTCTGCAGCGGCACGGCCTCGGCGTAGGCCACGTAGGGCGCCGCCAGGCGTCCGGCGCACAGCTCGACCGCGCGCTGGAAGTGCACGCGCGTGCGCTCCTGCCATTCGCGGCCCGCGCCGATGCGCGACTTCTCGTACGTGATCAGGAAGGCGTGGATCGCGCCCTGGTTCCAGTCGGGATCGAGTTCGAGCGCGCGGTCGATCAGCGCCTCGACCGCCGGCAGCGCCAGGAGTTCCGCGGGGTCGTCCTTGGAGAGCGACAGGCCCAGGCCCCAGCTGGCCGCCGTCCAATAGAGGAAGGGCACGTCCTCGGCCGCGGTGTCGGCGACCGCGCCGCGCGGATCCTCGGACAGCGCCGCGGTCAGGCCCGGATGCCGCAGCTCGAGCCCGCGCAGCCCGTAGGTGCGCGCGCGCCTGTAGAGGCCGCGCGCGCGCGCGGCCTCGGCGCGCGAACGCGCGAGGTCCTCGTCCTCCAGGCGGTCGCTGTCCTGCTCGGGGAAGGCGTAGGCGTACTGCGTGAAGCCGCGCGCCGCGGCGAGCAGCAGGCCGGCGTGTTCGGGCTCCGCGTCGAGCAGGCCCTCGATCAGCTTGAGGCTGAAGGGGGCGGCGGCGCGCACCAGCTCGACGTCGTCGTCGCGCCCGAAGGTCGAGCCGCTCTCCGCCAGCGCGTCGCCGAGGCTGCGGATCGCGTAGCGCTCGACGCTGCAGGCCGCGAGCGCGCTGCAGGCCAGGACGCCGAGGACCAGCGCACGGGTGGAGTTCGGGAGCATGGGCGGAGCGTCGCCTACGATGGTGCGCGGCCCGGCCGCCCGCAAGAGCGGGGTTACAGGCTGCGCGAGGCAGGGTAGCGTGGAAGGCGTCCGCGCATGCGCCCCAGCCGAACTCTCGTCCTCGCCTTGCCGCTGTGTGCGCTGGCCCTGGTCGGGCTGTTGCTGCTCTGGGCCCAGGACCCGCCGGCTCCTACCGAACCCGAAGTGCTGCCCGAACGCGGGGTCGCGGAGCGCGAGTTGGCCGTCGACGCGCCGGAGACCGCCGCGGCGCGCGCCGCTGCGGGCCTGGGGGCCGGGACGACGACGCCGGGCGGTCCGCACGCGAACGGCGACGCCGCGCAGCGCGTGCGTGTGCACGGCCGGGTGCTCGGCTCCGATCGCCAGCCCTCCCCCGCCGCCGCGCTGTGGGTGCTCGAGCCCGATCCGGCCGGCACCCACAACCCGACGGCGCACGCACGGACGCTGACCGACGTCGAAGGCCGCTTCGAGTGCTGGCTCGAAGCGCCCGGCGAGTTCCTGCTGCTCGCGGTCGGCGCCGCGCAGGGCGAAGCGCGCGTGCCGCACAGCGTGCCGCCGGGCGTGACCGACTCGGATGCGGGCGAGCTCGTGCTGCCGGCCGGCGGGACGATCCGCGGCCGCGTGCTCGATCCCGCGGGGCTCGAGCGCCGGGCGCTGGTGGTCGAGGCGCGCGCGCAGGGCGAGCTGGTCTGGAGCGCGGACATCGCCGGCCACCACGCCGACGTCGGCTTCCGCCGCGTGCGCGTCGACGCGCAGGGCCGCTTCGAGCTGACCGGCCTGCGCCAGGTGCCGCACGACGTGCAGCTCGCCGAGCACTGCAACTCCTGGTTCGAGCCCGCGCGCTTCGACGGCGTCCTGCCCGGCGGCGAGGAGCTGATCTTCCGGCGCCAGATCCACGGCACGCTGCGCGGCCGCGTGGTCGACGCGCTGACGCAGCAGCCGATCACGCACTTCCGCGTCCAGGAAGAGGAGCGGCGCGACGAGCACGGCCGCTTCGAGGTCGCCTACGTGCGCGAGTACGGCGTCTTGGTCTCGGCGCCCGGCTACCTGGGCGACTTCTGGGTCCCGGGGCCCGACGTCGCGCTCGGCGGCACGACCGAGGCGGAGATCGCGCTGCAGCGCATGGCGCCGGCGGGCACGCTGCGCGTGCGCGCGCGCGATGAACGCGGCCAGCCGGTGGTCGGGCTGCGGCTGCGCGACGAGCACCGCCTGCCGCTGTGGAACAGCGTGGTCGAGGCCACGCCGGGGCTGGTGGTCGCCAGCGCTCTGCCGCTGGGCCGCCGCTCGCTCCTGATCGACGCCCCCGGCCACGCGCTGCGCCCGGTGTGGGCGATCGTGCGCGAGAACGAGACCACCGAGCAGGAGGTCGTGCTCGAGCGCGGCGCGCGGGCGCAGCTGACGGTCTACGACGACCGCGGCCTCCTGGCGCGCGACTACGGCTTCGAGATCGACATGCAGCGGCGCAAGGAGCGCGACCTCAACTGGCTCCCCGCCGGCGGCGACTTCGACTACCCGGGGCACTTCGAGCTGGGCTTGATCACGAACACGGGCGAGGTCAAGCGCTACGGGCTGCTCGACGGCTTCGTCAGCGGCCTGCCCGCGGGCGAGTACGAGCTGGTCGTGCACGTCGACGCCGAGCGCCGCGAGACCTTCGCCTTCACGATCGACGCGACGGAAGAGCGCGCCTTCGTGTTCCGCGTTCCGCGCCGATGAGTACGGTGCCAGTCGCGTACGGTGCCAGGCACTTATTCACCCTGTGCACCGCAGCGACGCTCCGCGTC
>Ga0315912_10001415_pt1 | contig 29612 bp, 23 predicted proteins | sample VfabasoilMG_FD_204469 | JGI IMG/M metagenome (GOLD analysis project Ga0315912, IMG submission 204469) | Garden soil microbial communities collected in Santa Monica, California, United States - V. faba soil | ecosystem: Environmental > Terrestrial > Soil > Garden | place: USA: California...
TGATTGAGCCCCGCTGTCCGAAGAGGGCGCAGCGGCCGCCGCACCCGCGCTCTTCTCACCCTTCGCCCCAATCAGCGCAACCACGCTGTTGACGGGAACGGTCTCGCCTTCCTTGACCATGATCTCGAGCAGCACGCCCGCACCGGGCGCGGGAATCTCCGCATCCACCTTGTCCGTGGAAATCTCGAACAGCGGCTCATCCTTGTCGATGGAATCGCCGACCTTCTTGATCCAGCGGACGATGGTGCCTTCCGCGATCGACTCCCCCATCTGGGGCATTACGACATCAGTCGCCAAGAGCAGCCTCCGTTACGTGTGAATGGCCGCGCCATGCGCGGCATGCGCGGCTTCACCAACCGCTTCCGACATCGTCGGATGCGCGTGAATCGTCTTGATCAGTTCTTCGACCGTGCACTCGAGACGCAATGCGACCGCGGCTTCGGCGACCAGTTCCGTGGCGCGAAGGCCGATCATATGCACACCGAGAATTTCGTCGTATTTCTTGTCGGCCACGATTTTGACGAAACCCTCGGTTTCGCCGGCGATCTTCGCGCGGCCGAGCACAAAGAACGGAAACGTCCCGATGCGTACGTCAAAGCCGCGCGCTTCCGCTTCGCGCTCGGTCAAGCCGATGCTGCCGATTTCCGGTTCACAGTAGGTGCAGCCGGGCACATGGTCGTAATTGATCGGTCGGACCTCATGGCCCGCGATCCGTTCGGCCAGCAGGATCCCTTCGGCCGATGACAAATGGGCGAGCTGCGGATGCGCCCCTTTGCCCATCGTGATCACATCGCCAATCGCCGAGATGCCGGCCACGTTCGTGCGAAACAGCTCGTCAACCACAACGAAGCCGCGATCGAGTTTCAGCCCTGCTTCTGTAGCGCCAAGGCCATCCGTCACCGGACCACGACCAGTCGCCACGAGAAGCTTCTCGATCGTGAGCGACTCGACCTTGCCGTCGGCGCCCTGCATTTCAATCGTGACGCCGCCCGCCTTCACTTTCGCCGACGTGACCTTGGTCGCCGTCTTCACCACGATGCCGCGCTTCTTGAACGACTTCTCGAGTTCGGCCGATACGGCTTCGTCTTCGTTCGGGACAATGCGCGGCAGGAGTTCGATCACGGTGACTGCACTGCCGAAGCGATGAAAGATCGACGCGAACTCGACACCGACCGCGCCGCTGCCCATGATCGCGATCGATTTCGGCACCTCGTTCAAACCGATGGCCTGATCGCTCGTGATGATCGTCTGCTTGTCGATCTCGATGCCGGGTACGCTGCGCGCGGCCGATCCGGTCGCGACGACAATCTCGCGCGCGGTCAGCGTGCGCGCGCCGGCGTCGCCAGTCACCGCCACGCGACCCTGGCCGGCCAGGCGGCCCGTGCCCTTGACCCACTCGATCTTGTTCTTCTTGAACAGGAACTCCACGCCCTTCGTGAGCCCCGTCACGATTTTCGTTCGCCGCTCATTCACGCGTGCCATGTCGAGCGACGGCTTCGCATCGCCCTTGCCGAACGTGATGCCCCACACCGCCGCGTCCTGCGCGACCTTGAGCGCGTGCGCGTTCTCGAGCAGCGCTTTTGTCGGGATACAGCCCCAGTTGAGGCACGTGCCGCCAAGCGAGGGTTCCCGCTCGACGACGGCGGTCTTGAGTCCGAGCTGCGCGGCACGAATCGCCGCGACATAGCCGCCGGTTCCGGAACCGATGACGACGACGTCGAACTGGTCTGGCTTGTCAGTTTTGTCGAGCTTGTCGGGCGACTTATCCAGAGGCATCCGGACCAGTTTACTTCGGGCAGGGTGGAGGCGGGAACGAACGCGATCGCTCGTTGACGGAAGGAGACAGGGCTCCCTCAGTCAACGAGCGTGCGGCAATCTACTTGCGCGGCAGAACGGCGTCCTTGAGAGCCTTGGCGATGCGGGCCTTCACGACCGTCTTCGCCGGAATCTTGATCGGCTCTCCCGTCGCAGGGTTCCGGCCTTCGCGCGCCTTGCGGCGCTGAACGACCAGCTTGCACACGCCTGGAATCACGAACTCGCCGGATCGCTTGAGTTCCTTTTCCGAAAGGCGAAGCAACTCCTCAAACAGGTCGCGCACCTGCGTGCGCTTCATGTCGAACTTGTCCGCGAAGTGCGCGAACAGTTCCATTTTGCCCATGCGGCGGGCGTCAGCCATATGTCACTCCTGAAGTGGGGCGCGCATGCCTAGAATCTGTCGCTCGGACCGCGCGCCACCAGTCCGACGGCAAAGATGACCGTGAAAACCGGGCGTATCGTAGCCCCCGGCCGGAAACGAAGTCAATCAAGCAACTGGGCGAGGTGTGGGTCGCCAAGTTCCCCACGGCCTGGCTCGCGGGTCCGCCGGTGCCCCAAACTCGGAACTACAATGTCCTGTGCCCCCAGAGATATTGGAGACATTTCCCAACCCACGCCCGGAGCGCAATTACGAAATCTCGATCCGAGCGCCTGAGTTTACCTCCGTCTGTCCCAAAACCGGCATGCCCGATTTTGGCGAGATTCAAATTCGTTACGTGCCGGACGGCAGCTGCATCGAGCTGAAATCACTCAAGTACTACCTCAATGAGTTCCGGAACCGGGGAATTTATTACGAAGCCGTCACGAATCAGATCCTCGACGACCTGGTCGCCGCATGCCGCCCGCGCAAGATGACGGTCACCGGTGCGTTCAGCGCCCGCGGTGGCATCACGACAACCGTGGTTGCCGAATACCCGCAACCAAAGTAGTCGATCCGCACGAAGCTTCGATCCGACAAGACCTGGCATCTCCCTTGCCTCTGATCGCTCGCGCATGCACCAGCGCGACGTTCTCCCGCTCCCAGGCGATCTCGTCTGGATCCGTCGTCGCCGCTGGCGCGTGGAACGCGCGCGGCGCGATCGCCACGTCGTCAGGCTTGACGTAGCCGCCCGCGACCGGCGGCTGACCTTTCTATCGCCGTTCGACCGCGTGTTCACGCGCGCCGTCGCGCCGCCGCCTCGGCCCGTTCGGCCGCAGCAGGCGGTGGCCAGACTGGCACACCTGATCGCCTTGTCAGACGACGTACGCCTGCCTTCGGCCGCGATTGATGCCCGCGCCGAAATCCTGCCCCACCAGCTCGAGCCGGTGATGGCCGTAATCGCTGGACGATCGCGGCTGTTGATTGCCGACGAAGTCGGCCTCGGCAAGACGGTTCAGGCCGGACTCGTGATTGCAGAGTTGCTGCGGCGCGATCCCGTGCGGCGCGTTCTGGTGATGGCTCCCGCTTCGCTCCGCGATCAGTGGATGGAAGAGCTCGCCCACCGCTTTCAGATCCCCTGCCTCGCCGCGCATCGGACGGGCCTCGACGCACGATCGCAAGCGGGCGCCGTCGGCGACAACCCGTGGCGCCAACCAGGCGTCTGGATTGCTTCTGCGGATTTTTTGAAACAGCGACACGTCGCCGATGCGCTGCCCCGCGATCCGTGGGACCTCGTGGTGATCGATGAGGCGCACGCGATGTGCGGGGATTCTGATCGCTATGACCTCTGTCACCAGATCGCGTGTCGTGCGCGGCGCACGCTGCTGCTCACCGCCACCCCACACAGCGGTGATGAAACCCGGTTCGCGCGCTTGATCGAACTGGGCCGTCTGACCGGCCACGGCGATCAACTGACCGTGTTCCGCCGCACGCGCGCATCGCTCGGCCACGGTCCCACGCGACGCGTGCGATGGCATCGGATCGAACTGTCCGGCGCCGAGACTCGCGTGCTCGACGCCCTTCGCGCGTTCGAGCGTACCGTGGCTTCGCGGTCGCGCCAGGCGGATCAGGCGCTCCTGCTGTTATCTGTGTTCCGAAAACGCGCACTGTCCACGATGTTCGCGCTGTCTCAATCGCTCACGCGCCGGCTGACCTGGCTCGGCGAATTCGGCCCTGAGGCCGCGCTCGAATGGGCGCAGCCGAGGCTCGACTTCGAGGAGGACGCGGATGACGCAGCGCGGGACGAACGCGAGGGACTCACGGTCCACTCCGGATTGGGCCTCCCGCAGGAACGATCGTGGCTGCGGCGTTTGCGGGCGATGGCAGACGAGGGTGCGCGCGAAGAGCGCAAACTACGGCGACTGGTCCATTTGATTCGACGCACCACCGAACCGGTCGTCGTCTTCACGGAATTCCGCGACTCGCTCGACGCCGTCTTGCGGCACCTGCGCTTTGCAAGGCCGGTTTCCGTACTTCATGGTTCGCAGGACGCCGCGCTCCGGCGACATCAGCTGCAGTTGTTCCTCGATGGTTCGACGTCCGTGCTTCTGGCGACAGACGTGGCCGGCCAGGGCCTGAATCTGCAGTCGCGCGCCCGCTGGGTGATCAGTCTTGAACTCCCGTGGAATCCGGCCCGGCTCGAGCAACGGATCGGGCGTGTTGATCGCATTTCTCAAACGCGATCGACGCACCTGACGTTGCTGGTCGCCCGCGACGAAGCGGAATCCGGCCTGCTTCTGCATCTCGCGCGACGAGTACTGACCGCGCGCCGCGGGTTGGGAGACGACGCACTGGCCAGCGTCTCGCCACCTGAACAGGAAGTGCGCGCCGCCCTGTTACGGGAAGCGGCGCTTCCCGACCACCCGCAGACGACACCGGTTGTTGTATGCCGCCGATGGGAACGGCTGGCTGTCCGTGCAGCTCACGCGCTCTGCCGGCGTCGTCTCCTGGCCGCTCAGTGGAAGGCGCCCGGCCTGGACGCCGCCAGTCCGGTTCGGGCCAGCGGCGGTCCCGCTCAACGGCTTGTGCCGTCTACCGCGGGCTCTGTGCTCGTGTTCTCGGTACCGATACTCAATGCGGACGACGCACTGCTCGAGCGGCGCCTCGTTGCGATCGCGATCGCCGCACGGGCCTCGACAACGCCACACTGCCGGACGCTCGACGCCATCGCCAGGCCCGTCGCGTACCAAGCGCTGTCGAGGCGCGCCGCAACCGTCGCTCGCATCGCCCGTGCGGCAGTGGAGTCCGCCCGGAATCGCGAACGCGCGCTCGCACTCGTCGTCCGGGACGAACTGGCACTCGATGAGGTTCAGCCGGGCCTGTTCGATCTCAGAGAGGTACGGGCGTTTGACGCTCGTGTGACGGACACCGAACGGCTGATCGTCGCAGCCGATCTTCAACTCGAACGTGAGAATCGTCAGTGTCAGATTCGCGCCGGTGAACCCGTACTTGAGATTGTTCTCAGCCGACGATGATGACCGCACTGCCTGGCGTCGGCGGCTCGCTGTTCCCCAGTCGTTTTTTGGCAGCCGGTCTGGAGGGCACCGCCGGTATTTCGACGATCGCGCAACCGGATCGACCCACCAGACAGAAACTGCTTCAGTACTGGAATCGGGTGGAATTGATGTGCGGTCCGGCAACGGGTCTGCGGACGCTCTTCGACGTCGCCGCCATGCCGCTCGTGAGTCTCCTGGGCTTCCGGGCGCGAGATGCGGACTTCGGCCGATCGTCCGTTCGCGTGCGGCTCCGAACACGTCGCGGCACGCACGTCGGGGCGCTCGTGCTGCCGTGGGCGACGCGGCCGTCAGGACGCTGGCGCGACCTGGTGGAAGACGCGCACACCACTGGCGCGACCTGGTGCCTGATCATCGCCGCGCCGTTTGTCTCGGTCGTCGATCTGCGCCGGCAGGCATCGCGGCGGAGCGTTGATTTCAGGCTGCCAGATGCACTCGGTGACCGCAGCGTGGCGGCCTTCTGGACGTTGTGCAGCGCGAGCGCGTTCGATCCGGGCGTCTTTGAAGGGCGTAACGACGTGACGGGCATCGGACTGCTGGCATCCCGCGCCGCCGCATTTCAGGACCTGGTTCGCAAGGACCTGCAGCAGGGCGTCGTGCGCGCGATCGCCGAACTGGGGCCCGCGCTCGGTCACGCGGGCCGGGCGGTGACCGAGGATCGTTTCAGCGAAGCGCTCACCATTGTCTATCGCGTGTTGTTTTTGCTGTTCGCGGAGGCGCGCGATCTCGTGCCCCACCGGCATCCTGCCTACGGCCCGGCCTATGCAATCGGATCGCTATGTCGCGACGCCATCCGAACACCGGGACATGCGGCGGGATTGTGGGAAGGACTCGCCGCGGTGACCCGCTTGTCACGCACCGGCTGCGAATCGGGCGATCTCATCGTCAAGCCCTTCAATGGCCGGCTGTTCGCGCGAGGTGCGGCCCCATCCCTCGAGTCGAGCCAGGGAACGAAGATGGCGACGCGTACGTCGAGGCGCCGAGATGCAGCAATGGCGTCCGTACTCGCAGCGCTCGGCACGCGGCCCGGTCCGGCTGGGCGCGAAGAGATCTCTTACTCCGATCTTGGCGTCGAACAACTCGGCGCCGTGTACGAGCGAATTCTGGATCTCGATCAGGACGCGCTGTCTGCGCCGGCGACGACGCGACATCACAGCCGGCGTCGCAAGGAAACCGGGACGTTCTACACGCCTCAACCGCTCGCGGAGTTTGTCGTGCGCCGGACGCTGGCGCCGATGGTGCGCGGTGCCACCAGCGACGACATTCTGGCGCTCCGCGTCGTCGATCCGGCAATGGGCAGCGGCGCGTTTCTGGTTGCCGCTTGCCGTTATCTCGCCACTGCCTATGAGATCGCGCTGGTTGCCGAGGGGCGATGCGCGGAAACGGATTTGGATGCGAACGAACGCGCCAGAATTCGTCGAACAGTAGCCGTACATTGCCTGTCCGGAGTCGACACCAATCCCACCGCGGTTCAGTTGGCGCGCCTTTCGCTGTGGCTCACCACGCTGGCGCGCGACAAGCCGCTCAGTTTTCTCGACGATAGATTGCGAGTCGGCAATTCGTTGCTGGGCTGCTCGCCGGACGACCTGTGGCGCGCCGCGTTTCGACGAAACGATCGCCGACAACCTCGATCCGCGCCGCTTCTCGACGCGGCGGGCCTCGAAGACGCGATCCGGACAATCGCGAAACAGTTGTGGCAACTCCGCGAGGGTCGCGACGACACGGTCGCCGATGTTCGCGCGAAGGAACGCATCTGGTCCGGCCTGACGGGAGACCAGTCGCCCATCGAGCCATGGCGGCTGGCGTGTCACGTGTGGTGCGCACGCTGGTTCTGGCCCACGACTGACAGTCTCGGTCCGCCGTCACCCGCCGAACTCAACGCGCTGATGGACGCTCTGTTGCGCGACGATCGGACACTCGGGGCAGATCGCGTCAAGCAGCGAGTCGCCTCTGCTCGAGCGTCGGCCCACGAGCACGGGTTCTTTCACTGGCCGATCGAATTCGCCGACGTGTTCTACGCAGACACGGGCGCGGTACGCGATCGTGCGGGATTTGATGCCGTGATCGGCAATCCGCCCTGGGAGGTACTGCGGCGGGATGGCGAGTCGGGCGGTGCTGCGCGCGACTCGCCGGATCACGCACGCACCCTGGCGTTTCTGAGGCAGTGCGGCCACTTCCCCTCGTGCGATCGAGGCCACGTGAATCTGTACCAGCCCTTTCTCGATCGTTCGCTATCACTCGCGCGTCGAGGCGGTCGTGTCGGGCTGGTCCTGCCGTGGGGCGTCGCGGCCGATGAAGGCGCGGTGGCCCTGCGCGCACGGCTCATCAACCAGGGCTCCGTCGACGCCATCGTCGGCTTCGACAACGCCGAAGGCATCTTCCCAATCCATCGCGGCTTCCGGTTCATGGTGCTGGTGGCGTCGCCAGGTGCGCCGCCGCGCGAGATTCGCGCGAGGTTCGGCGTGCGGACAACCGACGAGATCGATGACCTGCCCGGCGAAGCGGAACCCGGGGATGACGGCGCCTATCCGGTGAGGTTAACGGCGGCGACCGTCAAGCAAGTTGGCGGTCCGGCTCTGCGAATTCCGGACGTGCGCCGGGCCGGCGATCTGGACTGGCTGCGACGCGTCTCGTCCGCGTTTCCCCAACTGGGCGCCAGGGACGGGTGGGCCGCGGAATTCGGACGCGAATTGAACGCTACCGAGGACCGCGCGAGTTTCAGCAGTGCCGGATTGCCCGTCATCGACGGCAAACACATCGGCCCATTTACGGTTGACGTCAACGCATCCGATCGCCGGATCCCTGACTTGGACGCTCGACAACGGCTGCCGGATCACCGGTTCATGAAAGCCCGGCTCGGCTATCGCGACGTTTCGGGCCCAGGCAATCGGTACGCGCTCATCGCCGCGATGATTCCCGCGAACGTCGTCACCACCCACACGTTGTTCTGTCTGCGAAATAGATTCACGACCACGCAGCAGTACTTCCTCTGTGGACTTTTCAATTCCGCGCCGGTCAACACCATCGTCCGTTTGCTGATGGGCGGTCACGTCACGACAGGTCTGGTCGAGGGCCTCCCGATCCCGCGATGGGAAGGCACGCCCGATCAGTTACGAATTGCCGAGCTGGCCGAACGTTTGGCCAGAAATCCGACCGACGACGACGCCCTGGCCGAGCTGAACGAATCCGTTGCCGCGCTGTACCGCTAAGGCGCCTCCAGGTTCTCCATGGCCTCCGTCCCCTCCGTGTGTTTGCTATAGTCGGCGCGGTGCCAACATACGGATTCGCGATTGACCTGCGGAAATGCATCGGGTGTCACGCGTGCACGATTGCGTGCAAATCCGAGCACGACATTCCGGTCGGCGTGAATCGCTGCTGGGTCAAGACCGTCGAGAAGGGAACGTTTCCGCAGACGCAGCGGCTGTTCCTGCCGGTGCTGTGCAATCAGTGCGAGGACGCGCCGTGCATGGACATCTGCCCGACGAGCGCGCTCTTCCGGCGGCGCGACGGCATCGTCGATCTAAACGGCGAGTCGTGCATCGGGTGCCGCGGATGCATGGCGGCGTGCCCGTACGATCAGCTGTTCATCGATCCGAACACGCGCACGGCCGAAAAGTGTAATTTCTGCGCGAACCGGGTCGAGAACAAGCTCGAGCCTGCGTGCGTAAGCGTCTGCCCGACCGAATGCCGCATCTTTGGCGATCTGGACGATCCGTCGAGCGAGGTCGCGCAGATCGTGCAGCGCGAGGCGTTCATGGTCCGCAAGCCTGAAAAAGGGACCGGGCCCAAGATTTTCTATCTGGGCGCGGACGAGGCGGCGATGCGGCCCGAAAATGCGACGCGGCCGTTCATGTTCCGCGAAGGCCAGGTGCACCTGCGGCCGCTGGGATCGGTCGAGGCGGATACCGCACGGCCCGGCGACGCACGCGTGGACTACGACGTGCCGCACAAGCAGGCGTGGGGATTCGATCTGGTTCTGTACCTGTTGTTCAAGGGGATTTCGACGGGCGCCATGTTCCTGTCAGCGCTGTTGTGGTTCCTGGGTGATCGGTCCGCGCTGGTTGGTGTGGGCGGACCCATCGTCTCGGTCATTTTCGCGATCGCGACGGCGATTGTTCTCGTGGCAGACCTCGAGCGCCCCGAGCGTTTCTATCTGATCATGATTCGGCCGAACTGGTCGTCGTGGCTCGCACGCGGCGCGTTCCTGCTGACTGGACACAGCGCGATCGCCACGCTGTGGGTTTTGGCTTACTGGATGGGCTGGACGGCCCCGCTGACCTGGATGGCGCCGGTCGCGATGGTGCTGGCGTTCTGCGCGACAGCCTACACGGGCTTTCTGTTCGCGCAGGGCCTCGCGCGCGATTTGTGGCAGGGCGCGCACAACACAATCGATCTGCTGGCGCAGGCCGCGGCAGAAGGCAGTGCGGCGATGCTGTTGGTCGCACTCATCGTCGGTACGCCGGCGGGCACCATCCGCGCGCTCGCGCTGACGCTGGCGCTCGCCGCGTTCGCACACCTCACCATCCTGCTGCTCGAACATGTGCTGACGCGTAGTCCGACGCGGCAGCATGAATTGGCCGTGCGCGCCATCCGTCGCGGCCCGTACGCGCGCCTGTTCTGGATCGGCGCCATCGGACTCGGGGGCGTTGCGCCGCTCGCGCTGATTTGGATGGCGTCCGCGTCCGCCTTTTCCCTGCCGTTCGTAGTTCCGGCCGCAATGGTTGCGCTGGCCGGCGGCTTCGCCTGGGAGTACATCTGGGTCGAAGCGGGACAGTCGGTACCAAACTCATGAGAAGTCAGAAGTCAAAAGTCAAAAGGCAAAACTTCGGAATGCACACTTCCGCCTTACTTCTGACTTCTGACTTCTTACTTCTTACTTTTCAAGGGGTCCGGTAATGGCGACATTTCGCAGTCACCCGGACCCGTCTGAATGGGACGACTTCGTCGACTTTGAGTCGAAGAGCTGGCCCAAGAAGGACCGGAAGCACTACTGGATCATTCCGAGCATCTGCTTCAATTGCGAGTCGGCGTGCGGAATTCTGGCGTACGTCGACAAAGAGACGCTCGAGGTCCGAAAGATCGAAGGCAATCCGGTTCATCCCGGCAGCCGCGGCCGCACGTGCGCGAAGGGCGTCGTCACACCCAATCAGCTCGAGGATCCCGATCGCGTGCTGTATCCGCTGAAGCGCACGGGCGCACGCGGTGCGGGTGAATGGAAGCGAGTGACCTGGGACGAAGCGCTCGATGATCTCGGCGGCCGCATCCGCAAGGCGCTGACGGAAGGCCGGCAGCGCGAAATCATGTATCACGTGGGCCGGCCTGGCGAGGACGGCTACGCGAACCGCGTCATCCAGGCGTGGGGCCTCGATGGTCACAATAGCCACACCAACGTCTGCTCGGCGTCGGCGCGACTGGGACATTTTCTCTGGACGGGCGCTGATCGCCCATCGCCCGACTACGCCAACGCCAAGACGATCCTGCTGTTGTCGTCGCATCTCGAATCGGGCCACTACTTCAATCCGCACGCGCAACGCATCATCGAAGGCAAATCCCGCGGCGCCCGGCTCATCGTCATTGACCCGCGCCTCTCGAATACCTCGGCGAAAGCTGACCTGTGGTTGCCGGCCAACCCGGGCACGGAAGCGGCGTTGTTGCTCGCGATTGCGCGACACCTGGTCGCGACCAAGCGGTACAACCGAGAGTTCGTGCGCAAGTGGGTGAACTGGGAGGCGTATCTCGAAGCGCGCCGCCCGGATTTGCCGCGCACGTACGAGGCGTTCGAGCAGGCGCTGCAGGACGAGTACTCGCAGTTCACGCCGGAGTTTGCCGAAGAGGAAACCGGCGTGAGCGCGGCGCAGGTGATTGAAGCCGCCGACGCGGTCGCCTCCGCCGGCACTGCGTTCGCGACACACAGTTGGCGCGCCGCAGCGGCCGGTCACTTGTGGGGCTGGCAGATTACGCGCAGCCTCTATCTGCTGGTCGTGCTCATGGGCGCGATCGGCGAACCCGGCGGTGTCAATCTGCACGTCACCAACAAGTTCGTGCCCAAGCACCCGAATCCGCCGCCGGCGCCCGGGTATTGGAACGAGCTGCTGTTTCCGAAAGAGTTCCCGCTCGCCTTCTTCGAGATGAGCTTCCTTCTGCCGCACTTCCTGAAGGAAGGCCGCGGCAAGCTCGACACGTACTTCACGCGGGTCTACAACCCGCTCTGGACGAATCCTGACGGCTTCACGTGGATGGAAGTGCTGAAGGACGACACCAAGATCGGCATGCACGTGGCGCTCACGCCGATTTGGAGCGAGACGGCGTGGTTCGCCGACTACGTGCTGCCGATGGGCCTCGGCACGGAACGCCACGACACGATGAGTCAGGAAACGCACGCCGGCCGCTGGCTGGGTTTCCGGCAGCCTGTCGCGCGCGTGGCGATGGAAAAGCAGGGCAAGAAGGTTAAACACACACACGAGTCGAATCCCGGTGAAGTGTGGGAGGAATCCGAATTCTGGGTCGCGCTGTCCTGGCGCATCGATCCGGACGGATCGCTCGGCATCCGCAAGTACTTCGAGTCGCCGTACCGGCCCGGCGAACAAATCACGAGCGACGAGTACTACGGGTGGATTTTCGAGAATTCAGTGCCGGGTCTGCCGGCGGCCGCGACGAAGGAAGGTCTGACGCCGCTGCAGTACATGCGGCGTTACGGCGTCTTCAAAGTGGACGAAGTCGCGTACAGCAAAACGCACGAACAGACGGCCGACGACAATTCGCCGGGCGTGGTCGTCGACGGTATCCGCCGCGCCGGATTCAACACGCCGTCGCGCAAGCTCGAGTTCTTTTCTCCGACGTTGGCCGAGTGGGGTTGGCCGGAGCACGCCGTCCCCAACTACTCGACCGGACACGTCTACTGGCGCGATTTGGATCGCGACAAGCACGAATTCGATCTGTTGCCGAACTTCCGATTACCGACGCTGATCCACACGCGGTCGCCCGTGAAATGGCTGTACGAGATCTCCCACAACAATCCGCTCTGGATGGCGACGGGCGACGCGGCGAAGCTGGGCATCGCGCAGGGTGATCTCGTCAAGGTCAAGACCGGCATTGGACACTTCGTCACGCGCGCCTGGGTCACCGAAGGCATTCGTCCCGGCGTCGTCGGCATGTCGCATCATCTCGGCCGATGGCGCCTGAACGAAGAACAGGGCGGCGCGCGCGTCGCTACTGCGCTTGTGACCATCACGAACACAGATGGCCGCTACGACATGCGCCAGGTGCACGGCACGAAGCCGTTCACGAGCGGCGATCCCGACAGCGCGCGCGTGTGGTGGAGCGAAATTGGAGTGCACCAGAACATCACGTTCCCCGTGCAGCCCGATCCGGTGAGCGGCATGCACTGCTGGCACCAGAAGGTGACCGTCGAGAAAGCTGGACCTGAGGATCGCTACGGTGACATCAGCGTCGATACGAATGAATCGCACCGGCTGTACAAGGACTGGATGGCGAAGACCCGCCCCGCGCCAGGTCCGGATGGCACTCGGCGACCCTACTGGTTTGACCGGCCGCTGAGACCCGTCAAAGAAGCGTACAAGATGGGATCGTAGTCGGCGGGCTTCAGCCCGCCGAGCAGGTCCGCCGGGCTAAAGCCCGGCGGCTACGTACTACCTCTGACCTTTGCGCGACGCGGTGATCAGCGCGTCCATGTGATCGAGATACTTCTCGAACGCGCGGCGGCCGGCCGGCGTCAGCTTGAACTCCGTCCGCGGCGTCCGGCCTTCGAAGCCTTTCGTGCACGCGACGTAGCCCGCGTCTTCGAGTTTGCGGGCGTGCACGCTGAGATTGCCGTCGCTGACTTCGAGTGCGGCACGCAGATCGGTGAACGACATCGCCGGTGATGCGGCGAGCGCGCTCAGAATGCCAAGCCGCACGCGATCGTGGATGAGCCGATCCAGTTGCGCGGCGTGCCGCTCCGGCGCGACCGCTTTGCGGACTGGCGCTGTGTACACCCGATCTGTTTTCGCTGCTCTAACCGCCATGACGCCTCGCAATGAAGACTCCGCCGCCCAGTTGCAGCACGCCGAACCCGGCGCCGAGCCAGAGATTGCCGAACTCCGGCGGCATCAGCACCGCCGCAAAACCAAAGACCATGAACAACGCGCCCGTCAGGCGTACGACGGGAACCGTGAACACGCCGCCGACGAGGACGCCCGTGCCGTAGAGCAACAGCCAGACGGCGGGCATCAAGTTGTACGCACCCACGGTCCAAAGCGCGTAGGTAATGGCGGCGCCGGCGGCCAATGGCGCCATCAATCCAATCCCGAAATTCCGCGCCGTCGATCCGTTCAGCGGCAGGCCCGCCCGTTTCGCTTTGGCGACGATGCCCCAGGTGCCGGCGGCGGCGGCGACCGCGGCGGCCACCAGCCATGTCACCAGCCACCGGTCATGAGTCGGCTGGCGCGACGCGACGATCGCGGCGGCGAGACCAATCGCGCCCATCGCCGCGCCGCCCACGCCAGGCACGGCGGTAAACGTCGTGCTCCGGGCCATCGCATCCCGAATAAAACGCAGGTCCTCCGCGGCACGGTCGCCGAGGCTGCCTGGCTGTTTTCGGGGCGCGGTCGCGGGCACGAGACGATGATGTCAGATTGGCCGGGAAATGTAAAAGTGCTTTAAGATGCAAAGCCTGGCTAGAGGCGCGCCATGACGGCGTAGCCGATGAGTGCGAGCACCGCGGCCGCCAGCGCCGCGAATGCCCAATCGCGGCGACGCAGTTCCTCCACGAGGACCGCCAGCAGATTCACCGCGGGCACCGTCATCAGCAAACCGCAGGTCAAAGCGAGCACGAGCGACGCCATGGCCCGCTGCTGTACAAAGTGCAGGAGTACTCCGCCGCAGAGACCCAGCACCACGCCGCCGTAGGCGACCTGCCCGAAGGTCCGCCTCGCGCGATCGAAACCGGTTTCCTCTGAGGCAGTCATCGGCGGAACAAATACTGCACGGCCACCAGGCTCACCAGCGCCGCCATCACGACTTTGAGGGATTTCACCGGCGCGAGCGGACTGATCGTCCGCCCGAGCTGGAAACCCAGCAGCACGCCGATCGCCGTCATGGCCGCCATATGAAAGTCGCCCAGATCGCCATTCGCCCACCGCGCCGCAAGACTCGGCACAGCCGTGACGCCGATCATCAACACGCTGGTCGCCGCCGCCACGCGCAGCGGCACGCCGCAGAGCGCATTCAGCATCGGCACAATCAGGATGCCGCCGCCGATCCCGATGAGTGACGTCAGCACGCCGGCCGCGAACGACACCGCGGCCGCCAGCGGCACGCGCCTCACCCGATACTCCACATCCCCGCCGGTGTCATCGTCATGAAACCGGCCGCCAAGGACGCCGATGTCGCTGCCGATCGGAAGCACATTGCGCGTATTGAGCCGGACGAACATGACGGCGGCAATGACTGCGGCGGTGACGCCGAAAATCAGTTTCAGAGAACTGTCGGAGAACGTGGCGAGATTCTTCGCACCCAGCATCGCGCCACTCACGCTGAACAGCAGAAGGAGGATGGCGAGCCGCGCGTTGTGGAAACGACGGCGAACGGGCGCAATGCCGGCCGAACTCGACGTCGCCAGAACGCCGACCAGGCTCGCGGCCGTCGCTTGATTGAAAGAGAGACCGATCGCGACGTTCAGAACGGGGACGAGCAACACGCCGCCGCCAATCCCGACCAGCGCGCCGAGACACCCGGCAAGGGCACCTGCTCCCAGCGCCAGAAGTTCAGCCGTTTGCACGGGTGAATGGTACCGCAGACCTGCTTGTCAGTTCACACGGAGCCACGGAGCACGACGGAGTCACGGAGTAATTCTTGGGAGTGACCGCGTGACAAGAGCCCTACCCAAAAAAGACTCCGTGTCTCCGTGTTTTCTCCGTGGCTCCGTGTGGACTGACAAGCGACCTTACGACAAGCTCGGCGCGCCGTTCGCGTGGGGCTTGAGCACCGCGTACAGCGCGCCCATGATTGGCGTCGGCACGCCGACATTCGCACCGCGGCGGACGACGCTGCCCTGCAGTGCCTCGACTTCGATGCGCTTTCCTTGCGACAGATCGATCAAGAGCGACGAGCGCGTCGACGGTGGTAGCTTGATCGCGTATTCAAAGACGCGCGACCTGTGATCGGCCGGCAGTTTCACGCCGTGCGCGCGCGCGACATTGGCGACCTCCTCGACGGCGTCCAGAAACATCTGCTGAATGTAATCGTCTGACCACAACGGCCCGATTGGCAGCCGCGCCGCGCCCGTGAATGCCGCGAACGGCGCGAGGTACGTGAATTTCTCCCAGACGGTGTGCCGCGCATCGGCGACCGCCTCGACCTGGATGTCGGCGGCTTGCATCGCGTCCGCCAGCGCGCGGACGCGCGCGGTAATCTCGGCGGGCGGATTGAAGTACTCGCCCAGCACAATGCGCCGATGCGTTCCCGTCTGGCGAATCACGCCGGGACCGTCGATCGCCGTCGCGATGTAGGTGGACCCGCCGATCGTGGGCCGCTCGCCGATGACGGCGCCGATCTCCTCGGCGCTGTCGACGCCGTTCTGAAGCGTCAGCACGGTCGTCGCCGGACCGACGAGCGGCGTAATCAGCGGGATGGCAGTAGCGTTGTCGTACGTCTTGACGGTGTAGACGACGACGTCTACGGGGCCGATGCGGGCGGGATCGCTCTCAGCAGGTGTCTTGACGGTAAAGTCGCCGAGCGGTCCAACGACGCGAAGACCGTTTGCCTGAATCGCGTCGCGGTGCGCGCCGCGCGCGATGAAGCTGACGTCGTGCCCCGTGCGGGCCAGCAGCGCGCCGTAGAAGCCGCCGACGGCTCCGGCGCCGACAAAACAAATTTTCATACTCTCTTAGTGCGTGGTGCCATCTTCGCCGCGGATCAGTTTGACTTCGCGGATTCTCGTCGTCCGCACGCCGTTGTCGAACTCGAGGAACATGCCGGCGGCCGCAATCAGGCGTGTGTGAATCGCCGCGCCGCCCCAGGTGCAACCGGCGATACGTACTTCCTGCCCCTCACCGCCGCTGGTCCGAAACCAGCCGCCGGCGGCGCGATATCGGCCGTCGCCCAGGGGCGCGAGCGAATAGACGGAATTTCTGGTGTGAATGACGACCCAATCGCCGGGCCGTACGTCCTCGGCCCACACACCATCGATCTGTTCCGCAGCCTGCGCAAGGCGATCCAACGTCCGGACGGCCGCGCCGGAACCAGGCACGCGATGGATCGAGGTGGTCACTGTCGACACTGCAAATATTCTAACTGAGGCATAGGACAGCGGGAGTCCATTTCGGGACAGACGAAAACCGACGCCCGCCGCCATCGTGCCGCTCAGTACCGAACGAGCGTACACGCGCCGGTTACCGGATTGAGTACATAGATTGCGTCGTACTCATCGTCTCGCATCGTGATCGTCGGGCCGCCCAGCGCTTTGATGGCGGCTGGCACGGTGTTCGAGTGACCAATGATCAGCACCACGTCCTTCGGGTTGCTCGCTCGCACTTTCGCCACGAGCCCGGTGGCGTCGTTGGCAGGAATTGACTGGACCTCGATTCCCAGTTTTGCAGCCAGCGGCTTGCCCGTGTCCTGCGTGCGATGAAACTCGGTCGCAAAAATCGCTCTGATCCCCGAGTCGGCGAGCATCGCGGCGAGCCTGGTCGCCCGGGCCTGACCGGCCGGCGACAGAAGTGGATCCGCCGGGGCGCCGGTCATCGTGCCCGCAGCCGGACCGCCATCCGCGCGTTCGGCATGCCGCACGAAGATGACCATCTGCTGCGCACTCGCTACAGCGGGCAGCGTCATAGCGATCAGCAACGCTCCGATTAGCGCCGCTTGCCTTCCAACTTCCCTTTGCCCTTTGCCCTCTGCCCTTTGCCCTGTCACTGCCGACTCCTTCCCAAGACGTACAAAACCGCGCCAACAGCGAGCGCCGCGGCGCTGCGCCACACCTGCTCTGTGGTCGCACTGGCGAGAATAGCGGCGCAGACGAGCAGCGCCAACGCCGGCACGACAGGCCCAAACGGGATCGTAAACGGCGCGCGGCTTTGGCGCCGCAGCGCCAGCACCGAGGCGCAGGTCCCCGAGTACACGAGCAAACGTGCGATCGCACTGATCGCGGCGAGTTCGGCAAATCCCCCGGTCAGCGCGAGCGCCAGCGTGCACAGACACGTCGCGACGATGGCGACGTCCGGTGTCTGGAAGCGACGATGAATGTGTCCGAAGATCTGCGGCACGTCGCCCTGTTCAGCGAGCGCGAACAAGCTGCGCGATCCGGAAAGCGCCGCCCCGACGTTGTTGCCCGCCACGGAGACCATCGTTCCAATCGTCATCATCAGCGCCCCCGCGACGCCCATGAAGATCATCGCCGCGTCCGCGAGCGGCGTCTTGGATGTGGCAAGGCCGGGCAGCGTCGCCAGTGCCACGGCCTGAGCGAGGGTCATCACAAGCGCGACGATGACGATCGTCATGATCATCGCAAACGGCACGGCCTTTTTCGGATCGCGCGCCTCCCCGGCCGGCACGGGAATCACTTCGTAGCCGCCGAACGCGAAGATCAGCATCAACGCCGTGGCGGAAATCGCCTGCCACGTCAGCGGAATGTCCGGCCGTAGCGACGACAACGAAACGTGCGGCAGGCCGATCAGAATGAACAGGACGAGCGGCGTCAGCTTGCCGATCGTGAGTGCGTTGACCGCGATCGAACTTTGTTTAATGCCGCGGATATTCAGCGCCATGATGACGAGCACGACAGACGAAATGACCGTCGTCCGCCAGATGCCCGTGGTCACGGCCGGCCAGTAGAAACCGGTGGCGCTGACCAGCACGTTCACCACGGACGACCAGCTCGTGACGCGGACGACCCACACCATCCAGCCAACTTCGAAGCTGAGGAATCGCCCAAAGGCGGCGCGCGTGTAGAGATACGGACCGCCCGTGCCGTCGAACCGGCTGCCGGCCTCCGCAAAATTGAGTGCTACCGCCATCGCCAGCAGACCGACGACGCCGACGGCGATCCAACTCCAGTTTCCAAGAGACAGCGCGAGGGACGCCGGCACGGCGAATACGGCGCCGCCGATCACCTGGTTCACGCCAAGTGCGGTCAGATCCCACTTTCCGAGTTCGCGGCGAAGCGTTCGCATGCGCCAGAGTCTGACTTCAGGCCGGCGGCGTCTGCGTTTTTCGCGGCGGGTTGAAGAAGGGCGTCGGAACAATGGTCGCGCCCACGCGATGGCGGACGACGTCCACCGTGTGCTCGACCTCCACGCGCGAACCGATGCCGGCAAAGCCCGTCTCGATCGTCGCCAGACCGATCATCTGCTTCAACACCGGCGACCACGTGGATGACGTCATGCGGCCAATCTGGCGGCTGCCGCCAAAGACCGGCACCGCAACCCGTGACGCGGTCGCCACGGCCAACGGCGGCAAACCGACCGCGTGATACAGCGACTCCACGTCCGTCCACTCAATCGCCAGGCCCACGATACGGCGGGTGATGCCCGCCCGCAGATGGTCGGCCAGCGCGCGCCGGCCGATGAACTGCGGCTTGAGCAGATCGACGAGCCGATCGAGCCCCATTTCGTACGGCGTGTAGTACTGCGACGTGGTCAACGCCTTGCGCGAACTGAAAAAATCCACATCGATGAGCAACAGTCCGGCTTCGATGCGAGCGACGTCCAGCGCCAGCAACCCGGCCGGACGCAGCCCGTGCGCGGCGCCCTCGCGCACCAGCGCGTCCCACACCACGCCGGCGTCGTCTTTCGACATCCAGACTTCGTAGCCCAAGTCGCCGGTGTAGCCGGTGCGGGAAATCTCGACAGGCCGGCCGGCGATCGTGCCGTGCGTCATGCGGAAATACCGCAGGCCGTCGATGTCCGCCTGCGCTGCGGCACGAAGGACAGCCGCCGATGTCGGGCCCTGCAGCGCCAGTGCCGCCACTCGGTCGGACACATCGTCCACCACAACGTCCAGTCCGCCGGCCTGATCCCTGATCCATCTGAAATTTGGATCGGCTGCCGTCCAGCGGAAGCGGCGTTCATCGATCCGCGTCACCGTGCCGTCATCGAGCACCCGCCCCTGCTCGTCACACCATGGCGTGTAGATGATCTGGCCGGTCTCCATCCGTTCCGCATCGCGCGTGATGATGCGATTCACCAGAACCGCGGCGTCCCGGCCGGAGACGATGTATTTGAACAGCGGCGAGATGTCGATTAGTCCGGTGGCATTTCGGATCGCGTTGTATTCGTGTTCGTGCAACGGCTCGTACGAACTCGGCGCGTAGTACCCGGCCCACTCGCGGTAGCTAAGGCTCTCGGCCAGCGGCAGAGTCCGATCGTGGAACGGCGTGCCGACGGGCATCGGCAAAGTATAGACGGCCCAGCCCGACTACAATCGGTTCGTGCCGGCGAAGTACGACGCCATCATTATTGGAGCGGGCCACAACGGACTGACGGCGGCTGCGTACCTGGCGCGGGCGGGCCGGAAAGTCCTCGTGCTCGAACGGCGGCATCTGGTTGGCGGCGCCGCGGTCACCGAAGAAATCTTTCCCGGCTTCAAGTTCTCGGTCTGTTCCTACGTTGTCTCGCTGCTGCGACCGGAAATCATCCGCGAGCTGCAGCTCGCCAAGCACGGCCTCGAAATCCTGCCGCTCGACGGCACGTTCACCCCCATGCTCTCCGGCGATTACCTCTGGCGCGTCAACGACCACGCGCGAACGTTCCGGGAAATCTCCAGGCATTCGAGGGCCGATGCGGAGGTCTACGACGAATACGGCCGCGCGATGGTCGAGATGGGGCGCTTCGCCAAAGACATTCTGGCGATGACGCCGCCCGATCCGTTTTCACTGAAGATGCGCGAGCTCTCGGTGCTGGGCGATCTCCTCAAACGATTCCGCGCGCTCCCGGAACTCGATCGCCACAACCAGCTCCAGCTGTTGACGATGAGCGCGGTTGATTTTCTTGATCAGTGGTTCGACACCGACGTGCTCAAGGCCACGATGTCGGCGTCCGGCATCATTGGAACGTTTCTTGGCGTGCGTTCTCCCGGCACGGCGTACGTCCTGCTCCACCACTACATGGGCGACATCGACGGCGCATTCCGGTCGTGGGGGCTGTCGAAGGGCGGCACCGGCACGGTGTCCGAATCGATCGCCGGCGCCGCGCGCGCATTCGGCGCCGACATTCGCGTGAATGCGCCGGTGAGGCACATCCTGGTCAAGGACGGCGAGGCGACGGGTGTCGTGCTCGAAAATGGCGATTACCACCTCGCCTCGGTGGTGATGTCGAGTGTCGATCCGCGGCTGACGTTCATGCGAATGGTCGGCGCCGATCATCTGCCGGGCGAGTTCGTCGAAGACATCGCGCGCTACAAGTTCCGCGGATCGTCCGGCAAAGTGAATCTGGCGCTCGACGGGCTGCCGGATTTCACGGCTGCCCCGGGGTCTAAAGACCCCGGGCTCCATCGTAATGAGCATCTACGCGGCGCCATCTCCATCTCGCCGAGCGTGGATTACATGGAACGGGCCTTCGACGATGCGAAGTACGGAGAGTTTTCGCGCCGGCCATATATAGACATCGTCATTCCCAGCCTGACGGACCCGTCAGTCGCGCCACCGGGTAAACACGTGATGTCGTGCTTCGTCCAGTACGCGCCGTACGACCTGCGCGAGGGTTCGTGGGACGAACGGCGCGAGGCATTCGGCGATGCCGTGATCAACGCCATCAGCCAGTTCGCGCCCAACCTCAAGAGCCGGATTCTGCACCGGCAGGTGCTGACGCCGCTCGACATCGAGCGTACCTTCGGGCTCTCGGAAGGCAATATTTTTCAAGGCGAGTTGACGCTCGAACAACTCTTCTTCATGCGGCCGGCTCCGGGCTGGGCGGGTTATCGCACGCCGATCAGACGTCTCTACATGTGCGGGTCGGCGACACATCCGGGCGGCGGCATCATGGCGGCACCAGGCCGCAATGCGGCGCTGCGCGCACTGGGAGATCGACTCCTGTGACCGACGTCATCGTCATTGGCGCCGGCGTGAACGGGCTGGTGGCCGGCGCGCTGCTGGCGAAGCAGAAGCTGTCGGTGATCGTGCTCGACCAGTGCCCTGTGGTTGGCGGCGCCGCCATCACGACGGAGCTTGCGCCCGGATACCGGGCGCCCACCCTCAGTCACGCGATCGGCCCGATCAGCCGGGAAGTCGTCCGCGCGCTGCGGATCGATCGCACCGGCCTGGAATTTCTGACGCCCGATCCGGCATTGACGACGCTCACTGAAGACAACCGCGCGCTGGTATTTCATCGGGATCGGGTGTTGACGGCCGCGTCCATCAATGCGCTGTCTTCCGCGGACGCCGGCCGATGGATCGAGTTCACGCGATCGATGCAGCTCGTCGCCGGCGTGATCGGCCGCCTGAATGACCACGCGCCGCCGTCAATCGACGCCATCACCGGACGAGACTGGTGGCGCCTCCTCGCGGTCGGCCGCCATGCACGGTCGATCGGGCGGCAGGAACTCAAGCGGCTGGCTCGATGGATGCCGATGTCGGTCGCCGACCTCACCGGCGAGTGGTTCGAGACGGATGTGCTCCGAGCCGCAATTGCGGCCCATGCGATTTTCGGCAATCCGGCAGGCCCGCGGTCCGCCGGGACCGGCGCGATGTTGATCGGTCGCATCGCCGCCGATGGGTTTCCGATTGGCAATGGCGGCACTGTGAAGGGCGGCCCCGGCGCGCTCAGCGAGGCGCTCGCGGCGGTCGCGACGCGCTCTGGCGCGACCGTGCGAACCGACGCACGGATCACGCGTGTGCTGACGGAAGACGGCCGCGCCAGCGGCGTCGTGCTCGAGAACGGCGATCAGATCTCGGCACGGGCGATTGTCGCGGCGATCAGCCCGACGCAGGTCTTTGCGGATTTGGTGTCATCTGCCGATCTGCCGCCGACATTCCGCGAACGGATGAGCCATGTGCGCTCGCGCGGAGTCACGGCCAAGATCAACCTGGCCCTCAACGGTTTGCCATCGTTCACCGCGTTGGGCGGCGACCTCGTGCCACTGGCCGGCAGATTGCTGATCGCCCCGGGCCTGGATTATCTGGAACGCGCGTTTGATGCCACGAAGTATGGCGCGATGTCGGAGCATCCCTGGCTCGAGATTTCGATTCCGACAATCGCGGACGCGTCACTGGCGCCGGCTGGATCGCACGTCATGTCGATCGCGGTCCACTTCGCGCCGCGGCATCTCCGCGGCACGACGTGGGCGGCAGAGCGCGAGGCCTTCGCGCGTTCGGTGATGCAGGTGATCGAGCCCTGCGCCCCGCAGCTTGCGAGCCAGATCATCGCGCAGGACATTCTCACACCGGAAGATCTCGAGCAACGGTGGGGACTGCCGGGCGGACACATTTACCACGGCGAAACGACGCTCGATCAAATGTGGGCGGCGCGGCCGCTGCTGGGCTGGGCCGGTTACCGAACACCAATCAGGGGTCTTTACCTCGCGAGCGCCGGCACGCATCCGGGCGGCGGCCTCACGGGACAATCGGGATGGTTGGCCAGCCAGGTCGTGCGCGAAGATTTCAAGAAGCGAACGATCTGATTGTCAGTCCACACGGAGGCACGGAGGACGACGGAGGCACGGATCTTCCCGGAGCTTTTGTGTTTTTCCGTCGTTGACCCTGCCTTTCGGCCAACTTAGACTTCGCCGCATGGTGGTAGCCGCCAACACGAACGCACGAACTGTCCGCAAGCTGATTGGGCTGACAGGCGTAATGCTCATTTCGATTGGTCTATCCGCCCGAGAGCCGTCAAAGCAAGGCTCGGCCGGTCAGACAGCCCGCCCAACTTACGATTCCAGCACTGGACCTGTCATCGCAATTGATGAGGCGCACAAGAACACGACGACGTACGCGCGCTACCCAGAGTTAATCAAGTTGCTTCAAGACGACGGCTACCGTCCTCGCCCCTTGACGCAGTCGATCTCCGCCGCGTCTCTAGCCGACGTCGGCATTCTCGTAGCGAACGACCCCCAAACCTCACTGAGCGAGGACGAGGTCGCCGCCGTCCTCGCGTGGCTCAAGGATGGTGGATCGCTTCTGCTTGTTCTAGATCACTATGCTTCCGCCCAAACGAAACTCACGACGTCGCTTGGAGTCCGGAATTGGCCCGGCAACGCCGTTGGCGTACCCACTGACCTCTGCAAGCGCGGCGCGGAGACTCGAGGTTGTGCGGCGGAAGGCAGCGCCGCGATAAATGTTCTGTTTTGGCGGTCCGAGTCGTTCCCCGGCGGCGAGCCGAAACTCGCCGTTCTGGGAAGTGGTGGCGGACAGGGCTACCAAAGCGCGGACGCCGTTCTCGCCAGGCACGCGATTACCGAAGGGCGTGCCTCGGACGAACGGATCAGGCGTGTCGCGACCTTCAGCGGCTCGGCTTTTGAAGCATTTCCAGGAGGCGTGCCGCTCTTGACGCTTCCGCCGGGGGCGGGTCCGCTGTTCGCGGGTACGCCGGTACCCGGGTGGCTGCAAGGTGCAGTGACTGAGCTTGGCAAGGGTCGAGTGGCCATCTTCGCGGACTCAGGCGTCATGAGCGGAGCAACTGCGGCTGACAAGGGCCAGTTCATCGACAACCGCCAGTTCGTACTCAACGTGATGCACTGGTTGACCCGCGCACTCTAAACGGAGTCCCGGATCTTCTTGGCTAGAGCTTTAGCCATGCATTCACTCCCAAGAATTACTCCGTGCCTCCGTCGTCCTCCGTGTCTCCGTGTGGACTGACAATTGCGACTAAAACACGTCAGCCTGCCAGTACACGACATCTGCCGGATCGTCGATCGGCCATGGCGCATCGCCGAGGGGCCGAATCATCATGATCTCCGCCGACGGAGCCTCATCGCCGAGTCGAATCTGCGGCGGCCGGAATGACGAGGGCAGCCAGCCTCGCAGGCGGGACGCCGGCTCGGTAGGGGTTCGCGCGTTCAATACCTGAAGCATCGCACCGACGCGCGCGCCCGTCGGGTCGTTATCGCCGCACTCCTCGAGCACGGCGCCTTTCGGTCCGCGCGTGATGAACACGTACGCGACGGCACGCCGACCCTCTTCGGCGACAAAGAACTCGACGGCGCGCTGACCTGGAGGGGCGAAACCGGCGAGCAGTCGTCGCCGCGCCAGAAAAAACGCGATTTGATCGGCCGGCCGATCGATCGCGAACGGCGCGCCTGCTGCGTATCGCGCGGAGATGGCGGCAATCGCGGGAAGGTCATCGGCCTCGGCTGATCGCACCAACGTCGCCGGCGCGCCCGGCTTGAAAGCCAGATCGATCGTCACAAGCGTTCGCGGCACCGCGCGGAAACCCATCGACTCGTAGTACGGCGTCCCGATCTCCGAGAACAGCAGGGCGTAGCGACAGCCCCGTTCGGCCGCATCAGCCAGCATCAGGTCGATCAGGCGGCGCGCATGGCCCTGGCCGCGACGATCGGCCGGTGTGAATACGGCGCCGATTCCGACCACGGCAACTGCCTCGCCGCGAACCCGCGCACGCAGGTCGTAGCGTTTGGCGCTGGCGAGCAGCGTGTCGCCGTCGACCAGAGCCAGTCGATGGAGGTGGTCACGGCCCCATTTGGTGGCCATCTGGGCACGATTCCACGCGCCATAAGACGGACGGCTAAGTCCCTCTCCCCAAATGGCATAGGTGCCGTCGAGGATCTCGTCGAGACGGGCGTGATTGGCTCGTAACAAACGTGTCACTTTTGAGCTGTGTCCTTTCGACCGAGTACAGGTCTAATTGGTCATGATGCGCAACATAAACGGCTCTCCCCACGTCACTCGCATTGCGCTGCTCGCGGGGCTGCTCACGCTTTCCGGCGGCCTGCTGCAGGCCCAGAAAGCTCAGAAGACGGCCGTCCCTGCCAAACCGGATGCGCGCATGGTGGCGCACGTGCTCGACCGCATCGGGTTCGGCGCCAGGCCTGGCGACGTCGCGCGAATTCAGGAAGCCGGCCTCGCCGCCTACATCGAGCAGCAACTCCACCCGGAGCGTATCGCGAACGGCGCGCTGACCGCTCGGCTGAGCGAGTTTCCAACGCTCACACTGAAGACGTCTGAACTGGCCGAAGAGTATTTCAACCCGGCTGACGAAGCGCGTCGCCTGCAGCAACAGCAACAGGCTCGAGCGCAGGCGATGGATCCGACGATGTCCGGCGGAGCCGCCGGCGCGCCGCCTCCCCCACCGAATCCGAATCAGCCGCAACCGCCGCCGTCGCCGGAACAGCGCATGCTTCAACAGAAAGCACAGTCGGTGCCGTCCGAGTTGATGCAAGCCAAGCTCCTGCGCGCGACGATGTCCGAGCGGCAGCTGGAAGAAGTGCTGGTGGACTTCTGGTTCAATCACTTCAATGTGTTCATCGGCAAAGGTCAGGTCCGTCAGTACCTGACCGAGTACGAGCGTGACGCGATTCGGCCGTACGTGCTCGGAGACTTTCGCGACATGCTTGGCGCGACGGCACACAGCCCGGCGATGCTCTTCTATCTGGACAATTTTCAGAGCCGCGCACCGAGCACCGCTCCGGTATTGCCGCCGGGCGTGCAGGATCGTCTCGCCGATCCGCGTCTCTCGCCGCAGCAGCGCCAGCAGATTCTCCAGCGCGCGCAGCAACAGCCGCTGCCGCGCCGGCCGCAAGGCGGCCTGAACGAAAACTACGCGCGCGAGCTCATGGAGCTGCACACGCTCGGCGTCGACGGCGGTTACACCCAGCAGGACGTCATTGACGTCGCCCGCATTCTCACGGGCTGGACGATCGATCGCCCGCAACAGGGCGGCGGGTTCGTCTACCGTCCACAGATGCACGACGATGGCACAAAGGTCGTGCTCGGCAAGACGTTCAAGTCTGCCGGCCAGCAGGAAGGCGAGCATCTTCTGGACATGCTCGCGATGCACCCGAAGACGGCGCATCACATTGCGTACAAGCTGGCGCAGCGGTTCGTTGCTGATGAACCGCCGGCGGCGCTCGTGGACCGTGCCGCCAAGAAGTTTCTGGACACGAAGGGTGACCTGCGCGAAGTGACGCGCGTCATCATCACGTCCCCGGAGTTCTTCGACCCGAAGTACTTCGCGGGCAAGGTGAAGACGCCGCTCGAATTCGTCGTGTCTGCCGTTCGGGCCACCAACGCCAACGTCGTCACGGCGCAGCCGATGGTTCAGGCGCTGCAGCAGCTCGGCATGCCGCTCTACGGCGCGCAGCCGCCGACCGGTTACAGCATGACGGCCGACGCGTGGGTGAACACGGGCGCGCTCGTCAATCGCATGAACTTTGCGCAACAGTTGGTGAACGGCGGCGTACCGCAGAACATGGGACCAGGCCGAGGCGGCCCGGGTCGCGCCGGTCAGCCCGGACCGCCGCCGGACGGCCAGCAGCCGCCGCAGCGGCCGATTCAGGGTCAGGGCCAGGGCCGTGGACAGCAGCAGATCGACCAGCAGTTGCAGCGCCAGGCGCAGATCACCGGCCGCGGCCCGTTGCAAGTGGACGTCAGAGCGCTGGCGCCAGACACGAGCGAGGCGTCGATTGACCATGCGCTCGAAACACTGATCAGCGGCGGCGTCTCGGACGCGACGCGCCAGATCATCGGGAAGGCCACCACGCCGCAGCAAGTCGTCGCGCTGGCGCTCGGCTCACCGGAATTCCAAAAGCGCTAGCTCCGCAAGGCGCGAGCGTAGATCGAGCGCCGAAGCGCCGGAGACAAGCGGTTGGGGGTGGGGCCCCAACCGAACTTCTAGAAGATGGCAACGAAGGGATCTCACCATGATGACGCGAAGAGTCTTTCTTAAGAACGGCAGCGCGGCCCTCGTCAGTCTCGGATTTACGCCGGCGTTCATTGCGCGCGCCGCACAGGCCGCACAAGCCCGTCAGAAGATTCTGATCGCCATCTTCCAGCGCGGCGCGGCGGACGGCCTGAACATGGTCGTGCCGTTTGGCGAGCGCGCGTATTACTCGGCACGCCCGTCCATCGCGATCCCGCGCCCGGGCGCGCAGGGCGGCGCCCTGGATCTCGACGGCTTCTTCGGCCTCCATCCCAGCATGGATTCGCTGCAGCCCTGGTTCAAGAACGGGAACCTCGCGATCGTGCACGCGTGCGGATCGCCGGACGAAACGCGATCGCACTTCGACGCGCAGGACTACATGGAAAGCGGCACGCCCGGCCTCAAGAGCACGCGCGACGGCTGGATGAACCGTTATCTGCACGCGAAGGAACACGCCGAGAAGTCCACGCCCTTCCGCGCCGTGGCGTTGACGCAAGCGCTGCCCCGCTCGCTACAAGGCACGGCGCCGGCGCTCGCGATCGGTCAGCTCGGCCAGTTCGGCGTGCGCGCCGGACAGGACACCGACATGATGACCAACGCTTTCGCGTCGCAGTACGCACAGGCCGCCGATGCGATGCTCGGCGCAACAGGCCGCGAGGCGTTCGACGCGATCAAGATGTTGAAGGACGCCAACCCGCAGGGATACGCCCCGGCGAACGGCGCGGAGTACCCCCGCTCTGGCTTCGGCGACGCGATGCGCCAGATCGCCCAGATCGTCAAAGCCGATCTCGGCCTGGAAGTGGCGTTCGCCGAACTGGGCCAGTGGGATCACCACGCGAACGAAGGCGGCTCCACCGGACAGATTGCGAACCGCCTCCAGGATTTCGCGACGGGTATTTCCGCGTTCGCCAGAGACCTCGGCGACCGGATGGCCGACGTCGTCGTGGTCACCATGTCCGAGTTCGGACGCACCGTGAAGGAAAACGGCAACCGCGGCACCGATCACGGCCACGGCAACGCCATGCTCATCATGGGCGGCGACGTGAAGGGCGGCAAGGTCTACGGCCGCTGGCCCGGGTTGGAGAACGAACAACTCTATGAAGGCCGCGACCTCGCGATTACCACCGACTTCCGCGACGTCTTCGCCGAATGCGTGACGAGCCACCTGGGCGCCAAAGATATTTCGCAGGTCTTCCCGGGACACAAATATGCGCCGAAGCTAGGATTCATTCGGACCTAGCGCGAACAAGTTAGAAGTCGGAAGTTAGAAGTCAGAAGTAAGTTCGAAAGTTACTTCTGACTTCTGACTTTTGCCTTCTGACTTCCGACGTCTGACCTGTTAATGTCTCCCCGTGGATCTGCTCTCGCTCCCGACGCCTCTCGTCGCCATCGACCGCGCCCGTGTCAGTGCCAATATCAAAACGATGCAGGCACGCGCCTCGGAAGCCGGCGTCGCCCTTCGTCCGCACACCAAGACGCACAAAAGTCCGGTCATCGCCCGCTGGCAGCTCGAGGCCGGCGCGGTTGGCATCTGTTGCGCGAAGCTCGCTGAGGCAGAAGTTTTTGCGGACGCCGGCATCACCAACATTCGACTCCCCTATCCGGTGAACCCGGCGAACGCGGAACGCGTGCGCGCACTCCTGGCACGGGGCGTCGCGCTCTCGATCATCGTGGACGACCTCGACGTGGCACGCGGCTGGTCGACAGCCATGAGCGGCGCCGGGCACCGGCTCGACGTGCTGGTGAAGGTGGACGTGGGCTTTCACCGGTGCGGCGTCGATCCGGATTCGCCGCTCGCGTTGGACGTGATCAAAGGCGTCAGCGATCTCGGCGGCCTCGCATTCCGCGGCCTCCTCAGTCATGCCGGTCACAGCTACGGCGCGGCGTCTGTCCACGACATTGCGGAGATTGCCGATCGCGAGATCGGCATCCTGCGATCGCTGGCGGCGCGCGCGCGAGAAGCGGGCGTGGAGGTTTCCGAGATCAGCGTGGGATCGACGCCAACGGCGAGGTTCATCGGCATCCAGAAGGGCGCCACCGAGATGCGGCCCGGCAACTACGTGTTTTACGACCGCACGATGGCCGGCCTGGGCGCCACGGAACTCGACGGCTGCGCCATGTCCGTGATTGCCACGGTCGTGAGCCGGCCGGTCGCGTCGCGCGTCATCTTCGATGCCGGCAGTAAAACACTGACGTCAGACGCCGTGCGCGGATTCGGCGCACCCACCGGCTACGGCGTGGTGTATCCGGATCTCGAAGCGACGCGGCCAGAAGGTTCGATCGCCATCGAGCGTTTGTCAGAAGAACACGCCGTCGCGCGCGTACTGCCCACCTGCTCCCTCAAACCCGGCGATCGCGTCCGCATCGTCCCCAACCACGCCTGCGTCGTCACCAACCTCGCGAATGAACTGCTGCTGGTCGATGGATTGAAGGTAATCGAGCGGATTCCGGTAGAGGCGCGGGGGAAGAACTATTGAAAGTCCGCGAAGCCCGCGACGTAGGAGCGGCGCTGAGCGGGCGAGCGGCGAAGAGCCGCGAGCAGCGAGCGGGGGTGGGCCCCGC
>Ga0315912_10001416_pt1 | contig 29585 bp, 42 predicted proteins | sample VfabasoilMG_FD_204469 | JGI IMG/M metagenome (GOLD analysis project Ga0315912, IMG submission 204469) | Garden soil microbial communities collected in Santa Monica, California, United States - V. faba soil | ecosystem: Environmental > Terrestrial > Soil > Garden | place: USA: California...
CGCAGTTGGTTGCCGGCCAGTCCGGCGGCAAGTTCCACCCTCGCGCGAGGATTCGCACTGTATTTCAACGTCAGAAAGTCATTCGACCCGTCCCCGTTCATTGATACTCCCGAAACCAATACGTTGCCGCCGTCATCCACCGCAATGGCGTGGCCGGAGTCAAAACCGTTCCCTGGTCCGTTGTACCGATTAGTCCACAGAGGCACGCCCGCACCCGAATAGGCGATCGTCACACAATCCCCCGAATTGTTGTCGCGGTCCGAAACCCCGGTGACGAACACGTTGCCGGCGCCATCCACGGCGATGGCGAAGGCTTGATCCCCGAGGTTCGCCGGCCCGTTGTAACGATTAGTCCACAAACGTAAACCCGTACTCGAATAGGCAATGGTCGCGATATCATACGAACTGCCAGCACCAGACGCGCCCGTCACAAACACGTTGCCGTTGGCGCCCACTGCCATCGCGCTGGTAGAGTCAAAGCCGTTCCCCGGACCGTTGTAACGATTGGTCCACAACGGTATCCCTGCATTCGAATAAGCGATCGTCAGATAATCGGAAGAACCGCCGCTACCATACGAACTCCCGGTGACGAACACCTTGCCGCTGCTGTCCACCGCGATGCCGCTGGCTTGATCCTTGGCGTTCCCCGGCCCGTTGTAACGATTGGTCCACAAGGGCGCACCCGCACCCGAATAAGCAACCGTTACAAAATCAGCCAAACTGTCGTTACCAGACGTGCCGGCTACGAATACCTTGCCGCTGGCGTCCACCGCGATGTCCGAGGCGGTCTCGTAGCTGTTTCCCGGTCCATCGTAGTGATTGGTCCACAGGGTCACGCCCGCACCCGAGTATTTTATCGTCGCGAAATCAGTATGACTGCTGGACGCATTAGCTGCTCCTGTCACTAAAACGTTGCCGCTGTTGTCCAACGCGATGTCCAGGGCTTGCCCCCCATCGTTCGCCGGCCCGTTGTATACGTTGGTCCACAAAGCCACCCCCGCACTCGAATATTTCAGCGTTGCATAACCGAGATTGCTGGACACATATGCCTGCCCCGTTACGAACACATTGCCGCTACTATCAACCGCAATCGCGTTGGGGGAGTCATCGCCATTTCCTGGTCCGATGTAACGATTGGTCCACAAGGGCACTCCCGCACTCGAATAGGCGATTGTCGCGTAATCATACGAACTGCCGCTGCCAACCGAACTCCCGGTGACAAAAACATTGCCGGCCCCATCCACCGCAATGGCACTGGCGTAGTCAAAACTGTTTCCCGGCCCGTCATAACGATTGGTCCATAACGGCACCCCGCCTTGAGAGTGAACGAGGAACGGCACGAGGATGCTGAAAATAAGCGGCAAACGGTGAACGCAACGGACCCAAGTTTTCTTCATTTTGGTCGCTCTCTGAGGTTGCCCACTCGGTGTGGTTTTGGGTGGATATCGGATGACCGTTATCACGCCAGCCACCCGCCGACAAGCTGATTTCCTAGGCTGCGAACCACACGCCACCGGGTACAGTTGTCTGCCTCAACAACTTCCCCGAGAACGGTCCGGCGCGCGCGCATCAGGCATCGTAAGATGGCCGCTATCGCGGAATAATTTTCGCCGCCTCGCTTCGCTCCTCGATTCGAAACGACCGCACCCCAGCCTCCACAGAGCGGACACTTGCGCTCACTCGCCGCCACGGCTCGCTCCGCGCCAAGTGCCGGCGCTCGCTGCGCTCGCGCCATCCGCACTGTTCGGTCGCGCCCGACGGCAGACTCTCTAGCTTTGCAGACTGCTCCACTTCACTTCACTTCCTGGCCTCGCTTCGCTCGGCCACCGTTCCGCTCCGTTCCGACAGTCGCAAACTTGCGAGACTGCCACGAATCATTCGGGCGCGCGCCGAGTAAACAAAAGACACCCGATGGCCGCGAGGCTTCGCCCGGCCGGGACGCCGGCAATAGTCGTGAGCCCGGCTAGCTTTCGTTCGCTTCGCTCGCGAAACTGTCCGGCCTCACTCTGAAGACCGCAATTGGTCTGACACTTCGCCGCCACGCTGCACGCGGAACGTTTGAGCGCGCGCATGCACCCCATGCGTCCCCGTTCTCGCGCTCCGCGTGATCGCTGGTGCGGCTCGCACCTGCGAAGAGTCAGAACAGGTCAGCGCTCGCGCTGGCGCGACTCGCGTTCATTGCACCGAGCAGACCCCGGTCAAAGCCATCGGCTCGCAGCTGGTTGTCACGGCGGAATGCTCCCCGGCCGCCACACAACACACATTGTGTGTTCGGTCGCCAGCTCCCTACTCAATTCCTGATTCCGACTCCGTCGGGGAATTGAGCTACACACAATGTGGCGTTGTGCATCGACCGGCGGCTTCACTGTCACGCTCACTGCTTGCTCATCCCCGCGCCCCGGATTCGCGCAGTGCCCGCGCCAGTTCGCCGGCATCCGCCGCGCCAACGCAGCCGCTTCGCCGAAAGGTGGGCAGTGCGACTCGCACCAGCCGGGTCTGCTTTCCCCAAAGCCCCCACCCACCCCAATGCTTGCCCCCTCCTTCCCCAGGGGGCTGCGCTTAGGCAAACAAATGTTTGCCAATCTAACGAATCCCGCGAGAATTCGCCCATGGAGAACCGCACTCCGCCACACAAAGACTTTGCCACTCCTTGTTAAGCGTTTTCACATGCGCAAAGTCGTTGCCATCGTTCTACTCGTCACAGTGGTTTTGGCCACCTTCCTGGTGTTACTGAGTTGGCCTGCGCCAGCGCCAGTTGAGTTAATGTCGGTCAGCGCCAAATCGGTTGGCAGCGTTAATGGTAAGAATTACAAACGCGTCACCGCGATCATAAGGAATCGGAGTCGAGTCACGTTTACGGGCTATATTTCCGAAATTGAAGTCAAGATGCGGGGTCAGTGGATCGACGTAGATCCCGGACATGGCGGTGGGAGGATGGATGCCGGCAAGACGATCAAGCAGCGGTTTTACGTGCAGGAAGAGGCAGAAGCTTGCCGACTCCGCCTGGAGTGTTATGTCGATTATCAACAACCCATCTCTCCCCGACAGCAGGCCCTGGGTAAACTCGGCCCTTGGGCAGTAAAATTGGTTTGGGAGCTGCCCCCACTTAGAAAATGGTTTCAAGATCAAGTAGAGCCGGGAGAGAAGAAGTTTACCCTTGAAGGAGAAATACTGCCGGGCGCTAGCACTTCCCACCATCCGTCGCCCTCTGCGCCTGACTAAAGCGCACTCACCTCAGCTTGCATCTGACATTCTCAATTCACTTCATCAGCTAGCTCACTTCGTTCGCTTTCACTTCAGATTAGTTTCCTCACTTCGTTCGCCGTGAGTTTCGCGTTGCCCACCTAGGCAACGCATTGGTCACTCCGCTGCCTTGGCTTCGCGCCCATAGGGCGCATTCGCCCGCGGCAGCTTGCCGCTTTCAGGTCCGACTTTTTCTGCTCCGCGTTTCTCTCCATCGCCCTCACGGCCTCGCCGTAAGACCAGCCCGCCCACTCGTGGCGACCTTCTGAAGAGCACTTCCACGGGGGAGGGCTGGCGGCTCGGCTTTTGTCGTGAAGGGCGACGGACAGAAGACGCAATGCAGAGCAGAAAAAAAAAAGACCATGAAAACAAATAAACAAAACAATGAAGGGGCTCGGGAGCAGATCCGCAATATCGAGCAGACAAACACCAACAGCCAAGCCCGGCAGGCCGTGGAAAACACCGTGGCCAAGCTGAGCACGCCGACTGGCGGAGACACCAGCAAGCAGGAAGCGGCCGAGGCCGCTGCCCGCGCTGAGAAGCAAGACCACCGCTTGCCCATTGATGCCGAGGTACGGAAGCAGAATCGCACGTTACCGACACCCAAGGTGTTGAGCGCATTGCACCAGCAATTGCCGGTTGCGTATCGCGTGGCCGAGGTGGTCGGCAAGTGGGTTTGGGTGACGTTCAAGGAACAACCCGCCGCCGAGATTCGCCAGCAGCTGGCCCAGCTTGGTTTCCATTGGAATCGCGACCGCCAAGCGTGGCAGCACCCGTGCGGAGAGTTTCGCTTGGGCAGCCAAAGCGAACCCCGCGAGAAGTATTCGAGTTACTTCCCGGCCCGCATGCGTCGCAGCACCAAGCCACAAACCACGGAGGCAACCGCGTGAGGCAATCGGGGCGCGCGGTGACAGCGCGCCCCGCCTATCTCCCAACTTCTAACTCCTATCTCCCAAATCATGAGCACTCACATCTTCCGACTCCGAGCCGGTGACATTATCAAATTCGACGGCGAGCCGTGTCGCGTTGTCCGCGTCAGCGAATCCGCCGCCATTATTGCCATCCGCAAGCCGGCCCGCGAGTTCACCACCCTCGCCGGCAAGAAGGTAAAGTTCCAACCCAAGCCACGCACCGCCTACATCAGCCCAAATTCCGAATTCCCAATCCTCAACCGTTAATCCTATGACTTTTCACACTGACATTTTCCAAGACTCCCCCGCGCACACCGGCGCATGGCGCGGCGTTTACTTCGACGGCCCGCAATCCGACCAGAACCAAGACGGCGACGAGATTCCGGTTTGGGTTGTTTATATTGGCGACGACGACGCCGAGCCCGTCAGCCACCTTTCCAAGTTCCACAGCTACCAGATCGCCGCCGACTACGCGGAGCAGTTGGCCCGCTCCCGCCGTTTGGAACTCATCCACGAAGCCAGCCCAGCGTGAAAGGAATATCCATGAACACTGACAATCCTAACTCCCAACTTCCATCTTGTAACTTCGAGTTGGTTTATGCCTACACCCGAGCGCAGGCCGTCGCCGATGGCGTGCAAGTCGAAGTCACCAAGACCGCGCAGGAAGCGGGAATCTCAATCCCGGTTTTTCTCACCCGCACTGTCTATGACAGTTACGTGACCGTGCCCGAAGGCGTCACCGCTCAGGATGAAGCGGGGAGACTTTGGGACATCGTCTGGATGTTGCGCTTCGCCATCATGCGCGCGCATGGCAAGGCGGGAGGTGCAACTTGCACCCGCGTGCCCGTTGCGCTCTACGTGCGGAACGAAAACGACCGCGCCAAGCGCGTGAAGCTCATCGCCCAATGCGGCCCGCTCGACATTGACGACCCCGCACCCTCCATCACCGTCATGATGCCGGACGAAGATTGAACCCTCATCGGTGGGGCGAGCGTCCACGCGAGCCGCCCCGCCTTCCCACCATGACCGAAACCACCCGCCAAATCTTAGCCGACCTCGACCGCCCACGCTGGCGGCAGGCCTACTTGAAATTGTCCCATGTCGTGATCTACGACAACCGCCGCCGCGTTGTTCTCATTCCGGACCGCATGAGCGCCGAGAACGAACGCGACAAACTCCGCCGTCAGCATGGCGCGGCCATGATCGCCGCCAACATTTCCAAGAATGGCAAAGGCCCAACCGGCACTTACACGCTCGCCTACACGCTCCGCGAAGTACGCACCGAGGAATTGTTCTAGCCCGCCACAAAAAATTCGCGGCTGAACCGCTCACGCAGTTCAGCCGCTTCGCTGTCGCGGTTGGGGATTCGCGCCATCCCCAAACCCCGGCGCTGGTCACGCTGCCCCCCCAATTCCTGTCCCTTTGTGAGAATCCATGGCACTGCACGTGCTAAGTCTCTGGCTATGCAATGGTATGAGAGATTCTTTTTCAGAGATTCTGCACCTAATCATGCGGTAGCATCACCGCCGTAAGGACCCACAATGCACTCTTGGAATTTTGCCTTCATGAGTAAGTACCAGCGCCTCGGTATAAGTGTCGCGATATCAATCGTAATAGCTGCCATCAATGTTTTCACCACAATCAGTCGCAACAGCATTGATTTCCAACAACACCCTGCGGCGTCGCTTTTTGGCGCTCTCTTGGTCTCGCCGCTTGGCGGCTTGATTTGCTACTGGGTCATAGGATTTCTCCAGTCGGACAACTCTCGGCAAAGCCAACAATCAACACCCGGTTACATTTCGACAAGTAACAATGAGTGCCTGACCAAAGAGGAGGAACAACGCTACCTAATCGCATCTCAGGAGCTGGAGCAAGACCGACTTTCTCAAGGCGTATGGGCTAAAGCCTTTTCCGAAGCGGATGGCGACAATGTTAAAGCACGCGCACGTTACATCCGTTACCGTGTGGCTCAACTGCTTGCTCAGTCTTCCTCACAGCCGCTTCCCTCGCCAAGTTCGCAACCACCTGCCAAGGTAAGAGCTGAACCTCCCTCACAGCGGCTTCCCGCGCCAGGCACTCGTCCCCGTGCCAACAATCCGGTGGCACTTACAGATGGAGACTCAATTGAATCCTATATCGCGGACCTCGACAAGAGGGTGGCGTCACTCAAGAAGGCACTGCAGGGCAAATCTCCTCTTAACTGAATGTTCCCTTTGCAATAAAGCGGTGGATAGCTTGAAGAATTATATGGAAGAATTCCTTGCCGCCACCGCCAGCGCCTCCGAGTTTTTCCAAACCTGACCTCTCGCCCCCCCCCGCTTACACCCTCGCCCAAGAGCAAGCCCACCGGACTCCATCGGCCCTCGTTGCGTGCCAAGGTCGTATGATTGAATATTAAAGGCATGTCTTCGTCGGAGCTTCGGGACGCTCAAACAGGTGTTCCGAAGTACAAGGAGACATTATGAAGCACGTTGATTGTAAGCGCGATGATGACAAGGGCAAAGGCCGCGGTGGCTGGCCCAGTACCACCGGCAACCCATCAGGCGGCGGCAGAGACAACAATCCTCCCCACGACGACGACGACGAGTAGAAGCACGTTCGCGTCTCGCTAAGGCGGATGGTTTCAGAACAAAAATTCGCGGCTGAACCGCTCACGCAGTTCAGCCGCTTCGCTATCGCGCTTGGGGATTCACGCTATCCCCAACCTCCCGGCGCTGGGCCTCGCGCCGGCCCTGACCCGCACGCGAAAGGGCGAGCCCTCTCGACTCAACCGGCTTATGATTTCTCGTTCACTTTGTACTTCACGCCTATCAACTCCATTCGGCATGCTTTTGCACACACATGAAGACTCCTGTAACCGATGCCGCAGTGGCTGAATATGCCATCCGAATTCGCGCCGGTAATTCCACTCAGGACCTTTTTCCTACCCGTATGTCGGACTGCGACTTCACCCCATTCCAGCGCGAAATGATCCGCCAGGCACGTGCTGATCGAAAAACCGCACACAAAAATGGAAAGATCCCGGCGTTGCCTCCCATCCAAACCAACGTCGTCGTCAAATCTCAGCCCACTTCCACGGCATCCCCGCCCAAAGTAATCCCTCTCAAAACGCAGACGACGCACACTCTGCCAAAACTTGCTCGTTTGCTGTACCTCCAGTCCGGTCGCTGCTTTTTCTGTGGCGATCCCTTGAATGAGGCGGATGCAAGCATTGAGCATCTCAACCCGACATCACGTGGTGGCACCAAGAGTGAGGATAACGAAGTCGTTTGCCACAAATCGCTGAACCAGGTCTTCGGTTCCATGGATCTCAAACACAAATTTGCCTTTGTCCTGAAGTCCGCCGGCTCATTCAAGTGCCCGAAGAAATGAAGAGGTTCGGCACCACGCGCTTGAATCCTTCACAACCCCCTCAACTTCCTCGCCGTAGCCGCCCGCGACCTCGTCGCCACCAGATACCGCAGCGCATCCGCCGCGTCATCGCCTCCAACTCCTTCCTCGTCCGCATCCACTTTCAGCACATCCTCCGGCCGGTTCGGATCATGTTGCAGCGCCGGCAGCGTTTCAATCAGCCGCCGGCAGCGCGCGTGAATGAACAATGTTGGCCGGATGTTCGACTGATCACCCGGTGCGCTGCCCGGTGGGACGCCACACTGTGGCTCACCGAACCCCTGCATCACCTCCGCCCAACCATGCACGCGATCCGTGTTCGCAACACGCAACGTGATGCCCTGGTTCGCGTACGCCGCCGCGATTGTCGTTCCGTCGCTCTGCCGTGAGAACACATCGGCGCCCGCAACGAACCGTCGCAGATCACCCAGGTCCAGCGGTCGGCGCTCGAACTCCGTTTCGGTACGCCAGGAGAGCCGTTGCTTTCCCGGCGTCGCCCGCACAGCGTTTATCGTATGTCGCGCCAGCATCGCCTTGATCGCGGCGGCATGACGCTGCGGCAACCACAGCCGCGCCGCGTGTTCATCCACGATGAACGTGTTCCCATCGCCGTCGCGACACCCCAGCAGCGCCACCGTGTAATGGGCAAAGCCGTAGTCCAGCGCCGCAAACCATTCCACCGCGCGCGTGTCATCAAAATCGTCAATCACATGGATGTCCCGGCGGAACGTCGTGAAGAACTGGCCTGCCGCTATGTCCCAATCGCCCTCCAGCCACGCCCGCTTCTGCCAGCCACTCAGGCTCTCCAGCACCTTGCGATACTCCGGATTGTTGAACGAGTTATCCGTTACGCGCGCCGGAATGAACCGCGTCTCCGTTTCCTTGCCCGCTTGGAATGGCGCGATGAACTTGGCCCGATACCACGCATGCCCCACGCCGCCCGGGTTCGTCGTCGAATAAATGCGCGGACGCCAGTTTGGTTTCGACGTCCGGCAGCAAGTCGAGATGTCCTGATACTTCCGGGCCGTCAACGTCGTGGCCTCCTCGATCCCGATCACGTCGTATTCCAGCCCGAGATAGGCATCAATGTCCTTCTCGTTCTGAAAATGCCCGGCGATGATGCGCGAACCGTTATTGAACGCCAAAATCCCCCGGAACGCGGAAAACTGGTGTGCCAGTCGCGGGAAAAGTTTTCGCCGCAGATCCTCGAAATGTTCCAAGTTCGCCTTGCCGACCTTGCGTAGCAGCAGACATTTCAGGCCGGGAACGCGCTGGCAATCATCCGCGCCCATCTGCGCCAGCAACCAGTGCGATTTACCACCGCCGCGAGCGCCCCCGTAACCAATCGCCGTCGGCCCATCCGGACGGTCACACAACCGCGCCGCGGCGCTGGCGACAAGCTGTCGTTCCTGAAGGAACACTTGTGCCGCGACGAAATGCCGCGCCTGTTCCTCCGGACATCCCGCCCGCACGGTCGCCCTCAGAAACAAATCCCGTTCACTCATCCTTCGCCTCCTTATTTGGCAGCGCCTCCACCTCCACTACAGCCGAGTCATTAGGTCGCATCGTCACGGGTGCAGTCACACTGGTGGCAGGTGGCGTTGTTTGATCGCCCACAGGTGCTACTTGTGCGTAGGCCTTGCGGATGGCGATCTCCCAATCCACATCAATCGAGCCGCTAACATGTGTGTTCACCTCCTTGATCTCGCTCGGCATGCTGGCGGCGAACTGCTTCAACTTGAAGGCCAGCTCGATGCCCCGCACGATGCTTTCGAAGCCCGGCGCGCGGGATGATACCCGCCACCGTTCCAGAAACTGCCCGGCCAAGGCGATCAACTCATCGGCTTGCTGCCACGCCAAACGTCGCGTTGGCTCGTGAGTCTTGTCCCACTCCACCGCCTTTTCCACGGCCACACTCTCGATGGCCTTGCGCTCCAGTTCGGCCAGGTGCGCGGCCTGGGCCTGCACCCGGGCCGGCCAATCAAACTTGGCACTCCACTTTTCCATCATCCGCTTGCTCTTGCCGACTTTCTCGGCGGTGAGCAGCAGCGAACGCTCCGCCCCGAGATCCAGGTAAGCGCGAAATGCGGCGAACGCCTTGGCGCTTTCACGCGGTTGCTGTTCGAATGGCCTTGCCCGGATCGTGCCGACCGCTTCCTCTTTGTTGGTTAATTCCTCCATCGAATCCCTCCATGTTCCATTGCTATAATCAATGCCCCGGTATCGAAGCTTCCGCTCCGCCCCCCGTCGAACCCGTTATATGAAAACAAAAACTTTACTGATCCTCTCCGCAGTTGCGCTCACCACCATGCTGGCCGCCCCGGCCCAAGCCGGCTGGTCCGTGGGCGTGTCAATCGGCCTGCCGGTTTATGCCCCCGCGCCGGTGGTGGTGGCTGCGCCCCCGATATGTGCGCCGCCGGTGGTTTACTACCCGCCTCAGCCGGCTTATTGCGCCCCGGTGGTGTATGCTCCGGTCTACAGTCACGCACCCTATCGTTCCTACTACCGGCCCGGACCGGCTTATGGTTACTCGCACGGCGGTCGCGGCCACGGCCACGGTCATCGCGGCGGTCATCGGTAAAGTTTGGGTGTCACGCCCATGGCAGTGCGGGAAGAACCACCCGACCCCAAGGAGGGTGGTCTTCCCCTCTGCCTGTCTGCTGGTTCTCTCTCTCATCTCTTTATAGGGATGTGAGAGTGTGAGAGTAAATGGCTTCATTTCGCCGCAACCTCCTGATGACTCGCCCAATACAAGCCGCCGGAGTGACAGATCAATCCCGCCTCCTTCAACCGGCCCAGATAACGGTTCGCCGTGGCCTCGCTCATCTGGAAAAACTCCCGCGCCCGGCTGATCGCGTTCTTGTAGTTTTGTGAATCAGCGCCCAGCACGGCCTCGATGAATTCCTTGTCCGAGCACACCTTGTTCTTGGCCTGTGGCCGGCGCAGCGCTTCCGGATTCAGATCCTTCGCCAGTCGCATCCGGGGATAATCCCACGCCACCACGAACTCCGGCAGTTGCGGCAGGTTGCGCAGGATGCTGGTGACCGTGAAACAGTTCTCCTCCTCGTGCGGGGTGAGCACCACGATGCTATCCGGATCACGCGCCCACGCACCCGCACCGCTCATCCGATCCATCGCATTCTTGGCGGTGCTATCGCCCTTGGCGAAATGATGCGCCACCACCACCGCCGCGCCGGAACTCCGCGCCATCGCCTCCAACTCGTTCATCAAGCTGGCAATCTCGCCGTTGGCGTTCTCGTCGCGATTACCCAGCACCTTGTAAGCCGGGTCGAGAATGATGAGCCCGAACTTGAATCGCGCCAGTTGCTCCTCAAGTTTCGGGCGGAGCAGGGTGAGGTCCGCATTGTGCCCGCGCAGATTCCAGAGATGAAACGTGTCGCCAATGTTCTGGCAATCCGGCCGGGCCAGGCACAGCGCGTTGACCCGTTGCGCAATGGCCCAATCATGCAGCTCGAAATTGATGTAAACCACCGGCGACTTCTGACACCGCCGCCCCCACCATTCCTGACCGCTCGCCACCGACAAGGCCAGGTCCAGCAGACACCACGACTTGTTGGATTTGGACGTGCCGCCGAGGATCATCTTGCACCCTTGATGCAAAATGCCCTCGATGATTTGCGGCGGTGGCGACGGCGGCGCCACGGCGAACTGCCGCAGCGACACAATCTCCGGCAACGGTGGCCGCACCGCGCCCAGGTCAACTGCAATGTCCACTTGCTCAGCCACGCCAAACCTCCATCCTGTTCCCGTCATGTCGAAGCGGCGAAAGATGCAGGTCATCCTCGGTTTGATTGTGCTGGCAGTGGTGTGCTTCGCCTTTCTTCAACCACGCGCCGAACCGAAATACCAAGGCCGCTACCTGAGCGAGTGGTTGGCGACCTACGATGCTGCTCGTCACCGCTTGGCGGTCTCCACGGTCCACAACCCTTCCGACCCAAATCAGCAGGCGTTGGCGCAAGCCGAACACGCAGTGCGCGCCATCGGTACCAACGCTTTGCCTTACTTGGTTGCTTGGATTGACTCCGATCTTCCGCCATGGCGGACTAATTTGCGGGCAAAACTTCCACGCTGGCTGGCACGCAGGGACGTGGTGACACGAGCCATACTCGGGGGCGCTTTTTACCGGTCGGGAGCGGCGGTCTTTGGATTCAAGATTCTTGGAACCAATGCAACCCCCGCCATTCCCGAACTGGAAGCGTTGATGAAGAGCACCAAAAGGAGGGACACGCCGATCCGCGCGATTCATGCGCTGGAGGGGATTGGCAGCCAAGCGTTCCCCGCTTTCACAAATGCGTTGGCCGACCCATCGCATCCCCGGCGAGCCCTCGTAGTTTTCGCTCTTGGGAATATGGCCTCCTTCCAAAGTGCCGAATCCACGAACCTCTATTTGCCTGTGCTGCTGCAGTCGTTCGCCGACCCCGATCGATATGTCCGCACTGCTGCCACGAATGCCGTGCTGCAAATCGCACCCGAGTTGCTTGAGGTAAAGCTCTCCGAATGACGAACCGCGCCTCCGCGCTACGGCGCTGGTGGCCCATGCGGCTCGCTTTTGGTGTTCATTCGTGTCCATTCGTGGTTTCATTCCCCTTGCTCGGGCACGCGAAACCTCCATCCTCTTCCCGTCATGTCTAAGCGGCGAAAGGTGCTGGGCATCCTTGGCGTTCTCGGCGCGGTAGCAGGTTGCCTTGTTCTGCTGCTGCCGACTGACGAACCGAAATACCAAGGCGTCTATCTTTCCGAATGGCTTCGGCGTTATTCGCGCAGCAACCCAGACACACCGGCTCAAACCGAAGCCCGAGCGGCGATTCTCGCGGTGGGCACGAATGCAGTCCCATATTATTGTGAGTGGATGCGCTTCCTGTCGCCTCAGTGGAAAGGGACTGTTAGCCGGGTGTTGCCCCATTCGATAATGAGGAAACAAAGCGTGTACGACTGGATTGTTAGCGCCGCTGAGTTCCAACGCGCTTCCGACAGCGTAAACGGAATCTGTCTTCTCGGCTCCAATGCAGTAGGCGCCCTTCCAGAACTGAGAGCGATGCTGAGAGCCGGCGTGAATTCCCGAAGCGGGGACATGGCGCTCAGAGCGATCCTTTGCATGGGGGAGGCTGGGGTTCCAGCATTGGATGCAGCGCTTGCCGACCTGCGACAAGTCGAGCCTTGGCACATACTTTGGGCCTTCAGTAAACTGGTCGTTGAGGGGCACACCAACAGTTGCCTGCCTAAGCTTGTCAATGCGCTGACCCACGAGGAGGTCACCGTTCGACTGGCGGCGACGAATTTCGTGCAACGATTCGCACCGCACGTTTTCACAAACGCGCCTGCACCGTAACTTTCCGCATCTCTGCGCCTCTGCGGTGAATTGGTCCGTTGCCAATCCCCTTGCTGACCCACGCAAAACCTCCATCATGCGCGCGTGAGGTCGAAGCGGAGAAAAGTCCTGATCATTCTTGGCTTGGTTGTCGTCGTCGGCGTGATCGCGTATTGGCAGCTGCGACCGCGTGATGAACCCAAATACCAAGGCCGCTACCTGAGCGAATGGCTCGATCCCGATCAGAACGGGATGAACGGTGACAATTTCGATCGCGACGCAGCAATAGCGAGAGCCGCAGTGCGAAACATTGGCACCAATGCACTGCCGTGTTTGTTGAAATGGATCGACTACGAATCTCCCGCGTGGCGAATTACCCTTCGGCGAATGCTCAGACGGACGAGATGGTACGGGATGAGTGAAGGCCAAGCAGACAGGCGCGCGTACCTTACGACCTGGGGATTTACATTTCTTGAGACCAATGCCGCCAGCGCTATTCCAAAACTGCAAGCATTGATGAAAGACACCACAAAACCCGAAAGTTCGGACCGGGCAATCTATGCCTTGGGGTGCATAGGTGAGCCCGCCATCCCTGTCTTGAAGGCCGCGCTTGCCGATTCGAATCAATCCAACCGTTCGGAAATTATCTCCGCTTTCCGCCTGATTGCCTTGAATCAAGGGACAAACGCTTGTTTGCCGATCCTGGTTGAAGCACTCAACCACCACGACCCGTCTGTGCGTAAACAAGCGGAGACCGTCGTGCTCGAAATCGCACCAGATGTCTATTTCGAAAGGCTCACGAAATAGGTCAGCGCTTCCGCGCCTCCGCGCCTCCGCGATGAAATTGTGCTGGTTGGTGTCCATTCGTGTAAGTGCAGGTGCGGCTCGCACTCAATCCTTGAGCCAAACCAACCGTTGCAATTTCCCCTCGCGCCATGCGCCCGGCACGCGCACCGGCTGCGAATACGTGAACACCTTCGGATCGCACCCGAACGCGACGAGCCCGGCCTTCAGCCGCGACTCCAGCGTCCGGTTGCGCGGCGCATCGAACCACGCGTGCAAACTCTTGCCCGCCGTATCAATGATGCAGTGCAAGCGGTAATGCAGCCGGCGCTGCAGATACGCGAACACTGCGCCCACTTGGTCGCGATCCAGCGTGTCACTCTCAATCACCAGAAATCGTTGCCCATTCAAATTCTCGTTGCAGCGGCGGTAGCTCCCAGGCTTGAACGACGACCCGCACGTGTAATTCCCCAGGCACGGTCCGATTTGATACCAATCGGCGATCGGTCGAAAATGTGTGCGATGCTCCGGCTTGCCGGAGCTGAACACATCGCCAATCCACACATGACAATGCGCCGGCCACAGCTTGAGCCAGGTGCGGAACTGATCCTCCGCCTCGCGCTCGCAAACGTGCAACGGCGAATCCGCAACGATTTGCGCAAACGACCAGTGAAACCGCTCGAACATCTCCGGCCCAAATCGCTCCGCCATCACCCGCACTGTTTCCAAAACCAGCCGTTCACTTGTAGCGTTCGGCCTGTGGCCGAACTCACCGCTCTCAATTTCTGCCTTCGTCTTCACCGTCCCATCCTTCTGCAACACATCCCCATTCCGCAAAACGCGCCCGCCGGGCAGAGCGATCTCCCAGCGGCTAGCTCCCAGCTCCCGCCGCAAACGCTGGTTTGCGGCTGCCACCACCGGCCCGCACGATGCATGAAAGCAAAAGATTGTGGGCGCACCATCCACGCTCACGCGGCAATCCTTCTTGCCGTTATGCTGCGTGTGCAGTGCTTCGCCGGGGCATCGGCAGAACCCGGAGACTTCCGTCTCCCAGTCCACCGTGCCGAGGATGCTTGCGGCAATGGTGCGTGGGTCAGTCATGCTGGTATTGCGGAGCAAAGCAGAAACATGTAACCAAGTTGGCAATGGACACTGCTGAACAGATTCTCGAGCAACTTGATGAGGGCGCCAGGGGTTTCGTTTTCCCGATGTTGGACAATGGCTACGTCGATCCAGCGGATGTTCGTATGAACATCTATCGCGACGACACCGACTGGTTGATGATTCTTGAAGCGCTTGGTGCTTATTCGCCGAGAGTCTCGGCGTTTGATTCTTTTCAGAACTGCCTTCACGTATTCGGTAGTCGCCTCGGCCGGAAACCAGGCACGGCAAATGAGGATTTTCTTTTCCCGCTTGGAAATTGTGACGACGCACCACTCTTTGCCAACGAGTACGACTGGTTCGCGAGAGAAGATGCAAGTTGCGTGATGGTTCGCGGGCGGCGCATCGCGCTGGATCTCACTCCCCAAAGCTTGAAGGAAAAAGGAATCCAGCTGATTGAGCCTCCGCAGAAGGACCCGCCGGCTATCCTCCGCAGCCTGTTGCCAGACCATCGCGGAATCCTCCTCGCTTCGGATGAGGAACTGGCGAAACGGAATCCATGCCGCCTGCCGCTTTGGATGCGGCTCGACGAATGGCATCATCCGGACTTGGCCCATAATGAGTGGCCAAGCCAGTCGGAGACATTCCAAATGCTTGCGGCCGCGATTGCGACGGGCGATAAAAGTAAATACCGCCCGATGAAAGCGCCGAATACACATTGGAAGAACTGGCCGGATGGCGGGACTTTGTAAGGCATCTATGCTCCTGAGTGCTGCTTCATGAACAAAAGCCAGATCATCTCTCCGCTTATTGCCATTGGACTCTTCGCGGTAATCTGCGCTCTGATTGTGGCTCGCAACGAGCGTCAAGGATTCCTGCAACGACGCGCTGCCGCTGTGGGACACGATTTGATCATGACCACAAATTCTCTGAATCTGGTTTTGATTGGTCCTCATTTGCAGGAGCGGCTCAATCAGTTCCTGGCCAACACTGGTCGGGTAGCGCGTATTGCGCTGGGGGACGAGCCTCCTCCCATCGGCAACGGCGAGGCCGCGGTTCGCATCTTCTTCGATAACCAAAAGGCGGAACGCTTGGCTCTTAGACTCCGCCCGGATTCTGATTCGGCTCAACTGCACGTCCTCGGTTTCTGGTCGCCGTGATTGCGAATCCGCGTTCATTTGTGTTGCTCGTGATTTTCTATTGACCCATTGGAACTCGGGCGTATAACGGAAATGGCTGATGTGACTCAGGAACGCGGGCAATCAAGTCCCGGTAAAATTCTCTGAATCACCTCAGCCTTTTCCATCTTCACACACCGCTGGCACGTTACGTTTCCAAATTCCATCTGCCACTCGACGTGCTTTCGGCTCTTGCTCACACCGCAGCGCGCGACGTCGGCGCGCACGCGATGCACCTTGCCTCCGTTGAAAAGGGTCGCCTTCATTCGTGTTCCTCGGTTGACAGCCGGGGATTCCGGCGTATCGGTTGATTGGCTGATGTGATTCAGGAATTCGGGCCTCTTTAGTTCCGGTAAAGTTCGCTGAAGAATGTCAGCCTTTATGTTTACCGGTTCACTTGCATCCTGCGGATTTGGGCGTACGTTGCCTTGGCCGGTGAGACTCAGGCGGGAAGCCAAAGTGTCCCTTAGCGAATGCCCGATAGCCTCGCCGGCCCGTTGTTTCGCCTCGCCATGTGGGGATTTCTCACTCATCGGGAAAGTTGTCGTTCGCTTCGGTGATCCCCATTTCTTCCAACGCTTCCGCCAACAGGTCCGGACGGGCGCGCAGCAACAGCATTTCGCTCACGCAATCCCGGCAGTGATTCGTCTCCTTTCCTCTCTGCGCCTCTGCGTCCCGGCGGTGATTATGCCTGCTCATCGGTGACTAGAAATTGAGTTCCGGTTCGCAGTAATTCTTGGCAGCGCGGATGAAGTCGGCGGGCCGTTTCAGAATTTCCCTGGCCACATGCGGCGGCAGGTAGAACAGATTCTCCGCACCGTAACGGTCTCTGCTGAAACGCAGCACCATGTCCACGACGCGTTCATCCCCGCCAAGTAATCGGTGCAATCGTTCCACCGTCTGTGCCGATAATCGGCCGGTTGCAGAATTTACGATGTTGCCCTCTCCGCCCCGCTCGGGGAGAGGGTTGGGAGAGGTGTCGGCCTGGCCCGTATTCGGCAATCCGCTCACAGATACCTCCCGCGAATCAGATTTTTGTTCGCCAAGGCCCGGCGCACCAACTCCACGTCGAAGAACACCAGATGCCCGATGCGCACGAACGGTATCGCCCGCGCTGCGGTCTGATATCGCAGCCAGCGCAGACTTGGCCGCGCTTCCGGGGTGAACAACCCCTCCAGCAATTGCTGCGCAGTCACCAGCTTGTGGGATAATTTCACTTCCTCCATGTGCTTTGCTCCAGTTCCCGTGCCGTCGCTTGACGCTGTGATGAACGGGATAAGTTCCAGTTGGCTGACGTGGACGTGAGTGTTAGTTGACCGAGTCAGTTAGAGAAACGCCCACGCCAGCCATTCGTTTGCAGGTTGCCAGTGCGGCTCGCACTTATGCCGCCAGCGGCAGCGCTGAGGGATCGTAATTTTTCTCAATCACCCACAAACGGCGCGCGGCCTCGAATGCCGCCCAACCGCGCTCCACTTCCTCCTCGCTCCACACATGCTCTATCGGCACGGAAGGTTCGTTTGAGTTGACGACCAGGTTCATGCACTTCACCGGCTCACCCAGTGCTCGCCTATATGCCGCGAGTTGGTAGCACCAACTCTTGTAAGGACTGAACTTCACGCCGGGTTTGAGCTTCGTCGTTTTGAAGTCCACCAATGTGGGTCCATGCACTGCATGGTCGATCAGCAAGTCCGCCGTGCCGGCGTAACCCCACTCCTGATGCACTAGAACTTTTTCCGTCCACCGCAACATCACAGCGTTGGCTTGATACCAATCGCGATAATGCCGCAGCCATTCCGCCGCCGGATGTTGTGGGTCAACCTCCAACGTGTGCGCCACGCGCTCCGCTCCGTGATGAAATGCCGTGCCGAAATCGGCCGCGCCGTCGCGCGTTGATTGCGAATCTTCGACGACTCGCTTCGCGAACGCGTCCTCGGTTTCGCCGGCGATGCGTGGCAGCGTGAGCGCCGCCATCACCGCCTGTTCCTGTAACCAGGCCGTGAGTTCCGGCTTCGCTATGATGCCGATGATGTTCGTGACACTCGGCACGAGGCTGAACTTGCGTGCGTCCCGCAACGTTGTGGGGCGCGGCTCGCCTTTGGCGGAGAGGACGGTGTGGCAGGCGACACCATCCCGTTGATACCAATGCGCAGAATCCGGTGAGAACAATTTCATGCTTCCTTTTAATTCACCCTCTCCGCCTCGAACGGGGAGAGGGCAGGGTGAGGTGTCGATCCTTGTGTTTTTGCCTACGGCACGATGTCCACGTATTCGTCTTCACCAGGTTCAGAACCCAACTTCGGGATCAAAGTCAGCCGGCGGCGGCGGTGTCGCCGCGCCACTTTTGTTCCCCTCGCTCGCAGGGGCGGGAGTGTGGGCTGGCCGCAGGCCGGGTGAGGGTTGTGGGGTTGTCGGTTGTTCCGCATTCCGCACTCCGCGTTCCGCGTTTCCTTGTTTGGCCTTCCATTCGGCAAACCGCTGCCGCGCCGCCGCCGGATCGTAAGTCCCGCTCGCCGCGACCTTCTTCGTCGGCTTGCTCACCGCGTCAATCGAGGCATACGTCTTGCCCGAGACATTTTGCTGATGCGAAATCACCAGCGTGCAGCACGCGCCGAGCAGCTTCGCGAGATCAATCGTCTCGCCTGGAACAACTGGCCGCCCGCGCCACTTGCCGAGGAACTCTGCGAGCTTCGCCTTTGGGTGCAGGCTTGCCGTGAAGTTTTTCGATACCGTGCAGTTCGCCTTGCCGTCTTCCGTCTTCTGCTCGCTCTCGAACACGAGCTTCACCTTGTTCACCATCTTCTTCTGCCCCTGGAACTCCGTCTCCACGAGTCCGAGATCCATCACGTCCACGCACACGGCGGGGTGGATGCCTTCGGGATGCGGCTTGAAATCACCGCTGTCTTTGCATTGCAGGACCATGTTGCTCATACGTTCTCCGTTCTTTCGTTTTGTTTTGGTTTTGGTTGACCCTCCGGCGGCAACACGCCGCGGAGATTTGGGTTGCTTGGGAAGCGACCTAAAGAGTTCGCCGAAGGCGAAAGCCCGGTCAGGGCCGAGGGCGCGGGCGCGACCGAGTCAAAATTGGGCATGTCGCCGCGCAGCAGGCGGAAAAAGAACTCCGCCCGCATCGTGATGAGCCACGGCGCGTGATTGCGGCGGTGCGCCACGATCCACGGCTTGCCGCCGCAATCGCCCTCGGCTTGGGCGCACGCGTCAGTGAGATTGAGATTCTGAACGCGCTTCACCTCCACGTGCAGCCACGCGAGCGCGTCGCTCACGACATCGGGGGATTCCGGTGAACCACTGAATTGTTGCCCGCGCCGCGCATCAAACCCGTGCTCGCGCAGCAATGAAGCAAATTCGCGCTCTCCCACCTTCCCTTTGCGCCGAGAATTCACGCGTCCCTCCTTTGCGCTCCGATTCCCTCTCCGGTTCGATCGGGGAGAGGGTTAGGGTGAGGTGTCGAAATGATTCCCGGACGGACATTCCCGTTCCTCCCGACTTTGAAGTGCGCCTTGAGATGCGCCACGGTCTCCGGCCAATGAAAGAGAATGACCGTGCTGATCTTCAGGTAGGGCAGATATCCGTCATGCTGCCAGCGTTCGATGGTGCGCTCGGTCACCTTCAACCGCGCCGCCACTTCCTTCTTGGTTAAGAACTCGTCCGTCGTTGCCGCTCCGGCTTTCGCCTGATCTTGGTTTTCCATCTTCACGCTTTCTGTTCTCCGCGCCGCCGCACGATGCGTCGGTCGTTGGAAACGGAAGCGTGGTCATTGCTGGCAAACCTAGAAACGCGGAAACGCCTGTGAACAGAGGCGTTCAAGGCGGAAATGACCGGTCATTTTCCGGTCAGTTCTAGTCAACACACTAAGGGCTTGGGCGCGAACGCGAGGGAGACTCGGAAACGGAATTGACTAACGAAATTTCACATGGCTTAAATCTTTGCCAATGCGTCGCCAAGGAATTCAGCGGCTGGTCTTGCTGGGGTTGTTTCCGCTTTGCCTCCTGCTATCAACCGATGCTTTTAGCCAGTTTGCCTTCGTTACCAACAACGGAAGTATCACCATCACCGGCTACGAGGGTCCACCTGGTAACGTTGTCATTCCCGACCAGATCAATGGACTGCCCGTCGCTACTATTGGCAGCTATGCTTTCCTCAGAAACTCCAACGCCTGCAGCCTTGTCATTCCTAATAGCGTAACCACTCTTGAGCCGCGTGCCTGCGAAGAGTGCTTCAATCTAACGAACGTTACCGTCCCGGGCAGCATCACTAATATCGGACCTAGGACCTTTGAGGACTGTACGAATCTTACTACGGTTATCTTGAGTGATGGCCTGGCGTCTATTGGATCGTCAATGTTCAGATTTTGCACCCGATTGCAAAGTGTCGTTGTTCCGACTAGCGTCACTTCAATCGGTGATGATGCCTTTTTTCGCTGTGGAATGCTCACCAACATTGTGCTCCAGGGCGGTCTCACGAGCATTGGACAAGGTGCATTCAGTCGGTGCACAAACCTGCTAAGCGTCACCCTGCCAGATACTGTGACGAACATCGGCATGGCGGCATTCGTGGACTGTAGCGCCCTCTCGCGTCTCATCATGCCTGACAGTGTCATGACCGTGGGTGACTCGGCATTTGAACGCTGTTATGCCCTGACCAATGTAACAATTGGGGCCGGTGTGCGTTCCGGTGGCAAAGCAACTTTCTCGGGATGTTCCAACCTCACGACTGTTCACATTAAGAGCGGGATTCCTGCAATTGGGGAAAGGATGTTCTCCCCTTGCTTCGGACTTGCCAGTATCCACATTCCGCTCAGTGTCACAAACATTGAACGCCACGCGTTCTATGCCTGCACTGCTCTGACTAACATTACCGTGGACTCAGGGGTGCGGAATATTGGCACCTACGCTTTTGCCTACAGCAGCAACCTTTCAACTTTGTTTTTCCAGGGGGATGCTCCAACTGTGGGACCGCTGGCCTTCTATCTGGTTACCAACGCAACCGTCTTCTATCGTCCTGGCACAAAGGGATGGCAGCCAAGCTTTGGTGGCCGCCCCACCGTCTTGTGGAATCCCACCCCTCAGTTTGCCGATCCTTCATTCGGTGTTGGGCCGAACGGTTTCGGCTTCACCATCACCGGCACCGCAAATATTCCAATTGCCATTGAGGCCGCTTCCGCCCTCGCCGACGCGTCCTGGTCATTGCTCCAAACTTGCACGCTCACCAACGGTTCGGTTTATTTTTCCGACACCGGTTGGACCAATACTCCCAGCCGTTTCTACCGCATTCGCTCCCCTTGATCCCGAGGAGCTGCAGACCCTTTTGCCTGGCCATCGCTTGCTGCGGCTACGAGCAAACAGCGCTTAATAAGGAATGTGTCCTGCTAACGTTGACAAGAGATGGCTCGACGCCGTAAAGCAGTAGGTTCCGCAGAATTGGTCCTCCAGCTGGTAGGACTGCTATTGTTTTTATGCATGCTCACATCCAAGGGGCGTGCACTTCTCTCCCCCCTTGGAACTTTTGCACTGCCATCGCTCCTCGGCTTGTTGGCTTTGGTTGCCATTCTTGCCGTCCTGAGGCTCATCCAACGTTATCCAAACAACCAACAGCCCACCGCAGGCACAGCTGCGTCCACTCTTGAACTAAAATTGTCATCGCCGCCCGTTGCACCCACCGCATTACTCGGAGAACCAGCGTCTCCCGAGGAGTTGCTCCGGCAACTGCGGGCCATTGATTGGTACCAGTTCGAGAAAGTGGTCGCCCTCGCCTATGCAAAACTTGGCTATGAGGTCACACGACGGGGCGGCGCGAATGCGGACGGTGGCATTGATCTCATTATCGAGAAGGACGGCCAACGGACGGCCGTGCAATGCAAGCAGTGGAAGACTTGGAATGTCGGTGTCAAAGCCGTGCGTGAATTCCTCGGCGCGCTGGCCGATGCCCAGATGCAGAGAGGGATTTTTGTTACCCTCGGTGGATACACTGGCGACGCGAAGCAACTCGCGAACAAACATTGCATCCAGATGCTGAACGAAAAGGGTTTGGCTGAAATGCTCGAAGCGACCAATGCAAGATTTGATCCCGACGTCTTGGCTATCTTGCGCGATTCCCTAAAGTTTTGCCCCAAATGCGAAAGCGAAATGATTTTGCGAACTTCCGCAAAAGGCTCGTCGGCCGGTAAACAGTTTTGGGGCTGCTCCGCCTATCCCCGGTGCCGATACACGCTGCCGGTTTGAAGATTCAATCGCTCTCGGCTTCGTCCACCAACCCTCTCCGGTAAATCTCCCGCGCGCCACTGCTTCGCAGATCATCATCCATCCGCTGCAAATGCGCTGACATCGTGCGGAACTGTTCCGGTTTCGTTTTCGTCGCCCGCTCGATGAACCGCAGCCGACTCATCACCGTGCCCTTAGCGCACCGACATCTCCGAGCCACCGCGTCCGCTGAGTAACCATCCACGCAATACAATCGAAACACCGTCAGCGCGGACGGCGCTTTCAGCGGCGCGTCCATTTCCAACTTCTGCAACAGCGCGAATGCACTGCGCGCCACGTCCTCACTCAGCGGTACCGGCGCGCTCACTACCCCCGCCGAGAGGATTCTCTCCACCGCGGCATACTGCTCCGGCGTCGCGTTCATCAAACGCAACAGCAAGTCCGAATCAATTGCCGTCCGCAGTGCCATATCGATATCGGAGCTCAGTCAACCGCTGAATGCCCGGCCCAGCTTGGGTCTTTGCAAAACGAACACAGTTGCGTAATATGCAACCCCGTGGACAAAAAAATTAACCGCCCCTTTCGGAGCGTTTTCGTTGGCTGCTATTACCCTCTCCGCCTCGATCGGGGAGAGGGTAGGGTGAGGTGTCGATCTCATTCGTCCTTTCTGTCCCCTCCGTCCCATTGCGAGTGCTCATCTCTCATCTTCCATCGTCGTCCTTCACCCAGTACGCCCGTGCGGCTCGCACCATGAGCTACCTTTCCATCGCCCTTCAACGGCAGAGCGAGCGTCGTCGCCTCAACCAGAGTGACCTCGCCAAGCAGAGCGGCATTTCGCGAAGTTACATCAGCCGTCTCCTTAGCGGCGAGTTTCACGAGCTCTCCGACGCCAACTTCGTTTCCCTGCTCAAGGTTTTCGCTACTGATCCGCCGGCTCAAGCCGAACTCGTTGCCGCCCGCTGCATGGATGCGCGCGTCGGACCAGGTTCGGAACTCGTTGAGATCGGCATAAAGAAATCCAATTCTCCTAACTCCAAACTCCCAGCCTCCAGCTCCGCGCAGTTCCCTCAAGTGGAGCTCAGCGCGGAAACGGAACGCGCCTTCGCCTGGTTGCGCAGCCAGTGTCCACTCAACCCGGAGCTGGAAAAGCACCTCGTCGGCTATGCGAGGATTACCGGCCTCAAGTGATCCAGTTCGGTTCATGCTTGTGAGCGTTGCTTCGGTGTGTTCTTGAGCCGCCACTTGATGAAACACGCAATGCCGCGCTCCCATTTTTTCGCCGCCTGTGCTACATCGCTTAGTTCGCTGCGCTTCGCACCGCGCAACATTCGCATCACACACCAGATCACGTGCTTTTCACCGGTGGACAACCCCGCCCACCACGACTCCGCTGCCACCCCCTCTTTGTTCTTCATAAGGCTCACAGGTTGCCAGTTCGATTGGACATTCTCTGTCCAACCTTGCTGATCTAACAGGGAAGTTGTTCACAACTCCGGGTCAGTTACGGAAGCGCCTATTTTTGCCTTGGACACCATTTGTCCCAGCCCCTCTGCAAAACTGCTCGCGTAATGAACAACAACTTGAACGCGACCCAACAAATGGAACTCACACTTCCTGCCGCTCATCCGGCGATATCCCGGCGAGCGCAGAAAACTCGCCGGCATACTCGCGCCACTTGGTGGTTTAGGCAGATGCGAGCGGCGGCGGATAATGCAGTCGCTGCTGTCACCCCATCGCCCGCCCGCTGAGCAATTGCATTTCTCAACCAGCCACTCTATCAGCATGAAATTAGCTAAACTCGCGCACCTCGGTCGAAAGCTTGTCGCCTGGCTGCTGCGCCGTCCGCAGCCGACACCTCCGCCACGTCAGTTGCAACTCGACCTCGACGAACTCACCGCCACTGACCTTCCATTGCGCGACGCGCTGCCCGTTCGTAGCACCGAACTTTGGTTGATTCTCGGCCAGCCGCATCTGGCCGATCAGGAGTTAGAGTCTCTGCCGGAATCCGCTCGCAATCACCCCTTCCGTCGTGCGGCCCACTTCCTCCACCCGACTCCATGATGTCACGCGATTACCTGATCGAATGCCCGCCGTCACCAAGTGGCCAGTTTATCGCTGGCTTCGGCAACGCTCAATTCGTGCGCCATATTAATGGCCGCTACGAAGTTCGCGGAGGTACTGTCGCAGACCTTGCTGCCCTCCGAGTCTGGTGTGCAATCTTTTTCCCTCGTATTCCCATCTAATGGCCCGACCACGTTGGTGAACGCTCCGGCGGTGACCGCGATCAGGGAATTAACCTGCTTTAGTGTGCTATGCTTCGAGAAATGACAGTTAGTATCGGCTCAATCTTGACCAGCTGATGAACGTCTCTGTTCTCAGCAACGCTGACTAGATTGTCAAAGCACAAACTGGAATTCCTTGCATTGTGCTCGATACCGGTCCATCAATGAATCGCTACACCTGACGTATATGGGTTGTGAGCCTCACTTGCTGGGCGGTCATTCGACCGCCCAGCATTTTCTGCTCGAGATCACTTTTACGGTTCAACCGTATTTTTACTCTTCTGGGTTAACGCTGGTTTTCGTTCGATTCTCAGGTCCTTCGATCCGGCTTTCTACAAGTTCACCAAATTGCCTGAAAGATCGGCTCGGGTTGCTCCGTATATAATAGCATTCCATACCGATCCGCATGAGGACCATCTCAGATGCTTTTATTCTATGAACGGCTGCTGCCACTTCCCACGCCCTTAGTCTCCGACCACTCCCTCGAATTACCATCCAGCTCCAACCGCCTCCAAAAATGAAAACACGTGATTACGGCTCAATCTTGATTCTGTTGCTCGCCACGCTCTGCGCGTTCGGTCAGGCCAACGGCAAACTCCAGCTCCACTTCCTTGATGTTGGCAACGGTGATTGTGCCGTCCTCATCTCGCCCCAAGGCGAGATTGTCTTCTTCGATGCCGGCTACAACACCTGCGACAAACCCGTCAGCTACCTTCGCCGCATCGGCATCACGCACATCGATTACCTGATCGTCAGTCACTACCACCTCGACCATATCGGCTGTGCCGCTCGGTTTCTCAACGAGTTTCCGCTCCAAAAGGAGGCCCTCGATCGCGGCGGCAGCTACAACAACAGCGCCTTCCAACCTTACGTGAATCTTGCCGGTGCCAAGCGTAAGACGGCCACCACCAACCGTATCATCACTTTGGATTCAGGTTCCGCCAGTCCTGTTACCGTCAAAATCGTCGCCTTGGACGGTAACGGCATCTCTACCGATGACGAGAATGACCGCAGCTTGGTCGCCAAGGTCAGTTTCGGAGAGTTCGATGCCGAGATCGGCGGCGACCTTAGCGGCTTCAACGCCTCCCGCTACAAGGACATCGAAACTTCCGTCGCGCCAATGGTAGGACAAGTGGAACTCTACAAAGTCCACCATCACGGGAGTAGTCACAGCTCCAACCCCGAATGGCTGCGTGTAACTCAACCCAAGATTGGCATCGTCTCATGCGGTAGTCCCAATCGCCACGGCCATCCCACCCAGGAGACCATGGATGCCTTGCACCAGGCCAATGTTAAGACCTATTGGACGTCCGCTGGCGATGGTGCCACAGCTGACCCGACCATGGACTTTGTCGGATCAAACATCGTGGTGGAGTCCGCCCCCGGCAGCCAAACCTTCACCATCACCCGCGGTGGCATTGATACACATACCTACACCGTTTGGGGCGCGACAGATCCGGCTGGTGGCGGCACGTCAGAAGGGCCGCAACACTATTGGTGGTCAAATCAATCCGCCTCGAAGGTTTATCACTACGCCCAGTGCGATATGGTAAATGCTAACTCCGTCAATTGGTCCCACAACAGCACCCCCCCCGCTACCTGGCGCCTCCACACCGGCTGCCCCCGCTAACGCCGCTACCACCTGCAACTATGAAGAATCCCACAAGGCTTAAGAAAGCATCCCGCTGGTTCCAGTACTTCTTGCTCGGGCTCGTTGCATATCTAGCGCTGATGCTGTTGATTTTCCGCACCCCGAAGACCTCCTACTGGATCGACGATCCCACCTACGGTGAGACTCCCTATTTCCATTTCAAGGCTGGCGAGGATGTTTGGACTCAGGCCCAGCCCACAAACACACCGCTCTCTGCCACCGGCTCCTATCGGCTCGCGATTGTTGAGTTGGATGAATATGGCGACTTCTTCCAGTCGCAAAAGGACCGCTCCCGACCGGAGGACTATCAACTCAACTGTGCGAAACAGATGCTGCTTGATGCTTATAAGGTCGAAGAGAAACCCGTCCTCCTCTTCCTGTTCGTTCATGGTTGGCGGCACGATGCGTCTCCTAAGGACGAGAATCTGATTGGATTCAAGCAACTGCTGGGCTACGTCGCCAAGTCGGATTGGGGCACGAACAAATTCGCAGTCTGCGGCGTGTATGTCGGCTGGCGAGGCGCCAGCATCCGGACTTGGGGGCCGCTAACGGCCCCGGTTGAGTATCTCTCCTTTTGGTCTCGCAAATCCGTCGCGGAGAAGATCGCCAGCACCCCGGCATCCTCTGCGCTATTCGGTCTTACGGACGTAGCTCGCACGGCCACTCCTGATCCTAAAGAGAAACCATCCAGCATCGTCCTCGCCGGCCATTCGCTCGGAGCTGGGATTCTCATGAACTCCGTTTCCCAGGCCTTGGCTTACGAATACGCTCGCGCTTCTTCACTTGCGCAAGCCGCTGGAGACCCGACCCCGAAGCTTCATAGCCCGGCGAACCTAATCTTGTTGCTGAATCCTGCTTTTGAATCGGTCTATCTCCGTCAGCTCCGCATATCGGTTCAGCCCAAGGATTGGACTGGGTATCCTTGGCTGGTTTCCCTGACTTCCGAGACTGACATGGCAACCAAATATGTATTCCCCTTGGCCCAGTACTTTCGGTTCTCCAGCGACGCCCGGCAACAACCCTACCGGGAAATGGACTGGAGTACCTATCAACCAGACGACGCTGCTGCCCTAACGAACCCGCTCGCGGACATTTCGCAAAAGATCTACGCGCGCAATACTCCGGGACACAACGCCTACATGCGCGACTATCGCCTCGTTATCAAGCCCAACGATACGAACCAACTGGCCCAACTTAAGGATAACAACGCCGGCACCAACGACATCATTACCTACGGCTTTCGATACGGTAAGGCCTGGCAGTATTTCCTGTTGAAAGGGGCACACAATGAGTCCTCCTTCGGCTATTTCAATCCAGTCCGCCCGACTACGAACGTCCATCCGCTTTTTTGCGTCGCGACGGTCGATCCCCTGGTCATGAACGGACACAGCTTGCCGTTCGAAGATAGTAGCAGGCGCGAAAACTTCATGGCCACCATCATGACCTTGCTATCCGACAGTCGCGTTCAGCATCCGGAGGAAAAATCTGATACTGTGCCGCTGAAAGTGACGCAATCGCTGCCACTCAAACTCTCGAGTAAGTAATCCGCAAGGGTAGGGGAATGACCTCGCGGCCGATGTTCGGGAAGCCGCGAGTTACACATCCTTGACACCTCCTTTACTTTGTCTGCATGGAGATCGACGTGCTTTTCCTCGATGTTGACGGCGTCCTCAACTCCGAAACGCTCTCGTACTCGGAACTGTTTTCATCCGACTGCGTGGTACATTTGCATCGCATATTTGCCGCTGTCCCTGATTTACGCATCGTCTTTTCCACTTCCTGGCGGCTCTACAGCAATCGGCACGAACTCCTCCGACATTGGCAGGCTCATTCACTTCCGACCCACTGCATCCTGGGCGACACCCCGGAAATTCAGCACTCCCAACGCGGCCACGAGATTCAGCGTTGGCTGGATGAAGCCCCTCACAACTACCCTGACTTCAAGGTCCGTAACTACGCCGTCCTCGACGATGAACCGCAACTGCTGAATGGATTCCATCGGCACGTCACATTTATTTGCGACCCCATACTCGGACTGACCCCGTTGATCGCTGACCGCGTTATCGCCCATTTTGCGAGCCCTGGTAGTTGACCATTGAGCTCAAAGGCCTTTGCGATTCCGCAGACAGATGCGGGGGTATGGAGCTGCAAATGCGGTCGACAGCTGGTCCGAATTTAGGGCCTCGTCACGCGCGACAAATTGCCAACATTCTTCGCAGCTCTTTCGGATTCGATCTGTTGGCGCGAAGCATCTCCATAAAGCCATCATTCTCCGGTTCCCCCGTTTCTAACATGTCCGCGATGTATTGGATGGTTTCCCCGTTTTGTTGATGTTTCTCGATGAGGGCCAGCATATCGTTCAAGTTGTAATAACCCGGCTCCAAGCCGCAAGTTGGCAACTCCCCTTCCTCCGGTTGCGGGATGAGAAGCACAGCATCTTTCGGGATTCTCGTGGCAAGCTTAACTTGGCTTTTTGCTTTCATGGTTTCTTTCCTTTAGCGGTGAGGTTGATCGGCTGACTTATCCCGGTCGCATCAACTTCTCGCTTCATAAACAGCAATCAATTCTTTGGCCTTGTTCCGATTTGCCCCGTCACAGCTGATCATTCTCGCCACCATCAACGATACGATTTTGTCTGCCTGGGCATAAAGCTTACGGGTTTCTGGTGTGTCATGATTGGAGATGAGCACTGTTGCGCCTAGTTTTGCGGCTGCTACGCAAAGTCGTGCCAACTCTTCTTGCTCTGCCGGCCCAAACCCGCCAGTCGCATATGAGGTAAAACTCGCCGTGGCGCTTAGCGGCACATAAGGCGGATCGCAATACACCACATCGCCGCGTCCCGCATGTCGCAGTGACACTCGAAAATCCTGCTTTCGCAATTGGGTTCCTTTCAATCGCTCGGCAAACACCTTCATCTCGGCCGCCGGAAAATACGGCTTGTCATATCTACCGAAGGGCGTGTTGAACTCCCCGCTGGCATTGTATCGGCACAAACCATTGAAACAATGCCGGTTCAGATAAATGAAAAGTGCTGCCCGACGGGCGCGTTCTTGGCTTCGGTTGAATTCCTCTCGGAATTCATAATACCGCTCTTCCCGGTTATTTTCCGGGCTGAAAAGTCGAGCACTCTGATCGATGAACTCCTGCCCTCTTTCATGCAGTTCTTGATAAAGTCCAATTAGGTCACCGTTTGAGTCCGCCAGCAGGTTTCTCTGATAGCTTGTGTTCAAGAATACCGCTCCTGAACCTACAAAAGGCTCGATGTAGGTGGATGCCTTCGCGGGCAACAGCGGCCTCAGGGTGTCTAGGATGCGTGTCTTTCGGCCCGCCCATTTTAGGAACGGCGAGCATATCGCCGGCGCGCCGGCTGCTTCCTTTAGCACCATGTTTAGCTCGGTCTGCATTCGTTTGTGTTTGGCGATCGGCTGCATAGCACGACGCTTTGTTAACGCGGTTTTTCTTCTTGTTTTTGTCATGGCGAAAGTATGCGTGAGCGCTCACG
>Ga0315912_10001417_pt1 | contig 29572 bp, 29 predicted proteins | sample VfabasoilMG_FD_204469 | JGI IMG/M metagenome (GOLD analysis project Ga0315912, IMG submission 204469) | Garden soil microbial communities collected in Santa Monica, California, United States - V. faba soil | ecosystem: Environmental > Terrestrial > Soil > Garden | place: USA: California...
GGCGACCAACGCAGCGCTGCGCGGCGTAGAGATCCCGCTTCCGCACGAGATGCGCTGAACGAACGCGGACAACGCTCAAGATCGGTCCGCATTCAAGACCGTGTCGGGCGAGGATTTACGTTTGCTCTCGGCTTCGAGCCTATTGGTCTCGAGCCGCTAGAACTGCCCGAAGGCGCGGATGCTCGAATACGTCTCGGCAGCTCCCGGCTTGAATGCGGTATCGAGCCGCAACCTCAAACCATCGTTGATGGGCCGCACTCCTAGAGAACTGAGCAGGAGGTGTGGTGGCACTGCGGGGCCCCGAGCAGCGGGTAGTGGCTGATCGTTTCCATCCCCCAATCAAAATGCGGCTGAACAAGGCGAATGTAGCTGGCGTTGCGGAGCAGCACGCCGCCATGGGTGCGCGCCAAACCGAAGTGCGTTCCCAGCACGAAAGGCCCGCACGCGTATTGAGCTCCGAAGTGGGTGGTACCCAACGCAGTGAGTGGGTTTCGGCCTGGGACCCACGTCGCTGTGGCAAGCGGCGTGATACCGAGGATGGGAGGCCAAGTGAGTTTGAGCCGCAAGGGCGGCATCCGTTGCCCGAGGTATGGTCCGCTGCCGGCCCATCCGGATGCATCACCAGGGTCGATGTCATTGCCAGTCACCGGCGCCAGCGTCGCGCCGATTCCTCCTCCAACGCCAGCGCGTGGGTCGACGTCCGCGCCTATTTCTGGTGCTTGGGGCTCGGCCGCAGCGACGCCCGCACAACACTGGATGGCGAGGAGGATAGCTGTGAAGCTCGGCTGTCTACCCATGGTCGCTCCCTCAATGTGCTTCGAAATCAGCGATGGCCTGGTCGATGGCCTTGCGCGATGTCTCGAGCTGCGCTGCTGCGCCTCCTGCTTCAATCAAGTAGACCCGGCTCTTGCCTTGGGGGTGGCCGGTGACGAAGACGACCACGAGGTATTCATGGGCTTCGTTCTCCCGATCGAGGCCGAAGTGCAGGGCCTTTCCTCCGAGTCCGGCCTTGGTCTTGAGGTCAGCGGTCTTGAGTAGAGCGTAGCCCTTGTCCAGCCGGAGCTCGTTTTCAATGGCCTTGACCCAGAAGCCCAGGTCACCGTGCTCTTTGGAGTTGTCGAACTCACGCACGGCCAAGACGAGGCCGTCTGGTGTCGTGGCGCGAAAGTCATAGGGCACGCTCTGGTCCAAGACGACAAAGTCCGCAGGTGCGGTGATTTGAAAATGGGGTCCACACGCCGTGCCAAACAGCACAGCGCAGCAGATCAGGGACTTGGAAATTCGTGGCTTCATCTTCGGTCTCCTCACAAACTCAAGAGGTGTTCGAGGCCTAGGGTTTCTAGCCAAGGGAATGGGAGCTCGACCCGGGATTTGAGCTGGGAGCTGCGTTCGGAAAACGACACATCGATTGTGGAGTAGGCCGCGAGCTCTTGCAGCAACTTCAAGCGACCTTTCATGGTTTCGATTTCGTTGGTGAGCCGCTGCAATTCGCGTTCGACCTCGATGGCTTCCTCGACCTTTTGTGCCTTTTCGAGCAGGGCCTGCAGACGGTCGCGCACGCTCAATGCGTTCTTGAGCCGGATTTCCAGGTCGGTGTATTCGGCGGTGACGTCGTCCGTGGTGACTTGGCGGAAGGTAACGTCACCCAGTTTCAAGATGGCGTCGATGGACTGTTGAAATTGATCAGCGGGGACACGGACGCGGATTGCGCTTTGGGTGCGCGCCACCAAGTATCCACCCTGCCCTTTGGCCATGCTTTCGATGCTGTCCAGTTGTTCTTGCACCTTGAACACGGCCAAACCCAGTCGTGCCGTGTAGATGAGCAGGGGCTTGCGTGATTGGTCGGTGGGCGTGCTTTGCGCCGGCGCAAGCTCGGGGAGAGTGGGCTCGACTGGAACGGCATCGCCAGCTGGCATGGGCGCGCGTTTGGGCGCGTCTCCCTGCTTGGCCTTGGCAGCTGAGTGGCTCGAGGACACGGTCGCGAGGGCGAGGTCGTTGTCCACGCGCTCGAGCTCACCTTCTCTAGAGGCCTCAAAGGAGTAGCCCGAGCCATCGGCAGCGTCCGGCATGGGAGCTGGTGGGGCCGTGGATGCTTCCTCAGGATAGGCCGCAGCTGCGTATCCCGGCGCGCCCCCCGATTGACAACCTCCAAGAACGAGTGCGCCGCACAGCAACAGGACTCTTGCAACCATGGGATCATGATGGACCATTGGCCCCGAGGCTCAAGGGACGTGTTTACTGTTGCGGATCCCGAGCTCTTGTTCGTCGGGTGCACTTGGGTGCCCGTGGTCAGCCACGGTGCGTGTTCCTGAAGCGGTGCACAATTGTAGGTGCAGTGCGCCCAGCAGCTGCTCGGGGGGCAGTGAGAGAGTTATGGTGCTGCGCCGCGGGCTTGTTTGTGACAGTTCGCTACTAATTGTGGTCAACGCAAGCACGCTCCGGGTACGATTCATGCGTCCGACGCTCCTCTACGGGGCTTGAGCGCTTGATTGTTATGTCGACCTTGATTTCTGTTGTGCTGCTCGCGCTTGGGTGGCTGCTGCTGGTGGTCCTCTTGTGGAGGACGCGGGGGCGCTTCTCCAAGCTGGATCGTCTGAGCGGCCGGACCACTCGGCATCAGGAACGTGCGCTGCAAGAGTTGCTTGCGGTGCGCGGCGAGGTGAAGGCAACCCGCGGTGACTTGAAGGCGACGCGCGCTGAGGTCAAAGCGCTGCGCGGCGAGCTGAAGGCGCTCAGTCAGAAGGTGCGAGGCCTGCGGCAAGATTCTGCCGATTTGAAAGACAAGGTCGTGACCCAGCGGCAACGGGGCAAGGAGTTCTTTGCTGCGCTGCGTAAACTGCAGCACGCCATCGTGCACTATGAGACCCGCAGTCCGTTCGACGAAAGAGAAGCCGAGGACTTTGGTTTAGTTTTGCCGCGCCCGCAGCGCATCGTCGTCTCGATGACCACGACCGCTTCGCGGTTGTATGAGATCGCCCCCACGATTGAGTCCGTTCTCAATCAAACCGTGAGGCCCGACCTCGTTGTGCTCTGGCTTGATGAAGTGCTGAGCGAGCACGATGTTCCACTTGAAGTGCGTGCGATGCAGAGGCGTGGTCTCACGGTTCGCTTTACGAGAGACATCGGGCCGCACACCAAGCTCGTGCCCGCGCTGCGTGAGTACCCAGATGAGGTCGTGATCACGGTGGACGACGACGTGCTGTATCCGTGCTACCTGGTCGAGGCTTTGTATCGGGGTTACTTGGCGGACCCGACCAAGATCTATTGTACGCGGGCGCGACGCATCACAGGCTGGGGTGAGCAACTGCGCTACTCGGCGGACTGGCCGAACGTGACCGAAGCGGCGGAAGGGCTCGACATCTTTCCACTAGGTGTGGGGGGCGTCCTGTATCCGCCGCGCGTTCTTCCTGAGGCTGTTTTCGATGAAGAGTTGCAGCACAAGTTGTGTCCCACCGCCGATGATGTGTGGTTCAAGACGATGAGCCTTACGCGGCGCGTGGTGTGCAGGCGGGTTGCGCTGCGCAAGACAGAGTTTCCGGATCGACCCTTTTCGCAGGAGACGGGCCTGCAAATTGCCAATGTCCAAGGGCGCCAGAACGAAGGGCAGATCCGCGCCTGTTTCGAGTACTTTTCAGTCTCAAGCGTGCTCCTGAGTCCAGAGTCAGCTCAGGCGTAACTGTCAGGTGCGTTACTCTTCGCCGTCGCAGCCAGTGATCTCCGAATTGTCCACGCTGATGGGCGTGTCATCATGGTTGGAAATGCCTGGATAGGTGGGGTGCCATGAGCCACCGCAGTTATTTTGGATGGTCGAATCCTTGATCTTGATGTCGCCCGTGTGATTGTTGGTGACGAAGAAAATGGCGTCGCCATGGGCGTTGACCTGGTTGTGTTCGATCAAGCTGCCGCAGATGCTGAGGGTCATTTCGTTGCCGTCATTGTAGATGGCGCCACCACTACCGCCGCCAGGGGTTCCGTCTTGCTCAGGGTTGCCGCCATTACCGACGGCCACGTTGTAGGAAAATAGGCTGTTGTAGATGCTCCACGAGACGCCGATGGAACTGATCGCGCCGCCATTGGACCCCTGGTTGCCGTAGCCATCTTGTCCGCCAAAGGTGCAGTTGACGAGGTAAGCAGGCTTGCCGTCGAATTGTTGAAGCACACGGAGCGCGCCGCCGCCGGTGTCTGGCCCCGTATCGGGGCAATGATTGTTGAAGAAGCGGGTGTTGATGGCTTTGAAGCGCCCGCCCTGGGCAAAGATGGCGCCTCCACTTTGGTCGATGCCTTCCTCATGAGCGGTGCTGCCGTCTACGAAGGTGATGTTTTGAACGGTGAGGCGGGGATGGTCCTGGTTGTCGCAATGCGAGGTGGTGAAGTGTTGGTCTTCATCGCAGGTATTCATGTAAAGAATGCGCGTCTTGCCTGAGCCGCTGAGCGTGATGAGCCCGGCCCCATCGATCACGATGGACTCGCTGGCGTCATTGAAGACCTTGGCCGGCTCGTCGAGCATGATGGTGTGCGGCGCATCCCCACAGTTGAATGTGATGATCCCGCCTGCTGCCACCGCGTCGATGAAGGCTTGGCCAGTGCAACTCTCTTTGCTGCCATCACCGATCACCGTGTTGGGTGTGGAACTGTCTTCGGGACCGGCGTCTTCGGGGATGGAGCAGGTGCCTGCTGGGTTGCCCGCAGGAGGGCCGTCTTCCGGGTCGGTGAGGGGATTGTCGATGTCGTCGAGGGTGGCCTCGGGATCCCCTGAACCGCAGCCGAAGGCGCCTAGGCCGAGCCCAAGGGCGAGCGGTGGAAGGAGCAGTCGGGGACGAAAGCCCACTGTCCAGGTGGGGCGTGTGTTTGGCTTAGGGGTGCGTGTGATCATGGTGATGCCCTCACTGCCGGGCGCAGCAGGTGTGCAAGGGTGGAGCCCGACCGGAAAGGGTAGGGCAGCGCCGCAAGGTTGGCGAGGGGGAGCAAGCCGGTACCAGCTAGTGCTGGGCTCGTTCATGGGGGGAAATCGCCCAGGCGCGGCGGCGGATCTCGGGAAAGGTAGGTGATGAGCGCCGCGGTCGCTGAGCGCACAAGCGAGTAGCGGGATCGGGCTCTGAGCAGTGAAGTGCTCACTTCACGGCAGGACAGTGCCCAGATGAAGGGATGGCCTGGCCGTGGTAGTGATGGAGCCATGTTGTCGCGCGACAGGTCAGCTCTTGCTTGGATCTCCTCACTTTGGTTGGTGAGTTTGCAGGGTTGCGGCGGGCGCGTGATCTATGCCGATGAGGACGGGTCTCGTGTTGATCAGCAGTTGGACGCCGATGAGCAGGAGCGACTCACCGACGGTCAACCGGGGGACACGGAGGCGGTCGAGCCGGGTGCGGACGATGATCAGCCGTTGGAGCCCGACGAGGACGGGCGGCCTACCGACGAGCAACAGGATGAGGCGCAGTTGGACTGCTCTGGCAGCTTTGATGACCCAAGCCTGCTGTTTGAGGATGTGGGTTGGTCGCCCCAGGCGCTGTCCCCCACGCGTGACGGGTTGGAGTTTTTTTACGCTCGGTTGGCGCTCAGCCTTGCGGTGGATGCTTCCGGAGAGCGCAAGATCACGGTGCGTCGGCGTGCGCACGTCGATGATGTGTTTCTCGATCCTGAACCCGTCGTAGAGCTGGACGGGGTGTGCGCCCAAGTCCAGCCAGGCACAGAGATCGCTGGGCTCGACGTCAGTCGAGACGCCCTGCGCCTGTACATCGCGTGCAACACATTTGCCAAAGGCGACTACGGATTGAGCAGCTTGGTGGTGGCACGGCGTGCAGATCGGCAGAGCCCATTTGCGGTCGACCCACGTCCGATTGGACAAGTGGGATATTCCATTGCGATCACTCGCGACGAGTTGACGCTATTTGCCACCAGCTCCGACATAGCGGTGGATTATGTGCTCATGCACACGCGAAGCAGTGTGGATGAGCCATTTGGTGAGCTCCGACCGGTGCCTGGGTGGCCTACAATCCGAAACCCCGAGCCCGTCCCGGGAGGACTCAGGTTGCTCGGGGTAGACAGCTCCACGGGCACTCGGTCGCACTTGGTGAGCGTGCAGCGCAACAGCGAGGACGGTGACTTCAGCGCGCCGAGCACGGAAGGCTTGCCGACCCCACCCGAGTACATGGGCGACTACAGTCCCGCCCTCGCGGGGGATTGCAAGTCGCTCTATTTTACGCGCTATGACTTTACGAACAATCGTCCGGTCGTGATGCAGGCGCTGCGTTACGAGCCGCTGATTCGCTAGCCCGGACGAGCGGCTGTTTCGTTCTGGCCCGCCGTTGTGCGTGGGTCCGGTTGCGAGGTATTGACCCGGCCATGAAGATTCGGTTTTGGGGTGTGGCATTGGGTGGTCTGTTGAGTCTCAGCTGCGCAGGAAGTTCCAAACCTGCAGCGACGCCCGAGGACCAGGCCGAGGCACGGACTGCGGCGGAGAAGCATTTCACCTTCGCCCCGGTGGCGGGCACGAAATACGCTCACGTGATGCGGCGGCTGGACGAAGTGACGTTTGAGGGGCATCCCGTGCGCTTTGCCGAGGAATGGGAAATTACCTGGCATGTGGAGATCAAGCCGGAGACCAATCTGTTTGTGTTCCGCAACACCTTGGCTGGACTGAAGCTGGCAGTGAACGGCGCGGCGGTCTTGCAGGGGAGCGAGGTGGCGGGCAGTCAAGCCTACTTTGATTTGGCCTTCGACGGAGAAGGGAACGTGGTGGACGTGCGCAACACGCAGAGCCTGACGGACGCCATTTCGGCAGTCGTACGACCGGAAAACAAAGGGCTGGTCACGCAGATGTTTTCAGCGGAGAACTTGCGCTTCTTGTTCTTCGTGCGGGCTCAGGAGCGCGGGCGCGAGCTAGTGGGGCAGAACGCTGCCGTGGGTTCGACCTGGTCCTATCAGTTTGAGGCGTCCCCTGGGGTTGAGGCCGCAGAGACCAAGTTGACGGTGAAGGAGGCGGTGCCTTGTGGAGCCGCCCACTGCGTCAAGGTGGTGCGGGAGACGAAATTGAACGACAACATGGTGTGGATGGGCGCGGCAGCGCGCGTGGAGCAATTTGTCGCAGATAGGGGCGCTGACCCCAAGAGCATCGTGCTCAAAAGTGCTGAGGTGCGTCTGGTGGACGAGCTCGTGCTCGTTCCCGAGCGCATGGAGTTTCACGGCGCTACCTTCGATCAAGACGCGCGCCTCAGCGTCACCAATGGGGCTGAGGAACTCAGCGTGCGTTTCCGCACTACGCGTAGCTCGGAATACAAGTACTGAGCTGATCAAAAGCGCTGATGGAAGAAGGGCCGCCGTTGTTAGAAACGACGGCCCTGCCTGTTTGGGCGCTCGATGTTTAGCGGAGGATGACGGTCTCGGTACAACCGCCCACCACGTTCATTTTTGCACCTTGCTCGGCGTTGCTGACCACTTCGCACGCGCGCTGACACAATACGATGTTCTGCGGATTGGCTGCGTTGTCGTAGTACCAGGCTGGTTCGACCAGCGGGCACTGCTCCTCGGTCGCTACGTTGCCAATGAGCGTGGCCGTCCCGTTCTGGACCAACTGAACGTTGAGCGTTTTGAGGTCAAGCTCAGTACCGGCGGGGGGCGTAATGTCAGCGAGCGCGTAGTCGCAGGGCAAAGGCACCGCCTGCTTTGCAATGGCTTGGAGGGCGTCAGCAATGGCACTGCCTGCGCCGTCCCCTACGTTCCAATAGTGACACGGGCCTTGCAATGTGCCGCAGAAATCGTCGTGGGGTTCAGCGCCACCGGCGATCGCAAGCTTCTCTAGGTTGGCCTCCGTAGCGCCGTTCATGCCAATGATGAAGGTGCGGATGCCTGTCGCGGCATAGTGCTCAGCGATGATGGCCGCGAGGTCGTCGATGTTTTCGTTGCAACCGACGGGGTCGCCGTCGGTCATCAGGACACCAATCATTTCCCGGCCGGGGGTCTGCGCGGCTTTCGTGAAGTTGGAGATGCCGATGAGCGCACCCTCAATTTGCGTACCTGAACCGCCTTGAAAGGTCTCGTGGTCGATGGCTTGGACCAAGGTGTGGTCCGTGGTTACGGGTAGCTCAGTCAGGTCCACGTAGGGCGTGGAGTAAGGGGCGCCGTCACAACCGTCTTCATAGGACATGAACTGAAAAGCAAGCCGCGTGCTCACTTCCGGCTGGTTGTTGGTCAGGTAATCAGACAGCGCATAGGTCGCGTAACAGGCCTTGGAATCAACCGGGGGTTGTTGTCCGGGCACGTACGCGCAATCGCGTCCCATGCTGCCCGTGCGATCGAACATGAAGTAGATGTCGAGGGGGCTCTTGTCTGTCTCCTGCTCCAATTGAAAGCCGGAGCATGCGCAGATGCCGTCACTGCAACTAGAGCCGTCGACGCAATTGGAGTCTTGTTCACAGCTGCTGCCGGCGACCCCAGGTAAGCACACGCCTAGACTAGTTTCACAATAGTCTTCGTCGCCACAGTCAGTGTGCTGTGAGCAAGAGCTGCCCGGCGCGACGCATTGATGATTCGTGGGATGGCAGACCGCGCCAGTGGCACAAGGGCTGTCGGCGTCGCAGTCGGTCGAAGACGTTTGACCACCGCTGCCGGGATTCGTCACGTCGAGATCCGTATCGTCGTCGTCGTCTGTGTTGAGTTCGCCGCCGTGATTGTCGTTGATGCTGTCGAGATCTGCCGGGTCACTACAGGCCAAAGACCAGCTAGCTGAGGTCAAGAGACACAGTTGGGTAGCGTGCTTCCAGATGTTCATCAAAAAGTCTCCGTTTGAGGTTGTCGCTGGCCCAGGGCTGGTGTGTGCCGTGGACTGAAGTTAAATGGTGGAGCGACGGTCAACTGGGCTCGTGCTTGTCGAGCGCGCTATGACGCACTGCTTCCCCGCCAATGTGTAAGACGACCAGTTGGGCGCGGAGCGTTAGTGAATACGGAAGAAATTCTCAAAAAACGCGCATAAAAGTGGCCTTGCGGCGCACCATGGGCGACGCTTGCGACCTCGGACTACAGGTAGGCTTTGATGAATGACCATCACGACGGCGGCTGTTTTCAGCGCTCGCCGTCAGCTGACGTGCAGCCTTCTTCCACGTGGATACAGGCGTTGGTGCGCGAGAAACACAGGTCGCGTGTGCATGGGTCTCCATCGTCGCATTGGGCATTGTCGCGGCAAGCGCAGCTGCGCTCGTCGTAGACGCAATGATGGTCGACACAGTGCGCGCGTACGCACGCGGCAGAGTGCGGACCTAAGCAATCGCTATCATGTTGACACTGAGCCTGCACGGGCGCCGCTTTCAGAGCAGGGGCTGAACTGGGGACGAGGCCGGGCGCGGAAGCGGTGGACGGAGCAGGCAGTGCGCCACTTGGTCTCTGCCTGGGGGGCGCCGGGGCCGATGCGGGAACGGAGTGTGGCTGGGTGCGCTGGGTGCGAGTGAACAACAGCGCAACGCCGAGCCCGAGCCCAGCTGCCAAGACCAAAAGAGGGCGACGAAGCTTCACGAGCGTCCCCCAGGCACGAGCACCGGCAGGCGCTGGGACAGATGAAAACCCGAAGCATCAATGGGTCCGCCGTACGCGAGCACGAGCACGCCTTGTTCGCTCGCCTGATGCAGGGTGCGGGCGTAGAGCGGATCGATGTGGCTAGCGGCTTCGACACTTTGAGCATCGCTGCGCGCCACGCAGAAGAGCAGGACCGCTTGGTGCCCGGCTTGCGCCAGTGCCATGAGCTCGTGCAGGTGTTTGGTGCCGCGCGCCGTTACGGCGTCCGGAAACGCCGCGCGACCGTGGCCCAAACCGAGCGTCACGTTCTTGACCTCAACGTAAGTGCGACCTGTGGTGCCCTCCAACATGAAGTCGATGCGGCTGTGCTCACTGATTTTGACTTCTCGACGGATGTGGTCGTAGCCCTTGAGCTCAGGCAGTGCGCGGTGTTCTAGCGCTTCGGCGACCAGCGCGTTGGCGCCGGCTGGGTTGACGTAGACGTGAGCTTTTTGGCCAGCATCCTCGAGCACGGCAAGCTCCCATGTGAACGCCAGCTTGCGCCCTGGGCGCGCGCGGCTGAGCAAGCCGCGCGGACTGTGCTCAACGATGCTCTTCATGGAGCCGGGGTTGGCGCAGTGCGCGGTGACCACTTGACCGTCGTCGAGCTGAAAATCAGCGAAGAAACGTTGGTAGCGACGGAGCAGGCGGCCTTCGAGGAGCGGAGGAAACAGCATGGCGCGAGCTAGGAATGAGGCAAAAAGTCAGGGAGAATGCGCTCCGTCAGCTCGGCGCATCCACAAAGTAAACCGATCCACGGATTTTACGGACGTGTAGTGCGTTGACAGAAAGCCCTGGAGGGCTGGAAACTGAGGGATGCTGTCCGTGGAGTCCAGGGGTGAACCTGTGACGAACGGCATCGTGTCCAGCTTCTGCGTGACGATGAGGGCCGGCGGGCGCGCTTGGAGGTCAGCCCAAAGTGTCTGCCAGGCCCGATCCGCTTGCCAGGCGGCGCGTTGAGGCACGTTGTAAATGTAGCGTGAGCTGGGCGCGCGGTCGCTCAACCAATAAATGACCGGCTCAAAGCCCCAGATGTAGATGGGGTCGGACGGGCGCGTGAGCTGCGTGATCTCCACAGCGGCCTGACGAGCCGCGGCGAGGTTGTAGCCAGCGACATAATGTAAGCGTTCGTCCAAGTCTTCGCGGCTGATGGTGCGCCCGCCGCCGAGCAGATACTGGGTGCGGACCAAACTGCGTTGCCAAAAGCCTCCGGGCGTATCGTTGACCGGCAATTTCATGGTGGCTGCGATGACCATGAACGCCGCGTACGACAGCACGCTGGAGAGCGAGCCCGGTCCGAGCCGCCGCCACAGCTTGTAGTAGCCCTGGCCAGCCATCAGCCCGATGAAGGGCGTGCTGGCCGCAAAATGATACTGGAAGAACTTGCCCTGCACAGTGATGCCCACGAACTGGAACGCCAACACCGAGATCAGGAGCAAGAGCGCTTCCCGCTCCCGCTCCGCGCGGGGATGAATGGAGGCGATGGCGATTACGCCCAGGCCGAGCAGCGATGAAAGGCTAAAAAATCCCTCGGTCATGGTGTGGAAGAACATCGAGCCCGCTTCCTTGCCCTTCCAACTGAGCGAGGTGTAACCCGGCGCAAAGTCGAAGAGCGTCCAGGACAGGGCGGGATATCCTCCCTTGAGCTTGAACCACAAAAGGCAGAGCGCGATGGGCAGCGCGCTGGCCAGGCCGATCCACAGAAAGGGCAGCCAAGCCGCGCCATGGCTGAAACCTTGGGAACGGCGCTGGGACACGAGATAGTAGCCGCAGGCGACGGCCGCGGCGCCAAACGGGGGCTTGAGCAAGAAGGCGCATCCAAACAACAGACCAATGCCGAGACAGGCCCAAGGCCAGTGGTGGCGCGACCAAGAGCCCGTCGTCAAGACGAGTGCAAACACGCTGAGTGGTCCCGCAAAGGACTCGGGTTGCGCGGTGTGCCAAAAGTCCATCTGAGCGTGGACGAGCGCGTAGCAAGCGCCCCCCATGATGCCCGCCGTGCGACTGTCGAAAAACGTCTCTCCGAGGCGTCGTAACCCCAATACTGCCCCGAGGACCAGCGAGACTTCGAGCAAGCGGGGCGCCAGCATGGTCTTGCCGAACAAGCCAAAGGCAGTCGAGTAGATGAAGTAGATCCCCGGTGGTTTGAAATCCCAAAGATCGGCATACGGCACCTGACCATGCAGGATCCCCTCGGCCACCACGGCATAAATGCTTTGATCACGTCCGAACGAAAAGACGAGGATCTGTGCCAGCGAGAACACGACCACCGCCCAGCTGAGCCCCCGCAGCCACCCGTCGGGATCCGTGTGGGTGTCAGCGGTTAAGACCTCAGCGGCAGAACGGGGGGGAACCGACGCGCTCGGCATGGAGCGACGCTAGCCGACCCGCTGACCTCTGTGCAATCAGTCCCCCGGGCGTGCATCAAACTGACAGCATTTCAACTTCGCTGCACGTCGGCAGGGGTGGGCGCTCGCTCAGCGAGTGGCCAGAGCGCACTCCCGCTCCGGGGCGCTGTCTGGACGCAGTACCGTGCATCTGAAGGCAGGGCCGCGCATCTGAACGCAGGGCGTCGTTGAAACCCAGGGTGCCGTTCAACCGCAGGGCGCACGCGCTGTTCGAACATCGCGCCTCAGGGGCACTGTCACTCTTTGGAGTCTGCCGCCCTCAGCGATCTGTGGCGTGGGGCGGGTCATGAAGGATGATGACCGAAACTTCGATCGAATCTCCGCAATGAAGGATGGCGGCGCGGATGGCTTCCTTTGGATTGTGTTGTTAATTCACAGTCTGATTCACCTCGATGCCGACTTGGACCGGTATGAAACCGACTCGGTCGTGATCAGCTTGCATGATTCAGACGAAGAAGCCCACTGTTGGAAGTGGCCCCTTGGCACCGCGTCGCGCCATCTGCTCATAGAATGGATCCACGGCGTGGTTTTGCCAATGGGTCATTTGTGATTCACCGAAAATATTTCTCAAGCGGTGTGATGATGGACGGAGTGTTTCAATGTCCAGCATGATGCGTGCCCCTGCTGTCGGTATGCACCACTTTGGCCAAGACAATTGGCTCTCATCAATCACCCACAAGCAGCGTCGAGCGCGCACCACGCGCGCGGTGATTTTGAACCAACCAAAAGAGTCGCACGGGTGCTGCAAGTCGTTCACCGAGTGATTGCGCTTCCACCCCGCTCGACAACGATTGTGTCGGCGTTGTTGCGGCCCTGGCAGTGGGCTGGCTGTCGCCCCCGATTGCCGATAGACCTCCACCCATGATCGGTTTGGACGAGGCGTTGGGTTTGATTGCGGAGCAGTTGGGTCGTACGCCGCCGCTTGGAGCGGAGCGAGTATCATTATGGACGGCGCGCGCGCGCGTGCTCGCGGAGGACGTACACAGTCCAGTTGATCTACCCAGCGCCGACTACAGCGCGATGGACGGTTACGCGCTTTGTGCGAGCGATTTGGACGCTTCGGCGGGTATGACCTTGCCGCTTTTGGGCCATGCCCAAACCGGTCACCCGACCCTACCTTTGTCCCCCGGGGTTTGTGTCCGGATATTCACAGGAGCCCACATCCCGCCGGGTGCGGACAGCGTCGTGATGCAAGAGAACACCACGCGCGACGGAGACCGCGTGACGTTTCTCAAGGCGCCCAGGCCGGGCGAAAATATCCGGCGTAAGGGCGAGGACGTCACGCGAGGCGCGCAGATCTTGGCGCGCGGAACCCGGCTATTTCCGCATCAGCTGGGGCTGCTTGCAAGCGCCGAGCGAACGGAGGTCGTTGTCACCCGTCGGCCTCGCGTGACGATAGTTTGTACTGGGGATGAGCTCAGGCCATTTGGATCCACATTTTTTGGCGGCCAGCTCGCGGAGAGCAACAGCATTGCCCTGTGCGGTTTGTGCCAGGATGCAGGTGCTGAAGTGCTCGTGAGTCCACTGGTCAAGGACGACTTGTCGTCGATCAGCCAGGCCATTGAACAAGCTTGGGCCGACGCCGATCTCGTGCTGACCGTGGGGGGCGTGAGCGTGGGCGATCATGATTTGGTTCGACCTGCCGTTGAGCGCGTGGGCGGTGAAATCATCTTCCACAAGGTGGCCATCAAACCGGGCAAACCGGTCCTATTCGCGCGCCGTGGCAAACAGTTGCTGCTGGGGCTGCCGGGCAATCCCGCCTCGGCCATGGTGGTTTTCTCTCTGCTGGGCGTGCCCTTGGTGCGTGGCCTGGCTGCGGATGGGCGTCCGCAGCCGCGTGCCCGCACCGCGCGTCTGACCCACGACTATGAACACAAGCCAGGTCGACGCTCGTTTTACCGCGCGTTGGTCGTGGGGGATGAGGTGACTGTGCTGTCCAATCAGGCGTCGGGCGCGACGACGTCGATGGCGTGGGCCAACGCGCTGCTCGAGATGTCGGAACATACGGTTAGCTATGCAAGCGGGGAGCGCGTCCCGGTGTGGGCTTTTGTCGACCTGTGAGACGGAGCGTTTCATGACGGTACCGTTAGCCGAGCAGCTGTTGGTTGGGATCTTGGTTGGGGGTCAGTCCTCACGCATGGGCTCACCCAAAGGGCTGTTGCGGGCGCCGCGACCGTTTGACCCGGCCGCAGAGGAAGGGTCAACACCAGCACCCACCTTGTTGGAGCGTCTGTTATATATCAGTGAGCAACAGCTTGGGCTCGCCACGGTGCTCGTAGGGGCTCGCCGCGAATACGACTACTTGAACCGCACCACTGTTTTGGACAAGCGCCTGGGCTGTGGCCCGCTGGGCGGGCTGGTCGCTCTGCTCGAGCACGCAGCACTCACCGGGAAGACCCACGCCGTGGCGCTCGCCTGTGATTTGCCGCATCTAGGCGCTAAGCTGCTGCGCAGATTGGCATTTTGGCCGAGTCCGGCGTCTGTGGTGTGCGCGGCTTCGGGCGCTCGGTATGAGCCGCTGTTCGCTCGCTATCACACAAGCTGCCTCTCGACGCTCGGTTTGGCCCTCGACGAGGCGCGTCTGGGGGTCCAGCCGCTCTTGTCGACCTTGCAGGCAGAGGTGCTCAGCGTAAGCGAGGCGGAACGCCAGCAGCTGGTGGATTGGGACAGTCCGGCCGACGTGCTCGCTTCACCGTGAGCCGCGCGGCCGTGCAGCGCGGGCCAGGTGCGTCAGTGTGAATGCTCGCGCGTGTGGTCATGGGGAGCGTGTTCGCCGTGTTCGCCGTGACAACGTGCATCTTCCCAGCCCACCCAATACGGACCGCTCGGGCCATGTTCGCGCTTCCAGATGGGGACGTCGGCCTTGATCTCATCGATCAGCCGTCGGCAGGCCGCAAAGGCTTCGCCGCGGTGGGGCGTGGCCGCCGCGCACACCACGGCAATGTCTCCGACTGCTAGCGCCCCGACGCGATGCAGCGCCGCCAACCGGAGGGAGGCGTTGTCTTGCGCAATCCCCAGCATGATCTTGCGCATCTGCTTTTCTGCCATGGCCTGGTACGCGTGGTACTCGAGTAGGGTCACCGCCCGGCCTTGGTTTTCGCTGCGCACCGTACCCACGAACACCGCGATCCCTCCCATCTCCTCTCCACCGACCGCGTCCAGCGCCTCCTGCACGCTGATTGGCTCGGCGCGGATGGCCACCAAGGAACAGGCATCGGGCGGAGCAGTGCTCGTCATGGTTCACCTGTAGCGTCATCCGCGGGGGCGAGGTAGTGCCCAGATCGCCCACCTGACTTTTCCAAGAGGCGCGTGGGTCCAATGACGAGACCGCGGTCGATGGACTTGAGCATATCATAGACGGTGAGCGCCGCCGTACTTGCCCCAAGCAGTGCCTCCATCTCCACACCAGTGCGACCAAACACCTCCACCTTGCACTCAATGTGCAGCTGGTTTTTCTGCGGGAAGAACTGAAAGTTGACCTCGGCATGTTGCAGGGGCAAGGGATGACACAGTGGGATCAAGTCGGCTGTCTTCTTGCTCGCCATGATGCCTGCCAGGCGCGCGGTCCCGAGCACGTCGCCCTTGGGGACATGTGCTCGCACCAAACGCTCGTAAGCCTCACCCGACATGGTGACGAAGGACTCGGCGCGGGCGCTCCGGGCTGTTTCGGCTTTGCCCGCCACGGACACCATCGTCACTCCACCCGCAGGCTTGAGGTGGCTGGACAGCTGCCGCGCCCCAATGACCTCGTCATAACACGCGCTGATGCGCTCGGGCTTGCCGCGTGCGCACACCTTGACCAAAGCATAACGCTCCAGCGAGCTCAGGTTCTGCCAGACCTTTTCCGGAACGGGGCGCTCTCTACCCAGCGCCTGGCTGAGCGCACTAGGTACAGCGAGGGGATCGGGGTCTGCGCTGGCCGGTAGCGTGCCGATCTCGCCGTGGGCCTGCGCCACGATGCGTCTCACCTCGTCGGCGTCGACGCTCTCCTGTGAACCGCTCCGCGCGAGCGCATATCGATCCTGCTCGGACAGCGATTGATAAGCTGCAAGGCTCAGCTTGATTCCTGTCACATCTAGGGCGCGTCGAGCGCACAGCGGCAACAGCCCAAGTGAAGGCTCGGAGGTGTCGAACGCGAAGAGACGGGGCGCGCTTGTGGCTGTAGAACTTGGGGTGCTCACTGTTCAATTCTTGGTGCGCCGAGTCGCAAATGTCGACAGCAAAGCATCGGCTGACCCGGGCATGTGGCCAGTTTCGCCGGTCCGGGCAGTAAGGTGGCCTCTTTCTGGCGTCCAGCTAGCCTAAAGGCGTGGTTGACCCCGGCCGCTTCAATCCCCCCTGGGCTTCCCCCGTGCGCGACAGCAGGGGTCGTGCCTTGTCCGACTTGCGCATCAGCGTGACCGATCGCTGCAACTTTCGCTGCAGCTACTGTTTACCGCGCGACAAGGTGGACGTTGCGCAATTCTTACCCAAGCGGCAAGTGTTGACCTTCGAGGAAATCACGCGCATCGCGCGGCAGTTCGTGGACTTGGGAACGAGCAAGCTGCGGATCACTGGCGGGGAGCCATTGCTGCGACGCGACCTGCCCACGCTCATCGCGCAGCTCGCTCCACTCGGAGCCGAAATAGCCCTAACGACCAATGGAGTGTTGCTCGGCAAGTGGGCCGCTGCATTGCGCGCCGCGGGATTGCATCGGGTCACGGTGAGCCTAGATGCGCTGGATGACGAGGTGTTCCAGCGCATGTGCGATGCCCCTGGCTACACGGCGAGCGATGTCCTTGCGGGCATCGATGCCGCGCTCCACGCGGGGTTTGAGCGCGTGAAGGTCAACTGTGTGGTGCGTCGCGGGCACAATGAGGAACAGATCGTGCCGCTGGTCAGGGAGCTCTGCCCCCGCGGGGTCGAGGTGCGCTTCATTGAATACATGGACGTGGGCACGCTCAACGGTTGGGAGAAGAACGCCGTAGTGACCCGAGAGGAAATCTTGGAGCGCCTGAGCGCGGTGGGGACATGGTCTGAGGTGCCGGCGCGACAACCCAGCGATGTGGCCCGACAGCTGCGGAGTGAGCTGGGCGTAGTGGGGGTGATCGCCAGCGTCAGTGCGCCCTTTTGTGGCGACTGTTCGCGAGCGCGTTTGTCCGCGGACGGCAAGCTGTTTGGCTGTCTGTTTGCGGAGCGCGGGCTGGATCTCAAAGCCCGCCTGCGCGCTGGGGAGAGCGACGCCCTGCTGCGGCAGAGCATTGAGGAGTTTTGGCACGCGCGCTCCGATCGCTACAGCGAATTGCGGCGTGAGCAGCGCGACCAGGACGTGCAGCTCGACGACGCTGCGGGCACGCCCCGACGCCGCCATTTGCCCACCGTCGCCGCCCGTGTCGAGATGGCGTACATCGGAGGTTGAGCCAAAAAGCGCCTCAGCGCACGCGGTTCTTGGGTGGTCGTCGCAACTTGCCGAGCGGAGAGGGGGGATCTCCAGGGACCTGAAACTCAGTGGCCTGAATACCGGGACTGCGGCGATGGGCGCACGCCCGCGCGTCCTCGACGAACTGCTCCTGGCTGCGCGTTCTCGGTGCGCTCGAGGGCCAGTCGGCGCGCGTGTAGCGCCCGTCCGATCCAAGCACCCAACTCTTGGCGTTGTCGCGGGCCATCACCGCCAAAATTTCGTCGCGCACCCGCGCTTTGAGTTCAGGGTCCAAGATCGGGAACATGACCTCGACGCGTCGGCGAAAGTTGCGTGGCATCCAGTCGGCGCTGCCGCAAAATAAGTCGTGTTTGCCATCATTTTCGAAGAGAAAAATGCGGGCGTGCTCCAAAAAGCGGTCGATGACGGCGTGCACCACAATGTTCTCACTCAGACCGGGAACCTGGGGGCGTAGGCAACAGATGCCGCGCACGAGCAGCTCGATTTTGACGCCAGCTTGTCCAGCCAGGTACAAGGCGTCAATCACGTCCGCGTCCACCAGCGCGTTCATCTTGGCCACGATGCGCGCCGGTTTGCCTTGCTTGGCGTGGTTGATCTCGCGGTGGATCAAGCCCAGTACCGCCTCATGCAGGCCGAGCGGCGCGGTGACCAATTGGTTCCAGCGATCGGGAGCCGAGTAGCCCGTCAGGAGGTTGAACAGCGACGTGGCGTCCTCACCCATGTCTTCACGCGCCGTGAAGAGTGAGATGTCCTCGTACAGGCGCGCCGTCTGTTGGTTGTAATTGCCGGTAGCCAGATGAACGTAGCGCCGCAGGCCGTCGGATTCACGCCGCACCACCAGCAGCACTTTGGCGTGGGTCTTGAACCCGAGCAAGCCGTACATCACATTCACGCCCGAACGTTCAAGAGCGTGAGCCCATTGGATGTTGCTCGCCTCGTCGAAGCGTGCCTTGAGCTCGACCACGGCCGTGACCTGTTTGCCCAATTCAGCCGCGCGTTGCAGGGCTCGCACCAGCGGCGATTCACCGCCCGTGCGGTACAGTGTCTGCTTGATGGCGAGCACGTTGGGATCCTCTGCCGCTTGATTGACGAAATCGATGACGGCTTCGAAGGACTCATACGGGTGATGGAGCAAAACATCACCTTTGCGGATGGTCTTGAAGAAGTCGTCGCTGTCACGCAGCGGCGGCACGTAGGCGGGTGAGAAAGGCGCGTCGCTCAGCTCCTTGCGTTCATCCCGGCGCACCATCGGCGTAAAGTTCTCGAGCATCAGTGGGCCGCCCACCTGATAGAGATCGAGGGCCGGATCGAGGTCGTGCTCTTGGCAAAGCATGTCTCGCGCCAAGCTGGGGCAACTGCCCGACACCTCCAAGCGCACCGCGTGCCCGCGCTCCCTGCGGCGCAACTCGGCCTGAATGGTAAGCAGCAAGTCTTCACCCTCTTCGTCATCGAGCTCGATGTCGAAGTTGCGCGTCACGCGAAACGCAAACGAGCCGATGCTGGGCAGGTGCGGGAACATGCGCTCCACGTGCCGGATGATCAAGTTCTCCAGGGTTATGAAGGCACGCCGGTAGCCGTCCACCTCGACCGGGACCAGGCGCGGCAGGCTGGGGGGCAACTGCACGAGTCCAAAGGTGGGTTCGGACGGGTTGCCCGTTTCAAACATGATCCCGACGTTGAGGGCGCGGTTGCGCAGGTGCGGAAAGGGATGAACCGGATCGATGGCGATGGGGGTCAGTACCGGAAAGATGTCTTTCCAAAACAGCTGATCCAAACGCGCGACAGCTTCGTCTGGCAACTCCTCGATACGGAGCACACCGATACCGACCTCTCGCAAGGCCGGGTGCACCTGTTCTCGCCAAATTTGCGTCTGAATGTCGCACAGCTCGTGCGCGCGCACAGAGATGGCCAACAGCTGCTCCTCGGCCGTCATGCCATCGGGGGGGATTTCGTGGACGCGACTGGTGACTTGTGCCTGCAGCCCAGCAGCGCGCACCATGAAAAACTCATCCAGATTGGTCGAGTAGATGGCCAAGAATTTCAGCCGCTCATACAGCGGGACATCGGCACTGGCCGCCTCGGAGAGGACGCGGGCGTTGAACTCCAACCAGCTCAATTCGCGATTGATGTAGCGAGCCGGGTCATCGGTGATAGCGCCACGTTTTTGGAATGGAACTTGCGCGGGGAGGCTGTTGGAGGTGGCGGATGAATGATGAGGGGTGGACATGACGAGCGTGCGAGCGGGCGCGACTCAACCGCAGATCACCGATAGGATCTAGCCACAGCATTGTAACAAATCTGTGTCACTTGTGAGAGATACGCAGATTTGACGCGTGATTCCACGGTTTCGACCGCCAGGCCTGATGACGCTTTCGTGACGGCAGCTGGCGCGCGTCGCTGCATCACCAAGGGATGACTTGGCCATCCTTATAAAACTTGCCGGAGTCCACCCAAGGCACGAGCAGAGTTTTGAGCAACCCATCTGCCGCCTCCTGGGGTGTGCCTGGCGCGAGCGGACCACCCAAGTCGGTCTTGATCCATCCCGGATCGAAAGCGCTCACGTGCACCTGCCCTTTGAACTGGCGCGCCTGCAATAACGTCAGCCCGTTGAGCGCCCATTTGCTCAACCGATACGACGCGATGTTCTCTTCGCTGAGCGCAGTGAGCGTCCCCGCACCGGAGGAGACGTTGATGAGCCGCGGCTCATGGCTCTGCATCAAGAGCGGGAGCAGCGCCTGGGCGAGGCGACAGGGCGCGAGCAAGTTCTCGTTCAGGCTTGCCTCCAGCATGCCGTCCGGTTCGCTCATGATGTCCCCCGCGTTGTACTGCACCCCTGCATTGAGGATGACCAGGTCCACCCCGCCCCAGTCGCTCAGCAGACGCTGTTTGAGCTGCATGCCCGCTTGGGGGTGGGTCAAGTCCAGCGCCATGGAGCTGAAATGGGCGAAGCCAGCCGCGGTGAGCTCTTGCTGGGCTGTGGCTAGTCGTTGTTCGTTCTTCGCCACACCGAGCACGCGCGCTCCGTGACGCAACAAGAGCTCTGCTGCGGCCCGCCCGATACCACGTGAGGCACCAGTCAAGAGGATCCTGCGCCCGTCCAATGCTTGATTCATGCGCGGGCCAATAACTCGAGCGAGCGGCTTGCGCGAGCCCAGAAACCCTAAGAGACAGCAGAATACGAGTTTTGAGAAGTCAAATCACGGAATGATGAGACGAGGTGGCAGCGACCAACCTGAGGGCGCGTGGCTCTGGGTTTGAGCAGTGGTCAACCGTCCGTCGTGGAGTTCGAAACCAGGGATGTTCAGGCGAACGATGAGCTTGGTGCGGTTGGTGGCGATGAGCAGCGTAACGGTGGGATCTGCCTTCAGCTGGCTCAAAATCTGATGAGCGACGTTGGCGGTCCGGTGGTCGAGCCCAATGTCGGGGTCGTCGAAAAAGAAATAGTTGGGCCGTATCGAAAGGGCGCGGGCAATGCCCAAGCGCTTGCGGTCACCAAAGGACAAGTGCGCGGGCAGGGTCTGAAAGTGGCGCTCTTCAACCTGGGCCAGATCGAGCACCTCGCGCGTACGCTCTTTGATGGCCTCGTCGCTCAACCCGAGTACATCCTGATGGTAGTAAAGTGGTAGAGATACGTTGGAGAAGGCGTCCATGTTGGCAAACAAGCCCCCGTCCTGAAAAACGAAACCGAGGCGCAGCCCCCGACGCACACGTTCACTGGGACTCAAGCGGCGCAGGGGGTGAGCCCCCAGCAGGACCGAACCTTGGACGGGCGCGATCAGCCCGGCGGCCACCAACAAGAAGGTGGACTTTCCACTGCCGCTAGCGCCTAAAATGGCCGCGCTTTCACCCTGGTTCAGTTCCCAAGAAACGCCACTGAGCAGGTCAGTCGTACCAAAACCAAAGTGCACCCGATCCAGCGTCACGCCTGGTTCCTGCTGGGCTTCCTCGATTTGAATCATGTGACCGTTGCTCCAAACAACCAATAGTAGAGCACTGTGATGAGCGCGTTGTAGGCGATGCAAGCAAACAGCGACTGCACCACTGCACGGCTGGCTTTCTGCGGAACCTCCGTGGGGGACGAGCCGACGTCGAGCCCGTAGTAGCAACACAGCCAGCCGACCAGTAAGCCCAAGCCCAGCGTCTTGATGCCCATCAAGGGGAGGTCGAGTGGTGACAGGGCCAACATGGCCCCCACGCGCCACTCCTCCAAACCATGACTGTCGATGAGGAACGCGGTGACATTGCCGCTGACGATCGCCACGGCGGAAAAGTAAATGGTGAGGATGGGGACACTGATCGTGGTGGCGACGAGCCTGGGCCAAATCAAGAAGCGGGGTGGATCGATGCCCAGCGACGCCAGTCCCAAGATCTCGCTGTTGACGCGCATCATGCCCAGCTCGGTAGCAATGGCAGTGCCGCTGCGCCCAGCAACGATGATGGCGGTCACCAGCGGTGCCAGCTCACGCAGCACCACCGCCACCAAGACCTTCCCCGCGGTTTCGCGCTGAAATGGCCCACCCAAGAGCTCTGTCTGCGCGGTGAGCGTTGCACCAACGAAGGTGGCCACTGCCCCGATCATGGGCAGAGCCTGGGCGCTCGTGAAAAAAATTTGCCGCACCGAGAGTTCACGGACGACCGCTTTTGCACCCAGTCCCGGTGCGGACGAGCTGCGCAGTGCAAAAACCAGCGTACCGACCAAGCGCTGGGCAACGTCGACCACGTGCAGCGTGCGTGCACCGAGATGTTCAAGCAGCGACGAGGTGGGAGTTGCGCGCGACATGCCCCATCGCTCAGCGGCTGCGCGTGGTGGTTCGCTCCATCACCTCGAGGGGGACGACCACGCTCGGCGGGCGTTCGGCGTTGCCGTTTTTGATCATGTCCAGAATGGATTGAGCCGCCCAGGCGCCAAACTGATGCATGGGTTGGTGAATGGTGGTGAGGCCCAGCGCGTCCATCAGTGGTTGATCGTCGAAGCCAAGCACCTGCACGTCCTCGGGCACGCGTTTGCCGCGACGTCGCAGCTCCTGCATCACGCCGATGGCGAGGGTATCGGCGGCGCAGGCGATCCCGTCCACGTCCGGTAGCTGCTCCAAAATGGCCGAGACGATGGCCGTACCGTTTTCTACCGCGACCGTTTCTGTCTCAAAAACCAGGCTATTTGGCGGACAAACCTCTAAAAACCCTTGTTCGCGTTCGCGGAACACCATCGCCTCACGCGTGCCAATGACCAATGCTTGGAGACGACTGCCGTGCTGCGTCAAGGTGCGGCTGAGCAGGCGCCCGCCCTCGACGTTGTCGACGCAAATGTGCGGGATGATGGCGTTGTGAAAATCGAGAGCGACGATAGGGATATTGAGGGTATCGAACTGGTCGCGGCGCTCATCACTGATGTCCATGCTGCACAGGATGACTCCCTCCGAGGAGCGCTCCGCTAGGATCCTGTCGAGATGGCGGTCAGCTTCATCGCGATTCTTGACGTCCACCAGCACCAAGTCTGTCCCTGCGGAGGAGAGACTCTCGGCGAGCGCTTTGCACACCGTAAAGTAGAACGCAGTGGTGAAGAACGGCATGAGCGCCACGACGCGCGGTCGATTGGGCGTGCCAGCGGCGAGCCGACGCGCTGCATGGTTTGGACGAAAATCGAGCTCGCTCATCGCCTGCTGAACGGCCTTACGCGTCTTTTCAGACACGCGGCGATGGCCGTTGATGACGCGACTGACTGTGGCAATTCCAACGCCCGCGCGGGCAGCAATGTCATAAATGGTCGGAGAACTCATGACGAATGAAAGGGCTTCCGCGCCGAGGCGCTGACTGAACCTACCCTTCATGGAAGCGAATTATTTTGCCGGCTGCAAGGCCAAGAGACGCCATTGCTGCCGCGACAGGCGGGCTGAGGCAAAAGCACACCGGCCAGGACGCGCTTTTGTGGGCCATTTGTCCCGAAACGGCGCGCGCCCTGCCGGGCGCCCCCGGCTCAGTGGGTGACCGGGGGGCGAGCGTCTGCCTCAATGAAGGACACCGGCCAGCGCTGGGCGTCGCGCGCCCACGAACCTTGTCCGCTCCGCAACTCCACGCGGAGGTCATAATGGCCAAGATGTGGAGGAAAGGGCACCCCAACCAGACGAGTGCGCACGCGCAGCGCCGCGGCACGGTGCGTGACCGGCTCAGAGTAGATTTCCAGGCCGGTGGTCGTGCTGGTGAGGGCGAGACGCATGTCGAAGTCTCGCCCGATTTCCTCTCCAGAGAACGCAAAGTACGCGTGCACCTCGAGCGGCACACGCGTGCCGGGTTGCGGCACGGCCTGCGGCCGGATGTTGATCTGCTCGACCAAGTTGAAGAGCGTCACATTGTTGGTGTGTTGGTCGAGGCTAGAACCAACGCTCAATGTGAGAAAATAGCAGGTGGGCATGGGGAGCGGGGGTCTACCTTACCCGACTGAGGTCTCAAAGAAAGAAGCGCTCCCGCTGCTGTAGGCGACGAGCGCGCGCAAAAGTAGTCCAGAGCAGAGCACTGCCAAGCCGACGGATGCGATCTGAGCTGCCTTTTTGGACCAAGGCTCGAGCAGTCGGCGTACCGCAAAAAACTGCAGCCAACCTAGGGCGCCGAGCGCCACGGCCATCAACAGCGCCAGCCAAGGTAGCTCAAAACGCGTAGCCGACAGGCCCTCTGCCAAGGCGCTGGCCGCGCGCGCCGCGGAGCTGCGCGCCCAACCGTCGAGGAGTGAGGCGAGATACACAAGCCCGAGCCCTGCGGCGACGGCGCAGGCTCGCGCGTCAGAACTAGGGGAAAAGAGCGCCCGCAGCACGCCCAGCAGCAAACAGAAAAAAACGATCCCAGCGCTGGCTTGACCCAGCCTGCCCTGAAACAGCAGAGTGCCGTTGAACGGCCCCAGCGCGCAATACGCAGCGACCGCCACGGCGCACGCAAATGCAGCGTCAAGCGCTCGGTCTGCGTGGGCTCGGGTAGGTTTCATGGTCGGGAATCTCAAGACCTCCCCCATACCACAGCGCGCTGGACGTTGTGCCGCAGCTTAACATGGAGCCTGACCGTGCTAGATGCTTTGAGCCGTGATTCGATACGACGCCGCGCAAGGTGTGCGCCGAGGGAGGCGAGTGTACCTGGGTGCTCGCTGTCTTTTGGTTTCTAGCTTGGCGCTCAGCTGCGCCAAGGCCCCGCCGTCCAGCGCGCCCTATGTTGTCGCAGCGGATGCAAAGGACGCTCAGTCCCAAGTGCGTCATTTCAAAGAGCAGTGGGAACTGTCGACGCCCCTTTCTCGGCGACAGCTGCGCGCTGACTTGGAGCAGTTCGTACGGCGCTACCGGGGCGACCCCAGCTCGCGTGAAGCTGAGCTCATGCTCGCGGAGATTGCTCTGGACGAGCGACGGTTTGATGCGGCCATCGCCATCCTCGAGCCGCTCTTGGCGCAACCCGCCGGTCGACTGCGCGATGAGGCTCAGCTCATCATGGCGGCTGTGGAGATCAGGCAAGGCAAGCCCGACGCTGGGCTTTTGCGACTGGCCCCGCTCGAAGGCAAACTCATGTTGCCCGAAGCGGAGGAGCGATTTTACCGAGAACAAATTGGGGCTGCGCTTTTGGCGCGACGTTGGCGTCTGGCCGTGGATGCCATGCACTCTTGGCTCGAGAAACAGGACGCCACCAAGGGTCGCTCCATCAAGCAGTGGGTGAGCGAGGCGCTTGCCGAGGTCCCCGCGCAAGCGCTGCTCGATATCGTGAAGCCAGAGCGAGGTGGCGTGCTGGCCGAGCCGGCCGATGAAACACGGCGTTGGCTGCTTCATGCCATGATTGAGCGCATCGCCCGCGCGGCGCTCGAGACGCAGGATGCGCAGTTGGCAAGCGCGCTGCTCGAGTGGGCGCCGCCTTGGCTCAAGGCCGGCGAGCAAGGTGAGGCTTTGCTCAGTCTCTCCTCACAAGCGGCGACCGCCGCGCAAATAGCAGGGCGCGCGCTTGGGTTTGTGCTGGGCGGAGAGACGGAGCTTGTGCGCACGCGCAACATGCGCGTGGCGGCCGGTGTACTGCTTGCGCTCAGTGAGAGCCGAGCACGTGGCGTCAGTGTCGACTACCTGACGGCTGAAGATCAGGCCGGGACCGCGCAGGCGCTGGGGGACTTGAGCGGGCAAGGTGCCAGTTTGGTCATCGGTGGGGTGGATGAGGCAAGCGCGCGCGCGGCGCTGCTGTTTGCGCAGACACAAATGGTGCCGACGATGGTGCTGGTGCAGCCGCGCGTTGCGCCACCCGCGAGTAGTTTTGGGTTTGTGGTGGGCGTGTCCGAGGCAGAGGAAGTCGCGGCGCTCACGCGTGCTCAGGAGCCGGAGCCGTTGGTCCTGGGTGGTGAGCGTTATCCTTGCGCGGAGCTACTTGGGCAGCAAACCAGTGAACTGCTCGGTCAGACCAAGCAGAGCGTGATATTTTTAGGGGAAGCCAGCTGTCTTCGAGCGATGATGGGCAACGGCGCGGCGGCGCAGTTTCGTGAGTGGAGCCTGGGTCTGTTGCCTGCCTCGGGGCCGCTCCCTGAAGGCGCCCTGTTCCGACACCTCACCTGTGGCTCGTATCCGCCCGGGCCGATTGGGGCGGAGAAGCAAGCAGGGGCCAAGAATTGGGATTGGTTTTTTGCGTTGGGTTACGACAGCGCGCAGCTCGGCATCTTGGCGCTGGGCACGTTGCCATCGAGGACCGTCACCGAGCGTGATCAGGTGCGAGCGGTGCACGAACGTGCTGCGCTCAGTTTGAAAGCCGTGCGTGGTCGGTTGGTGACCAGTGATGTGCAAGGCTTCGATGAGCGACATCGCATCGCGCGTCAGTTGGTCGTGGCGGGCGAGCGCTAGGCAGCGACGGAGCAGGCGCTAGACCCCATGGGCCGGGCCGAGTAGGCTTTTCGGCGTTAGGAAATGCACGCGGAGCACGCGGTTTGTGAGCACGATCCACATCGACAATGAATCTGAAGCGACAACGGAGTTGATCGCACAAGTGCTTGCGCCCCATCTCGCGCCCGGCGACCTCTTGGTCTTGAGCGGCGATTTGGGGGCCGGCAAGACGTTTTTCGCGCGCGCGCTGCTGTATGCGCTTGGCCTCGAGCGGGATGAGCGCGTGCCTAGCCCCACCTTTACGCTCATCCATGAGTACGAGGTCCGGCTCCATGTACTGCACGCCGACTTGTATCGTCTGCAGAGTGCCGATGAAGTGCAGCATTTGGGCATGCTCGAACGTAGGCAACAGGGCGCGCTGCTCGTCGTGGAGTGGGGGCGCCCCTTTGCTGCGGAGCTGGGCGCCGACGCTGTGTATCTTGATTTTCATCTGGCGCCGCGCCGACTCGTGCTCACTGCGGATGGACCGCGTGGGACCGAACTCTTGTCTGGTTTGCGCAAAAGTCATGTAGGAGTCGGATTGCGGTATGACGGATGAGGTGAGCGGCAAGCCCACGGTGGGCGCGAGCTTCACGTGGCTCGATGCGGTGCTCGGACCCTTGGTCTACGTCCTGGAGCACGTCGGTTCCTATGTGCAGCTCACCGCCTCCACTGTGCTGTGGATCGTGAGGCGTCCATTTCGCTTTGGGCAGTACCTCCATCAGATGGAGTTCATTGGGGTTGGTTCGAGCTTCATCGTGATCGTTACCGGACTCTTCAGCGGCATGGTCTTGGCCCTGCAGACCGTGCACAGCCTGCGTGAATACGGCGCGGAGAGCACGGTGGGTGGGATTGTGGCGATCTCGCTGCTGCGAGAAATTAGCCCAGTGTTTGCGGCGTTGATGGTGACGGCGCGGGCGGGTAGTTCCATGGCGGCAGAGCTGGGAAACATGCGCATCACCGAGCAGATCGATGCGCTGGTGACGATGGCGGTGAGCCCTGTGCAATACCTGCTTTCGCCGCGCTTGGTGGCGAGCGTGCTGATGTTGCCACTGCTTTGCATTCTTTACACGTGCGTCGGCCTGTTGGGCTCGTACGTCGTGGCCGTGCAATGGAACGGCATCGATTTGGGCGCGTTCATTTCGTACATCGAGAGCTTCGTCGTCCTCAATGATTTGGCCATGGGTACCACGAAAGCGGCGATCTTTGGTGCCTTGATTGCTTCGCTCAGTTGCCATCAGGGTTACCACGTGTCCGGGGGCGCTCAGGGGGTGGGGCTCGCGACCACGCGGGCAGTAGTGCAGAGTGCGGTGGCGATCTTAATCGCTAACTACATCATCACTAGCTTGATGAACGAGTAGCCAATCGCCCAACCATTTATCCCTACGATGATCGATCTCAAAAGACAGGTGTGGCGACGACTATCTCATGCGCGTGACCCGTCTCAGGCGGTCAGCCTGGCTCAAGCGCTCTGCCTGCTTTCGCCCAGCATTGTGATCTTCCTTTCGGATGTTGCCGTGCGCGGCACGCGCATGGCACATTTTGGCGCGACCGAGTGGGGCCGCTACGCGCTTTCCTTCCTCGTGAGCGTGCTATTTTGGGCCACGCTGCTGCGCGCCGCCGCTTTGAGTCAGCGCCCGGCTCGTTGGGCGTACAGCGCCTTGTTTCTCGTGTTTTTTACGTTGGCCGGTGGTGGGCAACACTATTTTTTTCAACAGTTCAACGTGTACATCAATCGTCATGTCGCACAGTACGCGACTGACTTTACCGAGAGCGTCGTCAATCAGATTAGGGCTGACCTGCTCAACTACCTCAAGTTCAAGTTGCCGGCCTTGGGCGCCGCGGCGGTCATGTTGTGGCTTGCGCGCCGCAGCGTGCAGGCGGGTACCAAGCGCAGCTCGCGCCATCATCTGGCGGCGGCTTTTGCTGGAGGGCTTGCGCTCGCCGTTCCCAATCAATCCACTCAAACGCAGGCCAGTATGCCCGACATGCTGTACATGGAGGCTGTGGGCGAGATGTACAAGACCCAGTTAGGGTTTGGCAAACATAGCTTCATGCAGCGCCCCGGCCTGCGCCACAGCAAGGCCGTGCCGCGTTTGCGGGCGAGCAAAGCACGTGAGCGCAACGTGGTGCTCGTGGTGCTGGAGAGCGTGAGAAAAGACGCCACGTGCACCACGTATGATGCCGCATGCAAGACCACGCCGTACACCAACGCATTGTTTCCCCAGCGCATCGCCCTCCCGCAGCTCCGCGCGCTCGATTCATGCACGATCGTATCCATGGCCGTGCTCTACGCGGGCATTGCCCCGAGTGCGTCGCGCGAGGATTTGCACGAGTGGCCGCTGCTCTTCGACTACGCTCGGGCTGCCGGCTACACGACCGCCTTATTGACCAGCCAAAACCTCATGTTTGGCAACATGGCGCTGTGGCTCAAGCACCTGAACGTCGACCACCTGCTCTCCGGCCTTGACGTGGATCCAGAAGCGCACGTGGACTTGGGTGCGCCGGAGCGGGACTTTACCGAGCGCGCCATTCCCATCGTACGCCAGCTCCGCTCGCCGTATTTTCTGGTGATCCAGTTGTCCAACGGCCACTACCCTTATTTGGTCGATGAACGCGGGCCCCAGCCCTTTGCGCCCAGCACCACCAGCAAAGCGCCCCAGCACAACGCGCAATTTTTCAATCACTATCAAAATGCCGTGCACCAGCAGGACCAACACCTAGCGCGGCTGCTCAAGGAAGTGCGCGCCGCCCCCGGCGGAGACAACACGGTGGTTGTTTACACCAGCGATCACGGCGAGGCCTTCCGCGAACACGACCAAATGGGTCACACGTTCAGCCTCTACGATGAAGAACTCTTGGTGCCTGGCTTCATCGACGCGCCCTCAGGCACGCTGAGCCAGGAGGAGGCGCAAGCACTGCACACCAACGCCCAGCATTTCATCACCCATCCTGATCTCACGGCCACGGTGCTCGATCTGCTGGGGCTGTGGCAGCTCGACGAGATGCGCCCCTTTCGGAGCAAAATGTTGGGACGCAGCTTGCTTTCCGACATGGATGAACAAGCCCTCTTCCCGATGACGAATTGCGCCGAGATTTGGTCGTGCGCATTCGAAAACTGGGGGGTACTGCAAGGGAACTACAAGTTGCAGGCGCGGGAGTGGGACGCGGACTATCGGTGCTTTGATCTGGCGCGCGACCCATTCGAGCAGCACGATTTGGGCCCGACGGCATGTGGCCCATTGCGGAAAGCCGCGCAGCGTTGGTTCCCTCGTCTCCCCGGACGCAATCGCTAAAGGGTTCGCTCCGGGTTCGCTCCGGGCGGTGCACTGGGTCACCTCCTT
>Ga0315912_10001418_pt1 | contig 29539 bp, 34 predicted proteins | sample VfabasoilMG_FD_204469 | JGI IMG/M metagenome (GOLD analysis project Ga0315912, IMG submission 204469) | Garden soil microbial communities collected in Santa Monica, California, United States - V. faba soil | ecosystem: Environmental > Terrestrial > Soil > Garden | place: USA: California...
CTCAGGATAGGAACGGGCGTAGGCGTCGCGCTTGATGGTCCAGGCCGCCTCCAGTTTCTTGCCGTTCTCCACGGATTCCAGGCAGCGCTTATGGGCCTCCTCCGGGATATGGAAGGTCGGCTCTTGGGGCCACTTGAAGAAGTCCTTGGTCTTCTTGATGTCGTCGGGCGAAAGGGGGGAACCATGCACTTTGGCGGTGTCCTGGAGGGGACTGCCGTAGCCGATGTGGGAGCGCACCGCGATGAGGGTGGGGCGCTTGGTCTCGGCGCAAGCCTCGGTCATGGCCTTATCCAGCTCCTCGAGGTTGTTGGCGTCCGTCACCCGCAGCGTATGCCATCCGTAAGCCTCGAAGCGCTTCAAGACATCCTCGCTGAAGGCCAGGGCCGTGTCGCCCTCGATGGAGATGTGGTTGTCGTCGTAGATCACCTTGAGATTGGCGAGCTTCAGGTGGCCCGCCATGGAAGCCGCCTCGTGGGAGACGCCCTCCTGCAGGTCGCCGTCCGAGGCGATGACCCAGGTGCGATGGTTGAGGAAGCCCCCCACAAAACGGGAGGCGAGCACGCGTTCCGCCATGGCCATGCCCACCGCCGTGGCGATCCCCTGGCCTAGGGGGCCCGTGGTGGTCTCCACGCCGACGGTATGGCCGTACTCCGGGTGGCCGGGGGTCTTGCTGCCCCATTGGCGGAAGTTCTTGAGGTCGTCCAAAGAGAGGCCATAGCCGTGAAGGTGCAGAAGGGAATAAATGAGCATCGAGCCGTGTCCCGCGGAAAGGACGAAACGGTCCCGGTCGAGCCATTGGGGGTTCGAGGGGGAGTGGCGCAGGTGGCGGGTCCAAAGCACGTGGGCCGCCGGGGCCATGCCCATGGGCATACCGGGATGACCGGAGCTGGCCGCCCGGGTGGCATCCACGGCCAGCATTCGGATGGCATTGATGGCGGACAGGTCGGCGTGGTCGAAAGGCTTAGGCATGGGAACTCCTTTTGGGATCTGGGTCCGAGGTCCTTGGACCCCGGCGGGCCGGTTAGATGAGGGGTCTGCGGCTGGAGAATCCCCCCTGCAGTCCGTGCCAATGAGCGATCTCGTTCTCATCCTCCCTCCAGCAAAGGAAGACGATCTCATTGCCGCGGCGGTGATAGAAGTCCACGAGCCCCGTCTCAAGGTCCTTCAGATGGGCCCCGATCTGGTGGAGCTCGTCGAGCTTTTCCTCGAACTGGCGGGTCTGGTAGTGGAAAGCCTCCATGAGCTTGGAGATGGCGGCTTGGGCTCCCGGGGACAGCTTCCCATTGGGATCCGATCCGGTCATCTCCTCGATCTCGATCTGGGCCTGGGTGCGTAGGACCGTGGTCCGGGTCTCCCGCAGGGCCTTCAGGGAAAGCCGCACCTGGGGCAGGAGGGCATTGGCCTCTTCCACCGTCATCATCTTGATCTTGGCGCCTTCAGGGGACAAGGGACGGCTCCTTCGCGTTCAAAGAACGGCATTGTAGCAGGCCGGAGAAAGTCGTCCAATACCGGCCTTCCGGCCGCCGCGTCCTATATTTTCCTATGGGACTTGAACCAAGTCGGGGAGATTTGGATACTACAGCCCTTCCAAAGGGAGATCCTTCGGAGAAATCCAAACCAGGAGGTCGTTATGCCAGTGCAAGTGGGTCAAAAGGCCCCTGATTTCGCGGGCCAAGCTTTGATGCCGAACGGGGAGTTCAAGGAGGTCAAGCTTTCCGACTACAAGGGGAAATGGGTGGTCTTGTTCTTCTACCCCCTCGATTTCACCTTCGTGTGCCCCACCGAGATCAAGGCCTTCAACGAGAAGTACGGTGATTTCACGAAGGCTGGGGCCGAGGTCATCACCTGCTCCACCGACAGTGTCTACAGCCACAAGGCCTGGCAGGCCGCTGACCTGGGCAAGCTCAAGTTCCCCCACCTGGCGGACACCAACCACCAGACCTCCCGCGCCTATGGGGTGCTCATCGAGGAGAAGGGGATCGCCCTTCGCGGGACCTTCGTCATCGATCCGGACGGGAACCTCAAGCACGCCACCGTCAACGACACCGCGGTGGGGCGCAATGTCGAGGAGACCATCCGTACCTTGTCGGCCTTCCAGACGGGCAAGCTGACGGGTTGCGGCTGGACCCCGGGGCAGAAGACCATCAACTGACGGGATCGTCCAAAAGACGATCGAGGGATCCCGTCATCCCGCGGAGCGGCGCCGATAGGCGCGGTTCGCGATCTGGGGATCTCAGGTTTTAGGAAGGGCGGGGGGAACCCCGCCCTTTTTTTTATTGGGGAGGACGGGTCGTGGTGACATCCCCGGGATCCTGAGAAGGGCCCGGGTCAGGGGACTTGCGGAGGAATTCCGTCCTTCCCTTGAACATAGGGAAGAAGATCGGGTTGGAGAGACGAGGGGGATACAGGAAATAAGAGAGACCTTCCACCGCGGTCCCTCCCGCGAAACTGACCCGGTCGCGGAAGGTAAGGGAAAGTGGGCCATCGGAGAGGACCTCCTGGTGCTCGACCTGGAGGGTCGGCGAGCTTTGGAACCGGAGGGTCCGGTGGAAGGGCAGGAGGAAGAAATTACGGCCTTTTCGGGACAGCTCTAGTTGTTGCGTGTGACAGACGGCTTCAGCTTTCCCATGGCTCAAGAAAACCAACGTTCCCTCGGGCCGTTCCTTTGGGTCCACCGGGACTTGGATGGAGTAAAGGACCGCCTGGTCGTCGAAGAAGGCCCGTCCCCAATGCCAGGCCGAGACGAAGCGATCCAGGGGGACCGTCCCGAAATGGTGGTCATGGGTGCCTTTTCCCAGGAAGGTCTCTTCCTGGACGACCTCGGCCTTCTCATCGCACCATTGGAAGGTCCCTTCCACGTGACAGAGGGGGGCCGCCAAGACCCAAGTGTGGGTGGGAAGGGTCTCGGAAACATGGGCTCCAGGAAGGGGGAGTCCATGAGGGGTGAAGAAGAGCCGGGCTCGGAGGGTTTTCCCCCTTCCGACGGCGCCTTGGAGGGTCAGGACATAGGAAGGTGGGTCCCCCTTTTCCTCCCAGTGGAAGCGGTCAGGTCCCAACAGGACAGCGGGAGCGCGGTCGGAGGCCTTGAGCATGCCCGGTTCGAACTCCTGGAAGAATTCCCCAAGGGTCCGGCCGTCCTTGAAAAGACGGAAGGTCACGCCTGTATAGTCCAATGGATTCGGCGGGTTCACCGCAGGCGGGTTCGGCGGGGTGGGGGACGGACCGGTTTTTTCCAGGAGGGGTGACTTCGTCCGTTCCCAATAGTCGCGAAGGGCTTCTTGGTAGTGGGCGGAGCGCAGATGGCCCGCGTAGAATTGGACCGAGAAACAAAGGCCGTTCTTTTCGTCCGTGGCGTCGAAGTGCCACCACTCGTAAGCCCCCGGGTTCTTTTGGGGCCGGTGGTGATCCTCCCCGATGCCTGAAAGAAGGTTCATGCTCACCTTGCTCGCTTGGTATTGGTGGCTGCTCTCGGCTTGGATGGCCTATTGCGCCTATGAGAACACGCGGCTCTTCGTCCGTCCCCCCGCCCTGGACACCCGAAGGAAGCGATGGCCCAAGGTCTCCATCCTCATCCCGGCCCGCAATGAGGAGCATCGCATCGGTCCTTGCCTGGAGGGGATGCTTCGGATGGACCATCCCTCCTACGAGGTGTTGGTCCTGGACGACCGTTCCACCGACCGCACGGCCAATGTAGTGCGCTCCTTCGCTAAAAACAACGGACGATTGAGGCTCCTCAAGGGGAAGGAACTTCCCGCCGGATGGATCGGGAAACCCTGGGCTTGCGCCCAATTGGCCAAGGCGGCCAAGGGGGAGTGGCTCTTCTTCACGGACGCGGATACCTGGCACCTGCCCGAGACCTTGAAACGGACCCTCCAGATGGCGGAAGGGAAGGGCGCGGACGCCCTCTCGCTCTTCACGAAGCAGGAGACCCAGACCTGGATGGAAGCCCTCGTCATCCCCGTCATGGCCAATACCCTCCTGGCTTTCCTACCGGCCCGTTGGGCCCTTGACCCACGGAGCCCCTTCAAAAGGTTCGCGGGGATGAGCGGGCAATTCATCTTCATCAAGAAAAAGGTCTATGAGGCTTTCGGGGGGCACGGGACGGTGAAGGACGAGATCGTGGAGGACCTGAATTTCGGGAGGCGGGTGGTGGGAGCGGGTCATCGGCTGGTGCTGGGGGACGGGAGCGATTTTTCCTTCTGCCGCATGTACACGACCCCCCGCGAGGTCTGGGAGGGGTTCTCCAAGAATTTCTTCCCAGCGGTCGGGTTCAACCTTTTTTTCTTCCTGATCGCCCAGATGGTCCTTCTGCTGGACGGGGTGGCGCCCTTCGTGGTGGCGGTGATGGGACCGGGGCCCCTCTTCCACCCGGCGGTGGCCCTGTGTTTGACGGTCCTTTCCATCCGGTGGTTGCAGGCGGTGAAGTACCGGTTCCATAAAGGATCGGTGCTCCTGCATCCCCTTGGATGCCTGCTTTTCTCGGTCATCGGGTTCAATTCGGCCTGGTGGTCCTGGTCAGGGAAAGGGCACTGGAAGGGAAGGAGCTTGAAGCGGGGCCCCTAGGCTCCCCAGGCTCAAGGTTTGGTGGGCGGGTTCTGTTTCTTCTTGGCGATCTCCTGTTGCACCAGGGAGATCCATTCCTTGACGTCGGTCTTGGGTTTCGGCAGGCCGGGGGTCGGGACCAGGGGTCGGGGGTTGGCGGCGTTCTTCACGGCCGCGATGGCCGCGGCCTGCTTGTCCCGGGTCTTGGTCTTCTCCACGTAGGTCTTTTGGAGGTCGTCCAACACCTCGCGCAGGACCTTCTTCTCTTCCACGTTCAGGTTCCCGGAGGTCTTCTTGATGAGGGACCCGATCATGTTGATGGTCATACGGGCCCTGGGGAGGTTCAGGTCCTTGTCCTTATAGTAAGGATGGTCCAGTTCGGCCAGGTCGATCTTGGCCGAGGTGGCCAGCATCAGGATCAGGTCGATGAAATAGTAATCGGTGGTGCCCCACTCCCGATTGTCCTTGTAGTTCTCCGTCAAGGCCATGGTCCTTCCCGTCATTCCCTTTCGCCCGCGATCATGCGAACCGCACGGACCCAGGCGTCGCGTTCCTGGCCGATGGTTTCGAGGGACCGATGATAGTCCTGTTTTTCGAGGAATTCATTCAATTCTTTCAACAGGCGTCCCAAGGCTTTTTTCCCCGCCTCGTAGAGCGCTGAACGGACGATCGTCCCCATCCTTTGATCGAGGGTGCGCTCCAAATGGCCGAGGCACAGGATGCCCTTTTCCCCGAAAGCCGTGCGGAGCGCCTCCGACTCGGACCAAGAGAGGGCGAATTGTCGTACGGCCCACAGATCCCTCTTTTCCTCCGAACGACAGATGGGGCAGGGCCGATGGTTCTTCTTTCCGAAGAGACGGGGTTTCGACCGGACCTCCCGCAATCCCTTTTCCAGGAGGCTGGAATAGATGACCGCCATCCCCAGGGCTTGTCCTTGGGCCACTCCCTTCCAGGCGTGGCGGCGGCAAAAGCCGCGGGAATCGAACAAAGCGTCCCGACTGACGGGATCGGTGACGGATTCCTCCAGGAGGTTCCGCACATGTTCGTGGGCGTAATCGGAAAGGAGGAAACAGAGGGGGCAACGATCAGGACGGAGGATCTCGATGATCCGGTCAGGTTCGGCGTGGGACGGCATGGAGAGGGCGGTCGCCCTTCCTTCTTAGAAAAGCTTCTTCGACCAGAAGGAGGTCCCTTCGGAAGGGGTCTCCTCGATCCGGTCCTTCACAGCGGTGAAGCCGCTCACGGGGGAAAGTCCGCCCACGGGGGGCATGGGTTGGGAAGCACCTTCCGCTTGGCGTTTCTTCCAAGCGAGGTAGGCCGCGCCGACCAGCACCAGCGCCAAGAGGACCCACCAGAGCCAGCTGGATCCCTTTTTGACGGGGGCGGCGGTCTCCATGGCGGGCGTCTCGGAGGAGGTCGGGGGTTGGGCCGCGGCTTCGGCGGCAGGCGCTTCGGTGGAAGCGGTGCCGGAGGAGGACTTCTTGGATCCAATGCTGGACACATAGCTGTCGGAGGAAGAGTCGGAAGCATCCTCGGAAGGGGTGGCGGAAGGATCGGAACCTAGGACCGTCTCAGGAGCCTTTTGGCTCTTGACGTTGCTGCCGCCGCCGCAAGCGGGGAGCAGGAGGGAAGCGGCCCCCAAGAGGATAAGGAAGAGAAAAGAGCGTTGTTGGGTCTTCAAGAGGTTCTCCCTAAAAGGTTGATCGGAACGGTCTTTATTCTATCCAGGATGACCCTGAGTAAAAACGGTAAAAACCTTGGGAACAAGTACTTGTGGTCCCAAGGGACCTCAAACACTATGACAAGTTGTCCGCCCCTGAATGGGGACCCCTGGGGATCCCTTTTCAATGGCGGAGAGGGAGGGATTCGAACCCTCGAGAGGGGGTTAACCCTCCAACGGTTTAGCAAACCGTCGCCTTAAGCCGCTCGGCCACCTCTCCACGGTGCTTCTGGCTCCAGGCTCGAACCAATTTGAGTGGTGCGTCGCCTGGCCAAAAAATGATCTTTTTAAAATTCTTGAAGGTGATTTTCGGCCCGCCCCTTGCGGGTCGTAAGCCGCTCGGCCACCTCTCCATGTCTGCCTGATCCTCATCTTTTGAAAAAATTGGCGGAGGGTGCAGGACTCGAACCTGCAAGGGGTTTCCCCCGGTGGATTTCAAGTCCACTGCCTTACCAATTAGACTAACCCTCCGGCTGATAGCGGGTCGGTGACCCACTGGCCCGATTTTACCCGTCCGGACCCAGCCTGTCAGGGCCGCTCATTGTACTCGAAAGCTTTACCTCGACAACCCCGTAAATCAAGGCGCGCGAGGACGCTGGAAGGCCTTGTCCTGGAAGGCCCGACGGGCGGGGGCTTGACATCGGGAAGGGGGCCTGTTAATACTTAACCAAATGGTTAAGTATTCAGAAGCTACCTTGAACAATGTCTTTTACGCCCTCTGCGACCCCACGCGTCGGGCCATCCTGGAGCGCCTTTCCAAGGGCCAGTCCCAGGTGACCGAGCTGGCGGAGCCGCACGATATGTCCCTCCCGGCTATCTCCAAACACTTGGGGGTGTTGGAGGTCGCGGGACTGGTCACTCGGGAGAAGGATGGCCGGGTAAGGCGCTGCAAACTGGTGCCGGAGAACTTGGAGACCGCGAACGAATGGTTGGAGAAGTATCGGATCTTCTGGGAAGAGAGCCTCGACCGGCTCGACGCCTACCTCAAGACGGTGGTCGAAAAAGAAAAAGAGAAGGGGAAAGGAAGCAAGCATGGCCGCAAGAACTGATCCCAAAGAGATCAAGATTATCCGGGTCTATGACGCTCCGGTGAGGACGGTTTGGGAGGCGTGGACCGACGATCAGCAGGTGGGGCAATGGTGGGGTCCCCGCGGGTTCACGATCACGACCCACAGCAAGGACATCCGCACCGGCGGCCATTGGCATTACACCATGCATGGTCCCGATGGCATCGACTACGCCAACAAGACCCAGTACCTGGAGGTCCAGGAAGGGTCGAAGCTTGTTTATGACCACGGCGGGAATGACGAGCGCAAACCGCTCTTCCGGGTCACGGCCCTCTTCAAGGATCTCGGCGGGAAGACCCAGTTGGATATGACCATGGGTTTCGCCACGCCGGAAGAGGCCGCGAACAGCCGCAAGTTCATCAAGAAGGCCGGGGGCGAAGCTACCTGGGACCGTCTAGCGGAGTACCTGGGGAAGCGCTCTTCGAACAAGGAGCTTTTCGTCATCAACCGAGCTTTCGATGTCCCGGTGACCAAAATGTTCGAGGTCTGGACCGACCCGAAGCAACTGGCCCAATGGATGGGTCCCACGGGCTCCACCATGGAATTCATCCAGGTGGACATCCGCTCCGGGGGCAGCAGTTTCTACCGCATGGAGCATGGGGGCCATGTGATGTTCGGCAAGGCCGATTACCTGAAGGTCGAGAAACCCCGCTCGATCGTCTATACCCAGCAGTTCTGCGATGAGAAGGGGAAGACCTCCCGGCATCCCATGGCGCCCACCTGGCCGGAGACGATGCACACCACGGTCCAGTTCTCCGAAGAGGCGCCCGACCGCACTCGCGTGACCGTCACTTGGGAAGTCGTCGGCAAGGCCACCCCCGAGGAGATGGCCACCTTCATCCAGGGCAGGGCCGGCATGACCGGCGGTTGGACCGGTTCCTTCGACAAGCTCGAGGAATATTTAGCGCAAGGAGGAGCCTGATCATGAGCAAGACCCAATTCACCGTCGGCGACGATAAGAAGACCCTGATCGTGGAGCGGACCTTTGAAGCCCCAAAAGACAAGGTCTGGGAGGCCCATTCCAACCCCGACATCCTGCGGAAATGGTGGGGACCCAAGGGTTGGGAGACGCAGATCAAGCACATGGACTTCAGGGAGGGAGGCTACTGGCACTACGGCATGAAGTGCATGGACAAGGCGCAAGGGGAATGGTTCGGCAAGGTCAGCTGGGGTAAGGCCACCTATGGCAAGATCAGCCCGAAGGACTCCCTCGAATTCACGGACATCTTCTGCGATGAGGCTGGGGTCCCTACGCCGAACATGCCGACTTCCCATAGTGTCATGACCCTGGTGGAGCGAGGGGGAAGGACGACCTTGCTCGTCAAGACCACCTACGTGTCACCGGAGGCCCTGGACCAGGTCCTCAAGATGGGCATGGAAGAGGGTTACAGCCAAACCTTGGACAACCTAGAGGCCGTCCTTTCCAAATGAACCCGTGGTGGCAAAACGCTGGCGAATGAGATAGGTCCGAAGGAGATGAACATGAAGAAGATCGCGCCGTGCCTATGGTTCGAGAAGGATGCTTTGGAAGCGGCGAAGTTCTATGTCTCGGTCTTCCGAAAAAGGTCGAGGATCAAGGATATCGCCCGGTATGGGAAGGAGGGCTTCGAGGTCCACGGCATGCCCGAGGGAACGGTCATGACCGTGGACTTCGAGATCGACGGACAGCCATTCACGGCCCTTAATGGCGGGCCGATCTTCAAGTTCAACGAGGCGGTCTCCCTTCAGGTCTTCTGCAAGGACCAGAAAGAGATGGACCATTTCTGGAACAAACTTTCCAAGGGTGGGGACCCCAAGGCCCAGCAATGCGGGTGGCTGAAGGATCGATACGGCCTCTCTTGGCAGATCGTGCCCAAGGTCATGGCACGGATGATGAGGACCAAGGATAAGAAGAGATTCGACCGGGTCATGAAGGTCCTTCTCCCGATGAAGAAGCTCGACCTGAAGGCCCTCCAGCGGGCCTATGAAGGGAAGGGTTGAGGGGGAGCGGTGATTGATATTCGGTCAGGGGCGGGTTAGGATTCATCCGCTTTAGGCCGCTCATTTCCAGAACGAGGGAAAAAATGCTCAAGAAAATCCTGATCGCGCTAGCCGCCGCCGTGGCCATCTTCATTGGGGTGGTGACGTTCCAACCAGCGGAATTCTCCATCACCCGGTCGGCCGTCATCGAGGCCCCGCCCGCCAAGGTATTCCCTTATGTGAACGACTTTTCCAAGTGGGGAGCCTGGTCGCCTTGGGAGAAGATCGATCCCGCCATGAAGCGCACCTTCGAGGGTCCCAAAGCCGGGGTGGGGGCCATGTACTCCTGGGAGGGTGATAAGAACGTCGGGTCCGGCAAGATGACCATTACGGATAGCAAGGCCTTCGAGACGGTCAAGATCAAGTTGGAGTTCTTCAAGCCCATGGAAGGCGTGAACCCCACGGAATTCACCTTCCAGCCCGAGGGCAAGGGCACCAAGATCGTTTGGACCATGTCGGGGACGAACAAATTCATCTCCAAGGCCTTCTGTATGTTCATGGATATGGACAAGATGGTAGGAGGGGATTTCGACAAGGGCTTGGCCGCCATGAAGGCGGTCGTCGAAACCAAGAAGTAAAAGGAGTCCCCCATGGGTTTGTACGTCAACGGTGGGTTCCGCGTGATCGTAAAGGCCTGAGTCCCGGAAAGGACCAGGGCGAAGGGCGGGGACTTCCCCGCCCTTTTCTTTTTCAAGGAGGTCCCATGCCGCACATCCACGAAAAGATCGATTTCACCGTCTCCATCTTCATCGTCCGGGACCGGAAGGTCCTTTTCATCCATCACAAACAATTGGATCGATGGCTCCCCATCGGGGGTCACATCGAACTGGATGAGGACCCGGAACAAGCGGCGCTGCGAGAATCCAGGGAAGAGAGCGGACTGGAAGTGGAATTGGTAGGCGACCGTCCTCCCCTGTCGGAAGAGAAGGGGTTCCGTCCCTTGCTGGCCCCCGCCCATCTGGACATCCATCTGATCAAGGAACCCCACTGGCACATCGGCATGGTCTATTTCGCCAGGGTCAAATCAGGGGAAACGACCTTGAATGTCGAGGAGCACAAGGACATCCGGTGGCTGGAGGAGAAGGACCTGAACGATCCGAAGTGGGGTCTATCGCAGAACCTGAAGTTCTACGCCAAGGAAGCCTTGGGAAGGATCGATGGGTAAGCTCGCCGCGCAGGCTCCTTACTTCTTGGCGACCTTGATCTGACTGACGATCATCCGCAATTTCTTGGCCGCGTCGAAGATGCGGTCGTCCCGGTAGAACTCCCCGTAATAGATGCCCTTGAGCCCCGCGTTGGCCACCATCTTGAAGCAATTCCAGCAGGGAGAGGCCGTCACATAGATCTCGGCCCCGTCAAGACGCACCCCGTTGCGGGCGGCTTGGATGACGGCGTTGGCCTCCGCGTGGATGGTGGCCACGCAATGGTTGTCCTGCATCATGTGGCCAGCGTCATCGCAATGGGGAAGGCCGCGGACGCTCCCGTTGTAGCCGGTCGACAGGATGGTCTTGTCCCTCACGATGACGGCCCCCACGTGCTTCCGGTCACAGGTGGAGCGGGTCGAGACCTCCGCCGCGATGTTCATGAAGTACTGGTGCCAATCCACCCGGATCCGGTGGGAGGGCTTGGCCGCCTTGGCCTTGCGCTTGTGCGAAGAAGGGGTCCGGCGTTTACGGAGCCGATGGAAGTGGTGTTGCTTGAACTTCACGCTGACTCGGGACATTTTTCCCTCAGTTCCTGGGATCCACGGCAAAAAGCCGGAGCCGTTGGGTCGGGTGCCAATGCTCCTTGGACTCCGCCAACCCCGGCAGGCCTTCCGCGTCGCCGGTGTTGATGATCGGATAGGCTTCCAATTGCCGGCACACGTTGGCGAATATATAAGCCGACAATCCCTTGATGGTCAAGTCGGCCACTTCCAGGAAGATCCCGTAGGTCCCGGGGGAAAGTGCCGCTCCGGCGGTATAGGCCGCCAATCGGCCATCGACCAGGGTTACCCAAGCTTGCATCCCCCAATCTTCCCCCTCGTGGAGGGCGCGGAAGTGCGCTTTCTGGGCGGAGCGCAACATGGCCTCCCCCATCCCTCCTTGCAGGGTCGGGAGCCTTTGGGCCTTCCAGGATTCGTAAAGCTCCCCGCAGGCTCCCAGGTCACCTTCCCGATAGGGGCGGAGCACCACCGAGTGGCCCTTGAGCAGATGGTTCACCTCGGCGCGCTTGGCGCGATAAGCGTCCCCGTGCAGGCCGGAGAGTCCCGCGCGGTCGTAAAGATACTCCGTCAGGGTGGGCCGCGAGGGGGATCCCCAGGCCCGGACCGACCGTTCCTGGGCCTCGGTCAGGCCTTCCACCCGTGAGATGCCTAGCCCCGGGCCATTCACCTTCCCCATATAGTCGAAGGCGGTCTGGAGGCTCTCCTGGGTGAAGGGGACCGGTGGTAGGGGACAGTAAACGTTCTTCCCATAAAGGGAGACGATCATGGAAAAGGGACCCTTGCGGACCCGGGCGTGAGAGAAAGCGTCCTGCCACATGAGCAGGTAAGGAAGGGAAGTGGAAAGGACAGGGGTCGGATGGAAGAGGTCCCCGGCTTCCTCTAGGACGGCACCCAAGGGTTCCACGGAGTCGAAGAAGTCGGCGTGAGGAAGGGACAGGAGGGGCAAGGGCGTCCTAAAAAGGAAGGCCGCGGGTCGGACCCGCGGCCTTCAAGGGCTCACGTTTGTCCGGTCAAGACCCGGGTGATCTCGCGGCGTAGTCCGTAGCTCAGGCGGCCGGCGCGTGAGGGAGGACGATAGTTGGCCAGGTATTGGGCCAGCCCGCTGATATCCAGGACGCCATGCTCATGGTTGATGACCGCCGAAGCGTCCCCCTGGGGATGAGCGAAGCACACCACGCCCTGGATCCAGATGCGCGAACACTCCTGGGCCCAGCGGGGTTCCAGGTTCGATTCCAAATGGCTCCTCAAGTGGTAGATCTGGGTGGCCACCTGCTTCAAGGGGTTATAGAAACCCCTCTTGTAGCGGGAGCGGGTCTTCCTGGCCCGTTTATGAAGGGTCCATTCCCGGTCCAGGACCTCCCCGGCGATACGGCCCCTTAGGTACTTGGTCTCCACCACGAACATGGCGTTGTGGGTGATCAAAAGGTGGTCCAACTCACGGGGCTTGTCCCCCGATTCGAACTGGACCGAATGGAGCACCCGACCTTCCATCTCAAGGCCGTCGAGGACCTTGGCCACGAGGGCTTCGCCCTCGGAACCTTCCCCAACGATGCGTCCGCGGTGACGGGCCACACCGTAGGCCCAGATGCCCCCCACCACCAACGCCACGCCGCCCAGGACCTTCAGGGACCAGTGGGGGGCGAAATAGACGGCCGCCACGGCGGCGGCGAAGAAAGCTGCTGTGATCCATCTCCAATACATCACCCACCGCATCGCACGCGGGGGCTTCTGCAACTGCAGGGTCGCGACCATTCCTCAAGCCTTTCCCAGCGACAACTCGCGCGCCTTCACGACCTCTTCCTGGAACTCGCCTATGAACTGCGGGTATTTTCGAAGGAGGGACGACAAGGTCTCGCTTTCCAAGTATCGCTGTATCGAATCAAGATAAGAACCCAACTTCGCGGCCACCGAAGGCCGCGAGAGGGCCGGACATTTGGTGTCCGCACCCAACAACACCTTTTGACGGTCCTGGCTCCACATGACCGCCGCGGGGTACATCGAACAATCCAGGGGACGGGCCTCATAAACGAGGCACGTATGATCCGCTGGATCGAAGAACGAACAAGCGAACCCGTGCCCACAGGCCACGAGCTGCGCCTTGGAAGGGGCGCCTTCGCCCCGTTCCCGGAAAGAACCCTTACCTTTAATGGAGGAAGCTTCGACAGCGGACCTTTCCGCGGGGAAGAAGAAGGGGGAAAGGGGGGCCTGCTTCTCCGGAAAGCGGCAACAGACCGGGCAATCCAAGCAGGTCTCGCTGGGGATTAGTTGCGGTAATTGGGGGATCATGGGTCCTTGCGCCTGGGTCGATAGGGATAGGGCGCCCGAGGGCGTCCTTCAGAGGTGATAGATCCCGATACCCACGGTGATGAGGCCCCCGATGATGAGGATGGGTGCCAGGGTCATGGACCCCGTCGCCAGGAACATATAGCCGGCCACCAGGACGCCGACACCGGCGCCCAGGGTGATCTTGCCTTCCTTGCTCATCTTGGGTTCGACCGCTTGGGACTTGGGATCCTTATTCGCCACGAAGTTCCTCTCCGGCAGGGTAAAGTCGGGGCGTATTGTACCAAAGAAGGAAGGAGGGTTCCCGGATTAACCAGGACCCGAGGTCCCACGTTCTCCGGGGATTATCAGGGTTTTAGGACCTCGACCCCGCCCAGGTAGGGTCGTAAGGCCTCCGGGACGAGGACCGATCCATCGGCTTGTTGGTAATTCTCCAGGATGGCCAGCCAAGTGCGGCCCACGGCCAGGCCGGAACCGTTCAAGGTGTGCACCAACTCGGGCTTGCCGCCTCCCTCCCGCTTGAACTTGATGGCGCCCCTGCGGGCCTGGAAATCGGTGCAATTGGAGCAGCTGGAGATCTCCCGATAGGCGTTCTGGCTGGGGAGCCAGACCTCCAGGTCATAGGTCTTCACGGAACTGAAGCTCTTGTCCCCTGTGGCCAACACCACCACGCGATAGGGGAGCCCCAAGCGCTTCAAGACGTCCTCGGCGTCCGCCGTCAATTGTTCCAAGGCCTCCATGCTCTTTTCCGGCTCCACGAACTGGAAAAGTTCCACCTTGTGGAATTGGTGCAGGCGGATGAGGCCCTTGGTGTCCTTGCCGTAACTGCCGGCCTCCCGACGGTAACAGGGGGTGAAAGAGGCGTACTTGCGGGGCAGGGAGGATCCCTGGAGGACCTCCCCCCGGTGCAGGTTGGCCAAGGAGACCTCGGCGGTGGGGATGAGATAGAGCTTGTCCTTCTCGACGGCGAAGGCCTGCTCGATGAACTTTGGGAATTGTCCCGAGGCTTCCATGGATTCGTAATTGACCAGGTGGGGGACGACCATCTCGCGATAGCCCTTGGTCGAATGCAGGTCCAGCATGAAGGAGGCCAGGGCCCGCTCAAGCTTGGCGCCCAGGCCCGACAAGGTGAAGAAACGGGCGCCCGAGATGCGGGCCGCCCTCTCGAAGTCGAGGATGCCGAGGGAGACCCCCAGATCCTCGTGCGGTTTCGGCTTGAAGGTGAACTTCGGGAGATCCCCGACCTTGCGGACCTCCTGATTGGCCTCCTCGCCCCCGACAGGGACACTGGCGTGGGGAAGGTTGCAGAGGGTCAGTTCGATGTCCCGGAAGTCCTTTTCCACCGAGGCGATCTCGCTGTCCATTTGGCGGATCTCGTCGGAGAGCTCCTTGAGCTTGGCCTGGTAGGGGGCGATGTCCTTCCCCTCTTTTTTCATGCGGCCCATTTCTTCGGAGGCTTGGTTGAGGCGGGCCTTGCGTTTGTCCACCGAGACCATCAGGTCCCGGCGACGACGTTCCAGGTCCAGGTAGAGGGAGAGGTCGACCTTGGAGCGGCAATCCTCCAGGGCCTTGCGCACTTCGGGTTCATGATCACGGACGTATCGTGGATCGAGCATGGGACTCCTTGGAAAAATGGAACGTCATTGTAGCCAAGGCCCCAGGGGCTTGCACGGGCTTTTGGCGCACCCACCTCCCCCAAGAAAGGGGGCCTTCCCCATTCCCCCACCAGGGATTGAGGGAGTCGACCGCGGGGTTTTTGGGGCTTTCAGTTCCCGACAAAAAGAATATACTTCTAGCGCCGATCACCCCTTGAGGGAGGAACCATGCGCTATCCCAACCTGAGAAGGATCCTGACCGCGGCCTTGCTCCTGACCGCCCCGCTCTGGGCGGCGGAACGGACCGGCATCCTGTTGAAGGACACCCCTGAGATCAAGAAGACCCAGGATGCCGTGATGAAGATGCTCAACGCGGGCAACAAGAAGCACATGGGAAATGTCTCCCGCAAGGGTGGGATGCCCCGGGTCATGATGGTCAGCTGCGCGGACTCCCGTATCCCCCTCGAGAAGGTCTTCAGTGTCCCGGCCGGGGAGATCTTCACCTTCCGGGCCTTCGGCAATGTCGTGGATAAGGCCATCCTGGGCGGCCTGGAGTACGGAGCCCGCACCCTGGATTGCCGTGTCCTGGTCGTCCTGGGCCACACCGGTTGCACCGCCGTCAAAGAAGCCATCGGGGAGCATGACCATCCCAAGGCTAGCGAGCACCTTTGGCGCTCCTTGAACCGGAAGGACCTCGTGGAACGCCTCCAACCGGCCGTGGCCGCCATCCGGCACGAGGAGATGACGGAAGAGCAGCGCCATGAGGCTGTGGTCCGCCAGAACGTTTACAACGTCATGCGTACCATCCGGGAACAAAGCGTTCCCCTTTGGGACCTGGAACAGGGTGACATCCTCAAGATCGTGGGCGGGGTCTACCATTTGGACAGCGGCAAGGTGGAATGGCTGAAACAATAGTCCGTAGTCAAGAATCCGTGGATCCCAAAAAACGGCGGCCCTGACCGGGACCGCCGTTTTTTTCATGGGATAGGTCCGGAGAGGTCCTACATTTGATCATCGGCGTCCCTAAAGAGATCAAGGACAATGAGTATCGCGTGGGAGTGGTCCCGGGCGGAGTGGAGGAGTTGGTCCATGCGGGCCATGAGGTCTTGGTCGAAAAAGGGGCGGGGGCCGGGAGCGGCATCCCGGATGCCGAGTTCCTAGAAGCGGGGGCCAAGATCGTCCAGGACCGGCGGGACCTTTACCGCCGAGCGGGCCTCATCCTCAAGGTCAAGGAGCCGCAACCTTCCGAGTTCTCCCTGATCCGTCCGGGCCAGGTCCTCTTCTGTTACTTCCATTTCGCGGCCTCGTCGGCCCTCACCAAGGCGGTCCTAAAGTCCGGTTGCGTGGCCTTGGCTTATGAGACCTTGCGCCTTCCCTCGGGTGAGCATCCCCTCCTGACCCCCATGAGCGAAGTGGCGGGGAAGATGGCTGTCCAGGAAGGGGCCAAGTACCTCGAGCGTTCCATGGGTGGGAAAGGGATCCTCCTGGGGGGCGTGGCGGGTGTGAGGCCCGCGAAGGTCGTCATCCTTGGCGCGGGAGTGGTGGGGTTCAACGCCGCCAAGGCGGCCGCGGGCCTGGGAGCCCGAGTGACCTTGTTGGATATCGATCCCGCCAGGCTGCGCCGGGTGGAGGACCTGCTTCCCAAGAACGTGACCACGTTGGTCTCCAACCGAAGGGTCGTCCGGGAGGAGGTCCGGGGCTCGGACCTCTTGGTGGGGGCCGTTTATGTGGAGGGTGCCAAAGCCCCCTCCCTCGTGACCGAAGCCATGGTCAAGGGGATGAGGGAAGGATCCGTCATCGTGGATGTGGCCATCGACCAGGGTGGCTGCGTGGAGACAGCGCGCCCCACCACCCACAGCGATCCGGTCTATGTGAAGCATGGGGTGGTGCATTATTGCGTGACCAACATCCCGGGAGCGGTCGGGATGACCTCTACCTATGCCTTGACCAACGCCACCCTGCCCTATGTCCTGAGGATCGCGCGACAGGGCTACAGGGAAGCGGCCCGCAGGGACCCGGCGGTGGCCCACGCTTTGAACATCGAAAAAGGGAAGATCGTCCATCCCGCCGTGAAGGCTTCCTTCAAAAAGAACTAGCGGGATGGACCCGGAGACCAGGATTGCCCACCGTTTTTTTGAGCGTTAGCGCCACCCTCCTCCTTTGTTACGTCGCCACCTTGGTGACGGCGTATCTCCACATCCTTCCGATGGGGCACCATATGCTTTGGGGTCTCTTCATGACGATCCTGATGGTGCTCCTGCAATGCCTCATCTTCGGTTTCTTCATCGGGAGCGGGAAGACCATCAAACGCGTGGCGGCAGAGGCGGGCCTGGGGTCGGAGTGGGCCCAGAAGACCAAGGACTACAAGAACCGTTGTTACCCTCCCTTGATGCTGGCCATCCTGGCCACGGCCTGCGCTGGGATCGTCGGAGGAGGGATCGCATTGGGGATCGTGTCCCTTTGGGTCCACCAGGTCCTGGTCTGGATCGCGCTGGTCCTGAACCTTCGATCTTTTTGGATCTCCTATCGGGTCATCTCCGAGAACGTGCGGGCCATCCACGAGATGAACGACCTTATCCGGTCGGGGAAGGCTCCGGGCCGCTCCCGCGGTCCCAAGGCGGCGCGGACCGTCATGAGCGAGAGCCAGACGCCCCTTCGGACCCATCGGGACCTTTATTTCCTTTCGATCGCTGTCTGGGTGCCTTACCTATATATGAAGTTCTCGTTGGGAAGCCGCACTTTCCCCCTTTGGCCCTTCCTGGCCGGAAGTCTGCTCCTTTTCGCCTTGGGCTGGATGGTTTCCCGAAGGTCCGTGAGGGGCTGAATCAGAGGCTTTTTTATTGGGTTCAAGATGATTTGGGCTAAAATACCGCCTCGCGCGTCCAAAGCGAATCGGAGAGGGAATTGGAACGAACCATCAAGAATGGGATCCTGGCCTGGGCGGTCCTCTTGGCCGCTTCGCAAGCCTTTGCGGACCGGGTCAACGACTTCCTGCATGAACGCACCTATTTGGGCCTGACCGGGTTGGTGGTCTCGGTGGACCAAGGTGGCGCCTTCAGTGGGAAAGATTATTCCCGCTACGACAATCCCTATGAGATCGTGTTGCTCCCCGCCATTTCCCAGAGCCTTGGTTTCGGGGCCCTTCTCGGTCACCGGGAGGAGACCTACGCCATGGAATTGAGCTATTGGCGCTCGGAACATCTGTCGACCTTCGGTCCCGTGACCTTGACGACCCCCGGGGGCCCCGTGACCTTCCCCACCGCTTTGGAGGAAAAGGCCTCCTTCCATTCCATCAGCGTCGACTTCAAGAAGTATTTCTTGGCCGAATTGGAGTTCCAGCCTTTCGTGAACCTGGGGGTGAGCTTCCCTTGGATGGACCTGGCCAACGCGGCCGCCGATAGCGATGGGAACGTGACCGGGGCCACCTTGGTCGGCCTGGGGTTGAACCTGGGCTTGGGCCTGGAGTATTACCTGAACCAGAACCTCTCCTTCGTGGGAGGGGTCTACGAACGATGGACCAGTTTCGACCAATTCAAGGGGCATGCCGGACAGTTCGGCCCCCTCTCCCCCGCAGGGGGGGCGTCCCATGACGGGAGCGGATTGCAGTTCCTGCTGGGAACGACGGTCGGGTTCTAGGAAAGGGCGCCATGAAAAAGCATCTCACCTACGCTTGGGTACTGGTCCTCTCGGGAGCCGGCATCCTAGTGACCGTTTCCTGCTCTACGAACCCTACGGCACCCGGTTTTTCAGGGGCCGTCCAGACCGTGGTGGCCAACAACCCCACTTTCACCGCGACCAGCACCGCTACCAGGACCGCCACCTCCACCTGTGTCGCTTCCCGCACGCCCACCCCGACCGGTTCTGCGACACCGACCATCACCTTGACCCCTACGGCGACCCCCACGAACTGGACCCCAGCCCCAACGGCTACCCAGACCTCCACCCCGGTCTGTCCTCTCTAGGCCTTAAGGCTCCATTTTCCAGAGTGTTTGTCTTCCCGCAGGGGCGGAGCCCTTCCGTTCCCAAAGAAATGCTTAATATTCCAGGGACCCCTGGGTTAAAATGACCACCGATGTGGGGTTTCCTGGGTCTTTCCCCATCGCAGTTCAACACCCTCTTCCAAGGATGTGCCCTTGATGAATTTAAGGAAAGCCGCGGTCGTGATCGGGTTGGCGGTTTTTGGGAGTTTTGGGATCCAGACGGTCCAAGCGGATGATTTCGTAAAAGATGCCCTCGAGCCAGCCAACGACGACTTCATCAAGGAGCGCACCTACTTCTCGGCCGTCGTGACCTCCACGAACGTCGACGATCTCCATGATTTCGATGGGACAAAGGCCGGGTTCCTCGTGCCTTATCCGATCGAGACCACTCCCGTCTCGATCTACTCCCTTGGGGTAAGGAATGTCATCCCAGGTATCGACCGTAATTTCGGTTTTGGTCTGTTGATGGGACACCGCCAGGGTCCCTACGCCATGGAATTCAGCTATTGGCGGACCCTTCATTCAGGCTACTGGGGTGCCTTTACGATGGATGCGGTCCTGTCCTCCGTGAACCTCGATCTCAAGCGGTACCTTCTCACGAAGTACCAGGTCCAACCCTTCTTCGGTTTCGGGCTCCACGTTCCTTGGCTCACCAGCAAGAGGACCTCGACCTCTTATAACTTCAACGTGCAGTCGGTCCCCTTGGTCGAAGTGGGCGATGCGACCGTTTCCGGTATCGGTTTGAACACGCAGGTCGGGCTGGAGATCTATTTGGGCGATGGGTTCTCGATCACGGGGGCCGCGATCTATCGTTGGACCGCCTGGGGCGAGAACAAGGGCAACGCCGAAGTGGCCACGAACCCTTATTTCGGCGGGGACCCGGATATCAAAGGGAATTACGAAGGGAACGGGTTGAATTTCTGCGTGGGGACCACCATCGGCTTCGAGTGATGGGTAGGTCCGGTGATATAATTCCCGTGTGTTCAGGGAAAGGAAAGGTGAGTCCAAGATGAAATACCGAGTCCGGGTCTTTTTGTTCTGCACCATCGCCATGGTCAGCTTCGTGCTGAACAGCTCTTGCCAGCCCCAGAACCCTTCTAGCTATCCTTACGTGGTCTTTCCGCCCCTGACCAATACGCCTTTCCCGACCTTCACTCCGTTCCCGACCGCCAATGTCACGGCCACCATGGCTTGCATCGCTTTCCAAACCGCCGCTCCAGGGACGCCTTGCCCCTGAATTAGAACTTGGTTCAGGAAGTCTTTCGTTCCCAAGCCCGGGCCCTCCCGGGCTTTTTCATTCACGGCACTTTCCACGAGCCCTTGGGATCCATGGGTTCCCTAACCCTCGCTCTTCCTGTAGGCCTGACCCCAATATCCTGTAGCGTCCATGGCCCAAGCGTCGAAAGGCCGGCATTTTACAAGTGGACATGGGAGAGGCCGGTGCGGTAAAAAGGTGGTCCTTTTGAAGGCTTGGCCAGGAAATGAAGAAATGACGAAAGGGTCCCCTATGAGGATGGTCCAGGGAATTTTATCGGTCCTTCTTCTCTTATCCGCCCCTCTGGCATGGGCCGGGCAGCAGGTCTATCTCTCCGAATCCCCCAACGGGAAGTACCGGGTCCTGGTCGAGCAGGCCGTCGACCGCCGGGTCGGGGACCGCATCTTCTTCCGTTATCCCATCCGTTTGGTCAATACCAAGAACCCCCGCCGTCATTTCGAGGTCCGCGACGCCGCTCCGCCCCTGGTGAAGGAGACCGAGAGAGGAACCTTCCAGGTCCGTTGGGACGGGGCCGATAACCGGGAACCCAGTTCCATCCATTTCCATTGGGCGCCGGACAGCCTGCGGTTCTTCATGGAACTGGAGGTCATTCCCGGCACTTGGAAGACCTTTTTCGTGGATGTCAACACAGGGATCACCACCGACATCACCCCCGATTTGGAGAAGGAACTCTTGAAGAGGATCGCCTCCAAGGGAATGGACTGCGAACGCCCCACGTTCGAGGTGGTGCGTTGGACCAAACCCCACCTGGCCTTCCTTCGTGTGACCAGCGTTTGCGGCAAAGAGAAGGGGATCTCCAATGAGAAGCTCTTCCCCGTGACGGATTCCATCCTCTTCGAGGCCCAACAGGCCTCGGTCGCCAAGCATTGCCTGGAGTGCAAGGTCGAGAAGGCGGAAAAGGCCTTCGAGAAGTACTTCCGGGCCACCCTCCCGACGCCGACCCCCACTCCGGAGGAGACGCCGGTCGTCCAATAAGATGCGCCTTCCGTCGTTATCCATCCTTTTGGTCCTGGCCTCGCTTTCCCCTGGCCCAAGTTCTGCGGCCACCCTTTCCGGCAAGGTCCTGGAAAAGGGCGTCAAGGCTCCCCTCGCCGGCGTGAACCTCTTGTTAGAGACCCTCTCGTCATCCTCCTTGTCCGTCCCGACCCCCGGTGCCACGGTCGGACCCACCTCCGATGCTCCCTTGCCGACCTATAACGCCGTCTCGGACCTAGAGGGGGACTTCTCCTTGGAGGCTCCCGAAGGCACTTATCGCCTGACCTTGATCGGGATGGGGCTGAAAAGTTCGGTCCTGTCCGGGATCGAATTGAAGGGGGATGGGGTCCAAGACCTTTTCCTGGAAAGGGATGGGTTCTCCCTTCCTGAAGTGGTGGTGATGGGGGAAGCACAAAAGGTCCCTCTCCCCAGTCGGGAAACCCTGGGGAAGGACGAACTCACCAAAGTGCCGGGTACCGGTGGGGATGTCTTGAAGGCCCTGCAAAGCCTCCCCGGCGTGGCGGCCATCGGGGACCTTTCGGGACAGATGCTGGTACGGGGCGGAGGCCCCCAGGACAACCTGTACCTCTTGGACCGCATTCCCATCGCGTTCCCTTTCCATTTCGGGGGACTGATCTCCACGATCAATTCCGACCTGATCGAGAAGGTCGACTTCTCGGCCGGGGGATTCGGACCGGAATACGGGAACTTCTGGGGTGGGGTCATCGATGTGACCCAACGTTCGGGCCGGAGCGACCGTTGGGGCGCCAGGGCCGAGGTGAACCTGCTCCTTTCCGAAGCCTTGGTGGAAGGTCCTCTCTTCCCCCAGGGGACCCTCGCCTTGGCGGGTCGCAGGAGCTATCTGGAGCTCATGGGGGGGCTTTTCGACGATTTCACCGCGATCCCTTCCTTCTCCGATTACCAGGTCAAATCCTCCTGGGATCCCTCCAATAGGGAGCACTGGGACCTCCAAGTGTTCGGGAGCGACGACCGCTTGGGGCTCGTCATCTCTCCGGATTCCGAATTGGCCCAACAGGACCCCGCCTACGCGGGGGTCTTCGAGTTCCACAACGGTTACGACAGCCAGGGGATGAATTTCAGGACCGAACTGGGTCCCGATACCACCCTTTGGAACACGCTCCATCACTTCGATTTTTTCTTCGCCACCCGCTTGGGGGATGAGTTGAACCTGAGGATCACCTACGAGGATTGGGGGGACCGGTTGGACCTGGTCCATGGGTTCGGGGAGGGGGTTTCTTTAAGGGCCGGGTTGGAGTATCACCACGCCCTCATCGGGAGCCAAGGTCTTTTCGTGCGTCCACCCTCCGAGGGGGACCCAGATTTCGACCTGACCAGCGCGGAAAGGATCTCGACCGATTTTTCCACCGTATCCAACAATATCGGGCTTTACGCGGAACAAAGGTTCCGGTGGTTCGGGGGAAAGGCGGAATTCTCCTTGGGCGGGCGCTTGGACTACCAGACCTACAACTCCAAGCTCGATCCCAGCCCCAGGTTCTCGGTGGCGGTCTTTCCCGTCGAAGGGACGGTCGTCAAGGCTTCCTACGGCCATTACCACCAACTCCCCATCCAAGGGCCCTACTTGAACCCGGATTTCGGCAATCCGGACCTGGATTCCGGCCGCTGTGCCTCCGCCATCCTGGGCGTGGAACAACGGTTGGAAGAAGGGCTTTCCCTCAAGGTCGAGGCCTACCAAAAGACCCTCTCGCGGATGGTCGTGCCGGATCCCTGGAGCCGCTATTCCAACCAAGGCAGCGGGACCTCCCGCGGGATCGAGGTCTTCCTCCGTCGGGCCCCTTCGGAGAGGCTCTTCGGTTGGGTCTCCTATGCCTTCAGCGAATCCTTCCGCTATGACGGCACCGACCTACCGGCCAGGCTTTACGACTACGACCAGCCCCATATCCTGACCTGTGTAGTGGGTTATAAGGTGAACCCCGGCTGGGAGGTGGGGCTCAAGTGGCGCTTTTCCTCCGGCCAACCCGAGACCCCGATCTTGGGTTCCTTCCAGGATCCCAGTAGCGGCCGATACCTTCCTCTCTATGGTCCGGTGAACAGCGTCCGCTTGCCCGATTACCATCGGTTGGACCTTTCGACCTCCCTTCGCACCACCTACGAGACATGGGAATGGAGGGTGTTCTTGGAGGTGCTCAATCTTTATGACCAGCCCAATGTTTTCGCGCACACCTACAACGCGGATTACACGCAACGCAAGGACCTCCACCAACTCCCCCTCCTGCCCTATCTAGGCTTCGAGGCGAAGTACTAGGGGACGGGTCGGGGAAAAACCGTTCGGATAGGCCCCTTCCGAGGCCTTCAGGAAAGACCGGGACGGTCGTTAGGAAGGGCGAGGAGATGCCCATGGCCTTGAACCCTATCGACTCCATGTTCGCCGCCCCCGGCTTCACGTCGGGGCTCACGCCCATGTCCCTGCCGGGGAGCTTCGGCGCCGTTTTCGACCAGGCCCTCTCCCAGACCCAAGACCGGGCCGGTTCCGCCAAGCTGGCTTGGGTCCGCTCGCAGTACATGAAGCAGAACATCCTTTTCGATATGTTCTCCAACCCCAAGACCTCCGTCCTGGGCTTCGGCATGACCGATCAATTCGGGGCCGGAGGGGCTTTCGGGCTTCCCTCATGGGCCTACGACGCCCAACGCGTGCTTTCCGGCGACGAGAATCTCCGGTCCATGATGTCCCTTTATCAGCAGGCCGCCGCCTTGGCCAACCAACAGATGAAGGGATCCAGCCTGGGTTCGTTGGGTGGGAGTTACGACTCCCTGTTCTGATCCAACCGGCCTGGTGCAATAGGCGCGATATCCTGCGGTCAACCCGGGGTTCCGCGCCTTTCTTTTTTCCGTTAGACTTGGGCCATGACCCCTTCCCGGGCCTCCCGTCCGATCCGACCGCCTTCTTGGACCTTCCCGGCCTTCGCCCTCCTATTCCTCCTTCAGGCTGTCCCAGGTGTGACCCTGAATTCCTTCACCAACGATGAGCCCATGGAGATCTCCAATGGGTTCCATTACTGGGACCAGGGGGACGTACTTTCCCACAATCGGCATCCACCCCTTTCCCAAGCCCTCCAAGCCCTGCCCCTGTGGCTTTCGGGGTTCAAGGGGTCCTCTTCGAAGGGCGATGCTTTGGACCGGGCCCGCGACTTCCTTTTCGTCATCAATAAGGAGAGGCTCGGGACCGCAGAGGTCCTTTCCCGGATCCCGTCCCTCCTGGCAGGCCTGGGGTTGGGGTTCCTTCTCTTCCTGGCGGCGAGGGGGTTCCCTCGCCCCGCGCTCCTGGCGGTGATGGGGCTGTGGGCCTTGAACCCGACGCTCCTGGCCTTCAGTGGGTTGGCGATGGCCGATGTCCCGGCGGCCTTCTTCTTTTTCGCCGCGGTCCTGGCTTTCCAACGCGCGAGGGATGGGGAAGGGATGGGAAGGGCGGTCCTGGCCGGGGGCCTTGCGGCCGCGGCGGCCCTTTGTAAATTCTCCGCCTTGATGTTGTTGCCGATCTTCCTGGCCTTGGAAACCTTGACCTGGGTGGGGAAGGGACGTTCCTTCCCCTGGCCCAAGGTCCTTCGCCGTTGGGCGGGAGGGGTCATGGGGTTCGTGGGGGTCACTTACCTTGTCTATGCCCCGGCCTTGGCGGGCCTCGGTGGGGCCGTTCCCTTCCAAGCCTTTTGGGCGGGGCTCATGGACATGGCCCATTATGGGGGACATCCCTCTTACTTCATGGGACACGCCTCGCGGAAGGGTCATCTCCTCTATTTCCCCTTGGCCTTCGTCCTGAAGACGCCGCTGCTGACCACTTGTCTTCTTTTGCTCGGAGCTTTCCTCTTGGCGCTCAGGAAGGTCCGGATGGGACCCTGGCTTTGGCTTCCGGGCCTGTTCTTCTTCCTGGCCATGGTCCCGGTCCAGAACCTAGGGGTGCGTTACTTGATCCCAGCCTTCCCGTTCCTTTTCCTGGTCGGGGGGGTGGCCGTCGGTTGGCTTTGGGAAAGGGTTTCGCGCCTGCGAAGGCCCTTTTGGAAGGCGGTCTTCCTTTCCTTGATCGGGTTCCAGACCCTGGGGGTCCTCGCCTCCTTCCCGCGTCACCTCGGTTATTTCAACGAGGCGGTGTCCCCGACCGCCAAACTTTACTGGTTGGGGGATTCCAATCTGGACATCGGTCAGGACCTCAAGAGGGTCGTGAGGGAAGGGAAGCGGCGAGGATGGGGAAAGGTCCATCTCGCCTACTTGGGCGGTGTGGATGTGTCCGCTTACGGATTGGATTGGGGGCCCTGGCACATCAGTGACCTGAAGGGACCCAGGCCCGGAACGACCTATCTGGTGAACGTCTCTTTCATCCAACTGGCCCCACTCTTTTATCCCGAGACACTCCCCATCGCCTCGGGGTGGTTGACCGAGACCCCCCCGACCGGGAAAGTGGGGGAGGGTTGGTTCTTCTTCGAGTTCCCCGGAACGACCCCCGCGCCGGACCCCAAGGACGCGGTCGTGGACTCGGTCCCCTTCCTGCAAAAGAGGGGATACGGCCCCTGAACCAGGGGGTCCGTCGTTCGAAGGAAGGGAAGGAAGGTCCTCGTTCGGTGTAGGATGAGCCTTCATTAAACCCGGAGGGATGCCGATGCCAGTCCTGGACCTGCCCTTAAAGAAGCTCAAGACCTATCGGGGAGCGAACCCCAAGCCCAAGGACTTCGACGCTTATTGGGACAGGGCCCTGCGGGAAATGAGGGCCCTTGACCCGAAGATGCGGCTATCGCCCGCGAAGGGCGTGAAGGCCTCCTACGCGGAATGCTTCGACATGACCTGGACCGGTGTGGGCGGGGCCAGGATCCACGCCAAGCTCCTCAGGCCCAAACGACCCGCCGCGAAGCATCCGGCCCTCTGTCTCTTCCACGGTTACAGCATGTCCGCCGGGGATTGGTCCGACAAGCTGCCCTATGTGGCCGCCGGGTTCACGGTGGCGGCCATGGATTGTCGGGGGCAGGGTGGCCTCTCCGAGGATGTCGGGGGCGTGAGGGGGAACACCCTGCAGGGACACATCATCCGTGGCTTGGATGACAGGCCTGAGAAGCTCCTTTATCGCCAGATCTTCCTGGACGCGGCCCAGATGGCCCGCCTGGTGATGGGTCTTCCCGGCGTGGACCCAACGAGGGTCGGGGCCATGGGCGCCTCCCAAGGGGGAGGGCTCACCTTGGCTTGCGCGGCCTTGGAAACGAGGATCGCCCGCATCGCCCCCATCTACCCCTTCCTATGCGATTACCAAAGGGTCTGGGACATGGACCTGGCCAAGGACGCCTACGAGGAATTGCGGCAGTATTTCCGGCGGTTCGATCCCACCCATTCCAGGCAGAAGGAGGTCTTCACCCAGCTCGGGTACGTGGACAACCAGCATCTGGCCCCGCGCATCAAGGCCCAAGTGCTCATGGCGGTGGGTCTCATGGACCCCATCTGCCCGCCCTCCACCCAGTTCGCGGTCTACAACAAGATCCGCTCGAAAAAGGAGATGGTCGTCTATCACGATTACTCCCACGAATGGATCCCCGGGTTCGGCGACAAGGCCTTCGATTTCATGATGGGGCTCTGACGGTCTTGTCCCAGAAGGACCATTGGGAGAAGAAGGCCCTCGAGGAGCGCCGGGCGCCCGGCCAACGCTAAGTCCCTCTTAGGTCCCCTGGGTCTTGCGATGGGCCACCTTTTGGAGCAGGTCCCTCAAGCGGATGTCCGCCATGGAATCGATGCGTTCGTCCGCCTCCCCCAGGTCCAAGGTCGCTGTCACGGGATTGGGGACGGCCACCGTGAAGATCCCAGCGGCCTTGGCCGCCTTGATGCCGTTGGGGGAGTCCTCGAAGGCCAGGGCCCTTTCCGGCGCCACGCCCATGAACTCCAAGGTCAGGTCATAGAGCTCCGGGTGGGGTTTCACGTTCGTCACGTCGTTGGCGCACCGGATGGAATGGAAACAATGGGAGATATTGAGGCGGGCCAAGTGGCCCATGAGCCATTCCTGATGCGAGCTGGAGGCCACCGCCATGGCGATCCTCAAGGCTTGGGCTTCCCTCAGGTAGTCCAGGACCCCGGGCCGGGGTTCCATGGGCGCCAAGAGCTCCATGGCCCTGGCATGTTGGGTCTCCCGCACCTTCCTGCGATCGAGGCTTTTCCCCGACCGTTCCTCGAGGTAGGCATGCACGTCGAAGGCCCCATGATGGGTCCCGATGCACTTGGACCATTCGGAAAGGGGGAGTTCCGTCCCGTGGGAGGCGAAGATCTCGGACCAGGACCGGTACGAGACCGATTCAGTGTCCAAGATGAGCCCGTCGAAATCGAAGATCAAGAGGTCCATGAGCCTGTTCCCATTGCCAAGGGGTCCCCGCCGCCGGCGGGAGGTCCCATAACTTAGCATTTAAAATCCAGAATTCAAAATCATCGGGACCGGTTAAACTGGACCCAACTTCCCCCCCAGGAGCCTCCGTGCCCCGACCTCCGGTCGTGTTGGACCTCGAGAACGTCACCCTCGCCTTCGGGGGATTGGTGGCGGTGGACGACCTCTCCCTGACCCTCCATGAAGGGGAGTTGGCCGGCCTCATCGGTCCGAACGGGGCGGGAAAGACCACGGTCTTCAACATCCTCAGTGGGGTCTACCGACCCCAAAGGGGCGAGGTGAGGGCCTTTGGCCGTTCCATCCTCGGTCTTTCCCCCAGCAGGATCGCCCGGGCGGGCTTGGTGCGCACTTTCCAGAACATCCGTCTCTTCAAGGGGCTCACGGTGGAGACCAATCTCCAAGTGGCCTTCCACCACCGGGCGCCCTATGGACTGGCCGCGGCCCTGGGCCAGGGAAGGAAGTACCACAAGGGCGAGGAAGGCTTCGTTGGCGATACCGAACGCCTGCTTTCGGTGCTCGAACTCACCCATCGAAGGGGTGTCCTGGCGGGGGCCCTTCCTTACGGGGACCAAAAGAAGCTGGAGATCGCCAGGGCCCTGGCCGCCGGGGCCAAGGTCCTCCTCTTGGATGAACCGGCGGCCGGGATGAACCCCCAGGAATCCCAATGGCTCATGGGCCTCATCAAGAGGGTCCGTGACGAGTTCCGCCTTTCCATCCTGCTCATCGAGCACGACATGAGGGTCGTCATGGGGGCCTGTGAGCGGGTCCATGTCATGGACCACGGGGTCAAGATCGCGGAGGGGACCCCGAAGGAGATCCAGAAGGACCCGAGGGTGATCGAGGCGTACCTAGGGAAGAAAAAAGGGAGTTAAGCTCGGGGGACGTCGACCCCCTGGGCCATGCTTGTTCCTATCCTGTTCGAGAGGCGCCCTTGTCATCATCCTTGCTTGAGGTCAAAGACCTGAGCGTCTTCTACGGTTCCGTCCAGGCCCTGAAGGGCGTGAGCTTGTCCGTGCCCAAGGGCTCCATCGTGTGCCTCATCGGGGCCAATGGGGCTGGGAAGTCCACGGTGCTACGCACCCTCTCGGGTCTGAAGCGTCCCTCCGCCGGACAGGTCCTCTTGGAGGGCAGGAGCCTCGTGGGGGTGCCTCCCCATGAGATCGTGGGGCTCGGGGTCGTGCAATGTCCCGAGGGACGGGGGATCTTCCCCAACCTCACCGTGGAAGAGAACCTCGACCTGGGAGCCTATGCCCGCAAGGACCCCAAGGGGATCCAAGGGGACCTGGCCCGGGCCTTCGATCTCTTTCCCCGCTTGGCCGAGCGACGCGCGCAGACCGCTGGCACCCTCTCCGGCGGGGAGCAACAGATGTTGGCCATCGGCCGGGCCCTCTTGGCCCGTCCCCAATTGCTCCTCTTGGACGAACCGTCCTTAGGGCTGGCCCCCCAGGTGACGGAGCTCATCTTCGAGACCATCCGACGCATCAATCGGGAGGGGACCACCCTCCTTTTGGTGGAACAGAACGCCCAGATGGCCCTGGAGGTCTCCCACAAGGCCTATGTCCTGGAGACGGGGTGCATCCTGCTCGAGGGGGAGGCCTCGAGGGTCCTGTCCGACCCGAGGGTGAAGCAGGCCTACCTGGGGGAAGCGGTTTAAAGGCGTTTTCAGGGAACTTTTCGGACCGTCCGACCGTCCAACTCAAGGAAGTAGGACGGTCGGACGGTGTCGATCCGTCTTAGAATAAGCAGTCCCCGCTTCGAACAGGGGGAACGATCAAGGAGGATGGGATGAGAAAAGCGATCATGTTGGCCGTCTTGTTGGCGATGGGAGCTTCGGTCTCGCTGGCCGGAGAAAGGTTCACGGGGGGTGTGGGTCTGGCCGGTGCCTTTTCGTTGGACGGTTATCCCGGGAACGCAGGCGGGGGGATCGACGGCAACATCGGGTTCTCTTTCGATGAGAACTTCGCGGTGCTCTTGGCCATCGACAGCATCATTTTC
>Ga0315912_10001419_pt1 | contig 29511 bp, 17 predicted proteins | sample VfabasoilMG_FD_204469 | JGI IMG/M metagenome (GOLD analysis project Ga0315912, IMG submission 204469) | Garden soil microbial communities collected in Santa Monica, California, United States - V. faba soil | ecosystem: Environmental > Terrestrial > Soil > Garden | place: USA: California...
TGGCGCTCAGTCTGATGTCCGCCGCGGCCGACTATTCCTCCACCATGACCAGCTTGAGTCCCGTTGGTTATTGGCGGCTCAACGAACCGACGCAGCCAGTCGTGCCCACGTATCCCCTGACCAACACCAGTTCCGCAGGCTCGGCTTTGAACGGCCTTTATTACGGATCGCCAATGATTGGCAGCCCGGGCGCCGTCAGTGGCGACACGGCGGTCAGCATGGATGGCGTCTCGCAGTATGCTGAAGTGCCGAACAATGCGGCGCTGAATCCCAATGGCCCATTTAGCGTTGAGTTTTGGGCGAATCTCACCAACGATACGGCGGGCGCGAAATCAGGTGTCGTTTCGCGCTACATCACCGTCGCCGGCGGTCCGACGGGACAATTTGGATACCTGTTCTTTTGCAATAACGGCGCCGCGAACTTGCCTTGGCAATTCCGCGTATACAACGGCACGGGCGCAACCACGATTAACGACGCTGGTATTGGCGACGTTCAACCCAACACCTGGTATCACGTGGTTGGCGTTTACGACGGTGCGAACGCCCATATCTATGTGAACGGGATCAAGACCAGCACGACCACGGGTACGGTCGGCTATCATCGCAATACCAATGCACCGACCCGGATCGGGGCGGGAACTCCGGAAACAGGACCGAGCCTGTTCTTCCCTGGCGTCATCGACAACGTTGCGGTCTATAACGGGGTGTTGACCGATTCGCAAATTCTCGCCCATTACGAAGCCGCCACGACCAATGCCGCCGGTTACAACGTGCAAATCCAGGCGGAAAACCCGACGGCTTATTATGCCATGAACGAACCAGCCGTCCCCCTCTATATCCCGTACCAAGCAACCAACTCCGGCAGCTCGGGCAGCGCGTTGAACGGATCGTTCACCCTGCTGGATGCAGTGACCGGTCAAGCGGGCCCCATCAAAACCCAATTCGCGGGCTTCGAAACTGACAACAAATCACTCCGGCTCAACGCGGGCAGCGGCACGGCTGGGCGCGTGACCATTCCCCCGGTGGCGGCGATGACCGCTTCAGACCATGTTACCATCACCGCCTGGGTCCGCCGGCCCTCCAACCAGACCCAAGTGGACACGGCGCCTATCTTCTTCAACATTGATACGGGCGGCAATAGTGCGGGGTTCAATTTCCGAAACAGCACGCGCGAGCTGGCCTACCATTGGCGCACCGGCAGCCGTTGGGCGTGGCCTTCCACGTTGTTTGTGCCGGACGATACATGGACCTTCGCAGCACTTGTGGTTACGCCAACCAACGCGATCATGTACATGGGCGCCACGAACGGGCTGGTCAGCCGGACGAACGATGTCTCGGGAAGTGGCGGCCACCCGGCGCATGATTTCAGCCAGGCGATCTGCCAGCTGGGCGCGCAGCCCGGCAGCACGCGGCACCTCAAAGGCTGGTTGGACGAAGTCGCCTTGTTTGACAAGGCCCTTGAACCGAGCCAAATCTCGACGCTGTTTTATTCGGCAACGCCCGCGATTCCCTACGTCTCCCGGACTCCGGCCGAGCCTGCGGCCATCTATGAAGGCATGACGGTCAGCTTCACCGCATACGGCGTGGCCAATGGCCCCGTGAATTATCAATGGCGCCGGAACGGCTCAATCCTCGGCGGCCAGACCGCCGCCGTCCTCAGCCTTGCCAATGTGAACACTGGCAACTCGGGAAATTACGACGTCGTCGTGACCTCGGGTGCAAATTCAGTGACCAGTTCGGTCTCGGCCATTACGGTGGTAGCCGGCCCGCCCGTGACTTTCACCAATCCTGCTTCGATGACGCGCTACCTGACCGCGCCCGCGACGTTTACTGTGTCGGCCGGCGGCAGTGTGCCACTGAGCTACCAGTGGCAGAAGAATTCCAATGACATCGTCGGTGCCACTTCGCCGACGTTGACGATCCCAAGCGTGGCCGCTTCCGACGCCGGCTTCTACCGCGTAAAGCTGGGGAACCCCTATGGCACGAATTTCACAGCCAATGCTACGCTCACTGTGCTGAGCGAACCCACGCCCTTCCCCAATCTCGCCATCGCGGACGCCCCCATGGCTTACTGGCGGTTCAACGAAACCAGCGGCACCGTTGCTGCCGACTACTACGGCGGCCGGAACGGCACGTTGGTAGGCGGTGTTGCCTTGGGCACCGCCGGGCCGCGCCCAGCGAGTCAGAACGGTTTCGAGGCGGGCAACAACGCTTTTACCTTCAATGGCTCGAGCACCTGGGTTGATGTTGGACCATTGAACTTCAACACGAACACCATGACCTTCGCCGCCTGGGTCAAGGTGGCGGCCTATCATTCTGACCTCTCGGGCATCATCTTCTCGCGCGGCGTCACCGCGGCTGGCATGCACATGACCTCGAGCGGCGAACTGCGCTATCACTGGCCCAGCGGCGCGTCGTACGGTCAAGCATCCGGCATTACCCTGCCCATCGGACAATGGGTCTTCGTGGCGCTCGTGGTCGAGCCCACGCGCGTTTCGTTCTACATGAATGACGGCACGGGTCTGGTTTCCTCCAGCGCCGGTACTACGCACAATGTCACGGCCGGCACAGATCCGATGTTCATCGGCCGCGACCGCACGGACCGGGTCTTCAACGGCGACATTGATGAAGCGCTGATCTTCAAGCGCTCGTTGAGCTACAACGAGATTCTGGCGCTGAGCTACATGGGGGTCAGCGGTCCGACGGCGCCGGTGCTCGTCGGGTTGCCGTCGGCGCAGGGTGTCTATGCCGGTCAGACTGCGTCGTTCTCGGTCGGGGCCTATGGCGGTTTGCCTCTGAGCTATCAATGGAACCGCAACGGCACGCCGATTCCGGGCGCCACCAGTCCAACGCTGAACCTTCCGAATGCTTATTACACTGACGCCGGCAATTACTCGGTAACCGTCACCAACGCCCAAGGCCTCACCAACAGTCCGGTCGCGGCCCTGACGGTCGCTCCGTTGCCGGAGTTTGCGAACCTCACGAACGGACTTGTGCTGCATCTTGCGTTCAATGGCAACGAACTCGATTCGTCGGGCCGGGCCAACCACGGCACGTTCTTCGGCAGCACGAACTTCGTGGCCGGAAAATTGGGAGCCGCTTATCAGTTCACGACCATCGTCAGCAACGGAATCTATGATTACGTGACACTCGGCACGCCCGCTGACCTACAGTTTGGGGCTGATACGGATTTCTCGGTTGCCTACTGGGCGAAATTCACCGGCCTGCCTGGTGACCAACCGTTCCTCTGCAGCGCGGGCAATTCCTACGGCAACTTCGGCCTGACCTTTGCGCCGTCGTGGGAGGAAGGCGGTTGGTCTTACTACCTTGGCGGCGCCAGCGGCAGTGCGGGACTTTACGGCCCCGCCAACACCATTAATGACGGCACCTGGCACAGCCTGGTCCATAGCTTCACCCGGACGGGCAATGCGTTGACCTATCTGGATGGCGTGCTTGTGGACACCCGTTCCATTGCCGCAGTTGGGGACGTGGATAGCGGACTGCCGATCACTATCGGTCAGGATCCCACTGGCGTCTATGGCGTGGATACTGTGGCGGCGGTCGATGACATCGGCATCTGGCGGAAGGCCCTGACCCACGTGGAGGCACAGGCGATTTACCTGGTGGCGCAAAACCACGGCAAATCGTTCGACACCTATGGACCAGTCAAAATCACGCTGAAGCAATCTGGCAGCACGCTGGAAATCATCTGGCAGGCCGGTACCTTGCTTTCCGCGGATGACCTAACCGGGCCGTGGACACCGGTGGCTGGCGCTACCGCGCCGTTCCACACGGTGAATCCGACTGCCGCGAAGAGATTCTACCGCGTGCAACTGTAACGACACGCGTCAACAAATCGCGCAGGGCCGGGAGCAATCCCGGCCCTGTTTGCTTTTTGGGTGAAATAGGTGGGAAACACTTAGAGCGGTTTCAGAAAAACTGTAGCCGCTGAAGTGATGAGGCGGTTCACTTCACCTAGCGAATTTGCATCCGCCTTCTCACGTCGGCGGCTACAGTAATACTTGAAATGCTCTAAAAGATCGAATGGATGTCCACGACCGATTTAGCGATTGAATGCCGCCCTTGGCAGTGATTACCCTCCCGATGGTTGGGCGCTTGGCGCAGTGGTAGCGCAGCAGCTTTACACGCTGTGGGTCGGGGGTTCGAATCCCTCAGCGCCCACCATTCTTGTTTCTAGGCGGAACTCACCTTCGCTGCCGGTACGCCGGCCAGCTTGATCACTTCCCCTTCCCGCGCGCCAACGATGTACAAACTGGATTTTGCCTCTGCCGCGAGCCGACGGCCGTGCGCGACCATTAGATCGATCTTGGTATCGTCGTGGTCCGGGTCGTGATGAAAGAGCACGAGCTTCCGCGCGCCAGCCTTGATCGCGAGGGCCACCGCATCATCCACACAACCGTGGCCCCAGCCGATGTGCGCCTTGTATTCTTCCGCGTCGTACTGGGCATCGAGCACCAGCACATCCGTCCCGCGCAGAAACTCCACGACCTTTCGCTCCTCGGCCTGGGCGAACTTAAGCACCTCGCCGTTACCGGCAAGTCGCCCCGAGGACGTGTTGCCCGTGTGCCGGTAGCGCGGTTCGTTGTCCGGGAAAAATGCCAGTGAACCGTCCGGCGTAATCAAACGATAACCGACGCAGATCCCGGGATGGTTCGCAAACCACGCCTCCACCCGCACCTGGCCGATATGGAAATTCATGTCCTTCACTTCTTCGATCTCGATGTTACCGGGCAATTCATCGAAGGGCACCGGAAAGTAAGGGCTCTCCATCTGGCCGGTAAGCACATTGACGAGCCCTTTGCGGGCGCCTTCAAAACCGAGAATGCGCAGGCGACAGTTCGGCCGGTAGATCGGCAGAAAGAACGGCAACCCCTGGATGTGATCCCAGTGTGTATGCGAAAGCAGAATGGTAAGCTGCAACGGCTGGTTGCCAAATTCCTGGACCAACTGCCGCCCGAGATGCCGCAGGCCCGTGCCCGCATCAAGAATGATGATTTCGCCCGCGGCGCGAACCTCGAGACAGGAGGTGTTCCCGCCGTACCGCACCGTCCCGGGGCCAGGCGTGGGAATCGAACCACGCACGCCCCAGAACTTCACTTGCGCACCAGAATCTTCGAATGCGATGGAAGTCGTCAGCGGCGCGTCCTGGCCGTTCGCACAACTCTCCAAGCGCGCGGTAAGGTCGTCCAGCCCGATGGGTTTGGTGAGATAATCATCCGCGCCCGCTTCACGTGCGGCCAGCCGGTCGGCGTCGAACTCCCGCCCGGAAGTAACAATGATCCGGGTGTGGCGTAGCATCTGGTCCGCCCGAATCGCCCGGCAGACTTGAAAGCCATTGCACCGGGGCATCAGGAGATCGCACAGCACCACGTCGGGCCGATGCTGGCGCACCGCTTCGAGGCCGGATTCACCCTCGCCAGCTTCCAACACATGCCACCCCTGGGCAGCCAGCACTTCGGCCATCTGGCAGCGATAGTCAGGGTCGTCGTCAATGATGAGTACTTTTTTCATGCAGACAGGCGGCGGTGACGTTGGGCGCAGCCTAAGCCAACTCCGCGAAAAGGGAAACTGAAAATCTACCCCCCCTGTGCGAGCATCGGGCTTGAGAAATTGGGCTGCAACCGCTACACCCATTGCGCCGCATGAATCCTGTGGAAAACCAGACCATCGTTGTCCGCGACCTGAGTAACGCCGAGTTCCTCGCCCGCTACGCCCAGCCCGGACGCGTTGGCTTGTCGGGCGGCGAAACCCTGGTAGATCAAGCGATTCGCAGAGCAGAACGTCATCTTCACCCGAAGGCAGAGTGGGGACGCTGGTCGCACGCGTTTGTGTTCCAAGGCCAGCGCGTGGATGGTCAGCACTGGCTCATTGAGTCCGACCTCCAATTCCATCACAAACATCTCCGGCTCGGCGTGCAGGAAAACCGGGTGAGCAAATACCATGACGAAGGTTATTACACCGCGCTCGCGGTGCTGGATTTCGGCCTGAGTGAAAGCCAGGTCACCCAGTTGCTGGGCGAAGCGCTGGAACTCGTGGCCACGCGTACGCAGTATTCAGTCACGGAACTCTTCGGCACCCTCATCGCGCTGCGCCTTGGAAAACTGCGCGAGAAGGAGAATCTGCTGGCGCGGGATCGCTCGTTGTTCTGCTCTGCATTTGTGCAGCACCTTTTTCGCAAAGCGGGCGTGGATCTCGCGCCGGGCGTGACCATCAAAAACACGACCCCCGAAGATCTCTCCCGGTGCTCGCTTCCGCACACGACGTGGTTATTGGTGCGCGAAGCGGCGCCCAGTCCGCTGGAAAAAGCGACGGCTAAAGTTAAACGTCACGTCGGGGCCAGATTACGATATGTGCGGCGGAAGGTTGCCAGCCGCTGAAATCGGGCAGGAACAATTCAGCTGGCAAACCAGTTGAGCACCGAATGCCGGCCCACCTTTTCGCTGCGGCCGATGGCCAGCGTGATGAATTCCTTCCCCAGTTCCACCGCCCGCCCGAGTTTCTCTCCGCGCGCTAGGTGAGCCGTGACGGCCGCGGAGTACGTGCAACCCGTGCCGTGGGTGGAAACTCCCTGCACCCGACGCGCTTTGAAAACCGTGAACTGCCGCCCATCGTACAGGACATCGACTGCGTCGCCGCCGAGTTTCAAGTGGCCGCCCTTCACGAGGGCGGCACATCCAAATCGTTCGTGAATCTCCTGGGCCGCGTCCAGCAGGTCCTCAAGGCGCCGCAAACGGCGGTTCACGAGCAACTGCGCTTCGTCGAGATTCGGCGTGACCAACGTCGCCAGCGGTAGCAGCCGGGATTTGAGCGCGCGAATCGCCGATGGTTTCAGCAACACCGCGCCACTCGTCGCGACCATGACGGGATCCACTACCAATGGCGGCTGTCGAGCTCGGGCAAACTGGTCCACGACCACATTGATGATTTCGGCCGAGTAGAGCAGCCCCGTTTTCACCGCCCGCGGTGGCAATTCAGCGAAAACGGCGGCGATTTGCTTCCGCACCAAATCACCGCTGACGGCCTGAATCCCGGTGACACCCCGCGGATTCTGCGCCGTGATGCAGGTAATGGCGGAAGTCCCATGTGCTTGGAGTGCAGCAAACGTCTTTAAGTCTGCCTGGATGCCTGCACCGCCGCCACTATCCGAGCCCGCAATGGTTAGCGCGATAGGTAGGGATTTCACAATAGCGGCTGATCGGAACGGTCGGTTCTAACTAGAAGGAAATCTCCCAATGAGGTTCGTGGTCAATGTTCCAGCGCCGACGATTGGCCTCACCGTTATCCATAAGCTTCTTGTCTTTTTCCGTAATGACATGACCGTCGGCAAATGCTACGTTCGCACCCCCGATATGACGTTCCGGCGGCAGGTTTGTGTTGATGGCAAGGACAAAACTATAATACACAGGCCAGAAAGGTACCAGAAAGGAGTCTCCCATCGCGATCATGTCGGAAGGCGACACGACCTTGCTTTCCAACACCACCGGCTGGACCTGCCCGGGATTCACCTGGAATCCCAATCCCAAGGTCCGATCGCGGGAATCAATGGTCTTGGCATTGGCTGACTGGACGCCAAATCCATTGTAACCATAACTCGTCCCTCCTACTTTATCAGGTCCAGTGGGGGGGCGAAACATTGGCAGACCGTAATCCAAAATAATCGCCCTTTCAACCGACCATTCCCCCTTGAACGTCGGGCAGTTCATGATGTTGTAATTGCTGCCATAGTAGGGCGCGAGGTACATCCACCAGGTTCTGCCGGAATTTCCATCAGAGGTGTAGGGAAAGGCCCGATATTCCGAAGTGTATGACTGCAGGGCGATGCTTAGCTGCCGTAGATTATTCTTACACGCCGTATTCTTGCTCGCCATCTTCGCGCGATGCAACGCCGGCAGCAACAAGGCGGCCAAGATGGCGATCACTGCGATCACCACCAGGAGTTCGATTAGCGAGAAGCCCACTCCTTGGCCCTCTGTGGAAGATTGGTCGCGGTTGTCGGACTGCGGGTTCAGGTCACGCATCTCACCACCTTACTACCACAACGCAAGGAAACGCGCAAAGCCCGAAGATGGCTACTGCCGTCAGGGCGCAACCACTACGCGAAAGAACCGAACCGGATCGGTGGCCACCAAATTCGTCAGGGTCAGGATCGGACCAGTCGCAACATTGGTGCTGAGGTTTTGCCAAGCCGACGCAGTGAGATCCGTGCGTGATTGAAGAATGTAAGTGCGATTGGTCTCCGCGGAAAAGCTCAACGTGAGGTCACCGTTGCCTTGGACAGCGATAGCTTGGAAAACCGGCGGCGTTGCGGGCGTGGCGACATACCGCAGCCAGATGCTGCCTGAGGTATCCGCATAATTCGTGAATGCTCCGGTAGGGAAACTGCCGTCGACGATGGTTGGAAAAGCTATCGGGCCAACGTTGGTGGCCGTACCGGAGAGGGCAACAATTTTCCATTCGTGGCTCATGAGCCAGAACGGATCGCCGGCATTAGGCGTCGCGGACGCATTTAGAAAAATGAGTTTCAACTCCGCAGTTCCACCTAGCACCAGCTCTCCGGCAGTAAGCGCCAATTGATCCCAGTTAACTCCGGCGCCGATATTCGTTGGAGCAGCGAGTTCCCACTCCAGCGTTCCGCCGGCACTCAAATCCAAACCGCCGTCCAACGTGAGCAGGCCGACGCTTTCTCCCGGTGACACGTTGCCTGAACAAACCACCGGACCACCAACCGTTCCATTGCCACCCAGCGTGGCATTGTTACTAACGACCACAAAGCCGGTGCCGGTACCGCTGCCAAATGGATTGTTCACCAGTAACGTGCCCGCGCCGACGATTGTTCCTCCACTGTAACTGTTCACGCCGCTGAGAATTGTCCGCCCTGCGGTGCCTGCGTTGGCTGCGTCGCGACGGAACTGGCCCGTACCCGAGATGCTACCGCTGAACGTCTGGTCGCCGGCCGCGTCGTCGTTGTAGGATTCAAGCTGCGTAAGCGTCGAGGGCAGATCGCTCACAAAGCCGATGGTCACCGGACGGGTAAAGGTAAAGCCACCGCCGGAGAGTCGGACGCGAAAGACGTTGTTCGAGGCGTAAGGGTTCGAGCCGGTATGCCGGAGAGTGAGTGAGCCACTCGGCGTTGTGATGTTGGTAGAGCTGAATGGCAAAACGCGCAGACTGTTCGTCAGCGTCCCGTTGCCCGAGATGGTGGAACTGCCGGTCAACAGAATCGGATTCGCAATCGGACTACCCGAACGCGTGTTCAAGGAAAGAACGTCACCACCGCCGAGCACCAGCAGCCCCGTGCCGTCACCAAACGTCGAGGTGGCGTTGAGACTGATCGTGCCGGACTGATTCGTCGTCGGGCCGGTATATGAATTGACAGTCTGCAACGCCAGCGTGCCGCTGCCGGACTTGGTCACGCCGCCCGTCCCGGAAAGAACGCCACTCGCAATCACGTTGCCCAGGACGTGAAGTTGATAGCCGGCATTCGTGACGTTGCCGCCGAGCGCGAGCGTTCCTGAACTTGCGACAAAGCTTTGCGGGCCGGCCAACGTAATGGGGTTGTTGATTGTCTGCGTCACTCCGGAGTTGTTGGTGATCCCCCGGAGGAGCGTCATTGCATTGCCGGACATCGTGTAGCCACCAGTGGGCGCATTGCTGAAGGTGACGGCCCCGACGATGCCCGCGCCCGTCGTGAGCGCCGCCAGGTTATGCGTGAGCGCTCCGCCGGCGCCGGCAAAGAGCAGCTGATTTGTGCTTACGGGAAGAAACCCATTGAGCCAGTTGCCGCCCGTACCGAAACTGCCGCCGCCAATCACCCACGCTTTGGGTAGGGACTCGCGCAGGTTGACGTCATGATGTAGAAAAAAATATCTGTCCATGACGCGGGCGAGCGACTGGGCAAACGTTGTCCGATTACCGGAAGTATCGCGCACGCCGTCGTAGTTGCTTTCAATCTGCAATGCGTCAATGTTTCCACCGTCGTCCGAACCGTAACGGTCGGTGTTGTAGCCGCCATTGAAATAAGGATCTGCACCCGGCCCGGAAGTGGCGGGACTGGGCACTGACGGATAGCCTTCGTCGCCAATCAAGCCGCCAAAACTGTTGCTGCCCCGCAGCAGCGCAGCAAATGACAACGGCGATTCCACAGAAAGCGTGCGAATGCTCGAATTGTTTTGGTATGTCGCCGAACCATTGAGCGTAGCGTCAGAGAGATTCAACTGCGCGTCCGTGAGCAGATACCCAAGCTCCAGTCGCTGGACCGCGTGGCCATGGCCATGCACGTCAATGTAGAAACCGCGCCCATGTCGTTGCGTGACATTGGTGACACTGTAGCCAGTGAAATTGTGGAATTCGTTCCACGCTTGTTCCGCTTCCGGATCGCCCTGTGCGCCCTCGATGATTTCGCGGTTACAGTCAATTTTGTCGCGGTCCAGCCGGCACATGATGACGTGCGGCAACAGTCCGAACCGGTTGCCGAACTCCGTGCGAATCTTCCGCGCGAGATCTTCGGTGTTTGAGTCGGTCGCGAAGGTACCGTAGGTACGGTCGGGGATTTCGGGCGGCAGTAGTGAACCACCATGCGGCTCGGAAATAATGACTGGCAGTTCACCGGCGATGTATTCGATGTAGTTACTACGGCCGAAGTAACTGACACCGGGAATGTAGTTTTGCGCCGACAGTTCGGCAGCCGATGCCAGCAGCACGATCGCAACGCATCTGAACAGAATTCGCAAAAAACTTCTTTGCATCAGGCGAGACCAGATTGGCCGACCGGATTTGAAAAATCGAGCCTGCGACGTTCCCCACTCGCGCCGCAGGCTGTGGTTGGACTGAAAATCACGGCCAGATGACACGATAGAATCGTTGCGCGTGCGGCCCGGTGTTGTCCACGATGCTCGCGGTGCTGCCGGTGGCATTGGCCGTCCCAAGCGTCAGCCAGCCGACCTGGTTGAGGTTCGTCTTGTATTGCACGGTGTATGTGTAACCCGCCGCTGAACTCCAGGTGATCGTCGCGCTGGCCGTGCCGGCACCAGCAATCGTGGAAGAAGCCACCGGAGTCGGCGGCGCGCCGGATCCGGGAGTGAAGCTGAGTAGAATGCCATTCGCATCAGCACTGGTGCTGAACGAACCCGCTGGGTAGGTGCCGTTAACCACCGTTGCGAACGTGGTGTTGCCCGGATTCGCTGCGCCACCCGAGAGCGTGACGACGCGCCACGAATGATTGGTCTGCCAGAACGGATTGCCGGCATCCGGCGCGGTCGCCGAGCCGATGAAGTTGATGGAAATCTTCGAAGCACCGCCCAATAGCAAATTGCCGGCAGTCAGCGCGAGTTGATCGAAATTCACACCCGAGCCGTTGGTGCTGTTCGCCGCCAATTCCCAGACGAACGTGCCACCGGACGTCAAATCAAGTCCACCGCCGACCGTCAGTATGCCGGCGCTGGCGCCGGGAGCCACACCGCCACTGCCGGCAACCGCACCCGAGATTGTTCCCGTGCCACCGACCACGCCTGCATCACTCACGGTGACGTTGCCGCTGCCCGTGCCGCTGCCCGTAAGGTTGTTAACCAGCAACGTCCCATTTGTAACCGTCCAGCCGCCGGTATTGGAATTATCACCCGTAAGCGCCAGCGCTCCCGCGCCAGCTTTGATCAACAACGCAGTGTTGGTAAGCTGACCACTGAAGGTGGTCAACGCCGTGCTGTTTACGCTTAGCGCCTTGGTAACCGTACCAATGTTGATTGGTCCGGATAACACCAGCGCGTTCGTGCCGCCGAACCGGCCATCCCGAACGCCATTGAAGTATACGTGATTCTCCACCGTGCGCGCCCCACCCCACGCAAACAAACCGCTGTTGCCGGTCCAGTCGAGCATACCTGTGCCAAGCGGGCCGGAAGTGACATTGTCGCCGGAGGAAGTTGAATTCGCACCCAAACCCAGGTCGCCGTCATCCAGAATGACACCAAGCGCGAAAGTATTCGCGCCCGAAAGCACTGTTGTGCCCGCGTCGCCGGTGGATTGACCATCGCGCCGCACACGACCGGGTCCGGAAATGACGCCCGAGAAAATCTGCGCCGCAGTGCCGTTGGAACTGAGGCAGTCCAACTGGCAGGTGTTGTTGACCTGACTGAACGCCGAGGCGTTCTCAAACACAATCGGCCGGGCAAAGGTGAACCCGTTGCCATGGAAGCGAAGGTTCATGATGTTGGTAAAGTCGCCGGCCGCGATGTTGCGGATCGTCAGCGTCCCTGCGCTGGCATTGATGGCGCTTGAGCCAAATGGGAAATTGCGCGTGCCCGCAGTCGCGGTCGTGGTGTTCTGAATGGTCGTGTCCGCCGTCATGTTCACCGGATTCGGAATGATGCCTGTCGTGGTGCTGCGCGTACCGGAGAGAATGATCGTGCCGCCCGCCCAGTTGACCGTTCCCGCGCCATTGCCGTAGGTCGCCGTGCCGTTGATCTGGAACGCGCCAGCATTGATGGTCGTGTTCCCGGAGTAGGTGTTCGCGCCATTCAGCACCAGCGTGCCCGCTCCGTTCTTGGTGATGCCACCTGCCCCGGAAACCGCGCCGCCGGCGGTCAAAGTGCCGTTGGCAATGTTGACAATCCGGTTGCCACCGAGCGTCACCCCGGCGCTGCCCAAGTTCAAATTGGTCGTTCCAGTGAATGTGAAATCAGCATTCCACACGTGCGAGGTGTTGACGAGCGTGAGGCTGGCGATGCCCGTGTTATCAATCGTTGCCGGACCTGCCATCGTGAACGTCCCATTGCCAATGGTGCTATTCAGATTCAACGTACCCGCACTCAAAGTCGTATTGCCCGCGAATGTGTTTACGCCGCCAATAGTCACCGCACCCGCACCAACCTTGTTCAAATGTCCGCTGCCCGTGATTTGCCCGCTGATAATCGCTTCACCGCCCGCAGCGGCGGTCAGCGTGAGACTGTCCTGCAACGCAATGTCGCCAGCGTAAGTCGCGGAGCCGCTGACAATCGTTGAACCAAGGGTCTTCGTCCCACTGCTGCCGGATGCAATCGTCACGTTACGCGCCATCGTGACGCCTGCGGCATTGATATTCAGCGTGGCGTTGCTGTTGCCAGTGGTGTGGCCGAGTTGCACCGCCGTGGCCGCCGCCCCAAACGCACCCGAACCATTTAGCGCATCGACCGCCAGCGACGCGGTGCCGGCGAGGACCTTGGTCGAACCGACATAATCATTCAGCGCATTGGTGAGCACCACTTCGCCGTTGCCGACTTTCACCACACCAAACGTGCCGGTCAACAGCGGATACGGCGTCGGCGAGGTCTGTCCCTGCGTCACCGTACCCGCCGCCACGTTGATGACGATATCACTGGCCGGGGTATAGGTCAGATGCAGTTCGCCGCTGACCACGCTCAAGCTGAACACACCTTGAATCGTTCCAACAAAGGCGCTGGTATCAATCGCGAAGTGACTCGCGTCAAAGCCCGTGGCGGAAGCGGATTGAATGATTTTCCAATCCCGCGCGATACCGGAGTTCCAGCCGGTCGGGATCACGCCCTGCGAATCCAGTTTGATGGTAAACGGATTGCCGCTGCTGGCCGCATCCGTCCATCCGCCGCTACACGTGATCAAATCCCAGTTCACGCCCGCCGTGCCGGTGGCTGCGCTGATTTGCACCGTGAACTTGCCGTCCGCGCCTAGTGTGAGATCGCTTACACTCAGGTTGGAAATGTTCGATGAAGTCGAGCCCGGCGAAATCGAGCCGCCAAACATCACACTGGTGGGCGCGACCACGCTGCCGTTGCCGCCGAGGATGCCTTGATTGGTCACTGTAACTGGACCCGAACCCAAAGCCGATCCCACGACATTGTTTGCCAGCAACGTGCCGTAATTGATGTAGCTACCGGCGGAGTAAGTGTTGTTGCCGGTGAGGATGGTTATGCCGCCGGCTGATGTGCTCGAACCATCGCGACCGACAATTCCGTCACCCGAGATGACGCTGCTTACGGTCTGAATGCCATTGGTGGCCGAATTGTAAAACTCGAGAATACGGTAAGTCCCGGTCGTATCGCCGCCTCCGTCATCGAGCACAATCGGCAGACCGAAAGCAAATGCGCCCAGCAGGCGTACCACGAAGGCATTGCCAAGCGTGCCGGACCGGTTGCCGAGAATCACGCTGCCAGAACTTCCACTCAGGCTGCCGCTCAACGGAAAAATGCGCGGGTCGACGGTGCCGCTGTCGTTGTAGATGCGCGTGGTGGTGCTGAACACAATTGGGTTGGCAATGGGCGTTCCGGCGCGGGTGGAAGCGGAGACGATTTCGCCACCATCAAGGTAAAGCGTCCCCGCGCCGTTCCCCACCGTGGCGGTGGCATTGAATTTCAGAACGCCCGCCAGATTGGTTACCGGGCCGCTGAACGTGTTGTTCGTGCCTTGCAGGTAAAGCGTGCCCGGACCGGTCTTGGTAAAGCCCCGCGAGCCGTTGGTCTCACTGATCGAACTGGAGATCAGGATCTGCGCCGTCGTCCCGGCGTTGGCCACGTAAATCTCACCCGAACTCGCCAGCCGCACTCCCATCGGCAACGCAGTGAAACCCGAAAGGCCGTTGATCAGGCTCAATGAAACCCCGCTGTGATTCGCCAGCAGCATGCCGCCGATGCCGCTTAGTTCCAGCACCCCGGCTTGCGCGGCAGAGTTATTGCGCAAGGTGCGCGGGACAAAGTTGCCGGCATCGAGCGAAACCTGACCCACTTGCTGCACGCCGCCGGCATTCGCCAGCTGGATGGTCACGATGGTCGCGTCGCCCGCCGCGCTAAAGATGGCGTTGTCAGTATTAGTTGGAACTACGTTCGCGTCCCAACTTCCCGCGGTTCGCCATGCGACGTTTGTGCCAAATGAACCACCGGTCCAGGTAATGTTGGCAGCGCGCGAAACCGTCAGACTGCCCAGCAGGGCAAATGTGATGGCGGCGCGCGAAAGAATTTGAGTCAGGAACGTAGGCTTGATGTGCAAAACGAGTTTCATGCTTGATCAATCAGGTCAACCACCGGTGGTAACGGGTTTCAGCCAAAGATACCGCAGCCCACAGCTTTGGGAATATGACGAAGGTTATATTCCCTTTTCGGGCCGGGCGGATAGGCTGGCTGGCATCCGCGTCCTCTCGACCGGCGAACAAATGACCAGACGCATTTCGAAGAGCACTACTGCAAACCTTGGCTTCCGACTTTGGAAAGCCAAGATGGTCTCATTCGCGTTGATTGGGGCAACTGCTGTACAAGCTTCTTTGGGGGCCAGCGCCGCGCAGGTCCGGACCAATCTTTTGTTGGGGGAAACGCGTTTCGCCACGGAGGCTTATTTTCATGACTCCGGAAAGCCCGGCCCCACGGTGATGATTGTGGGCGGGGTTCACGGCAATGAGCCCGCGGGCGCCGCCGCCGCGGAAATCATCCGCCACTGGCCACTGCGCAACGGGAAGCTCGTGGTGATTCCCCGCGCCAACGTCCCCGCCCTGGCCGCCGGCAAGCGGCTCACTCCCAATCTCGGTACGAACCTCAGCAACTTGAACCGGAATTATCCCCGCGCCGGGAAATCCGAGTCTCCGCGCGGTGAGCTGGCGGCGGTCATCTGGCAGATCGCCCTCGATAGCAAGCCGGACTGGCTGCTCGATTTGCATGAAGGTTTCGATTTCAACCAGTTAAACGACAAGAGCGTCGGCAGTTCAGTGATTGCGTTTCCATTGCCGAAGTGCACCGCCGCTGCCGATTTGATGCGGGACGCGGTCAACGCCGCCATCACCAACGCGGAACTCAAATTCGTGCGGCGCGATCTGCCGATTGATGGAAGCCTGGCCCGCGCTGGCGGCGAGCATCTGAAGATTCCCTCGATGACGGTGGAAACCACCTCGAAGCAACCCATGGCCAAGCGCGTTCGCCAACACGAAATCATGGTGCATCGCCTGCTCGCGCACCTGGGCATGATCGATTCAGCGATCCCGGCAGAATCTTATGTCGAGGTTGCCGCGCCCGTCCGCACAGCCGTGAATGCGTCGCGGGCCCTGCTGCGCGTGGCGCTTTACAAAGGGCCAGGCACGGGCGGGGAAGGCCCGCCGAACCTGATGAAGCGACTGAACAATGCACCGGCCAGTTCTATCAAGCAGGTTACGCCGGAAGAAATCCGCAGCGGCGTGTTGACGAATTATGACGTCGTAGTTTTTGGCGGCGGCAGCGGCAGCAAACAAGCTGAGGCGTTAGGCGAATCCGGCCGCACCGAAGTGAAAAAATTTGTAGGCAACGGCGGCGGCTATATTGGGATCTGCGCCGGCGCTTATCTGGCAACGAGTGGCTACCCTTGGAGTCTGGGACTCGTCAATGCACGCACGGTATCTCCCAAGTGGCGACGCGGCACAGGTGACGTCAAACTGGAATTGACCCAAACGGGAACGCAAATTCTCGGTTCCCGGGAGGGGCAGTTCAATTGCCGCTATGCCAACGGACCAATTGTGACACCTGATGACGAGCCGGATCTTCCGACCTTCACCACGCTTGCTTTCTTTCGCAGTGAACTAGCCCAAAACGATTCGCCCGTCGGCGTGATGGTGAATTCGCCGGCCATATTTTCCGCCACGTTTCAAAAGGGTCGCGTTGTCTGCGTCAGTCCGCATCCCGAGCAGACCAAGGGGCTGGAGGAAATTGTGCCGCAGGCCATCAACTGGGTGCTGGCGAAATCCCGGTCCGAAACCAACTCGCCCAAGGCTGAGTAACCAAACGACATGAACCGATATCGCCGATTTCAACTCGCGTTCACCTTGATCGAGCTGCTGGTCGTGATCGCCATCATCGCCATTCTCGCCGCGATGCTCCTGCCCGCGCTCGCGAAGGCCAAACTGAGAGCGCAGCAGACTGGTTGCATCAACAATATGAAGCAGATCGGGCTGGCAATTCAGATGTACATTAATGACAACAGCGATTACCTGCCTGGACCGCTGTTCCTGAATCAGCAATCGGGTTACGAACAGGGGACGCCGTACTACCTGCCCTACTATCTGTGGAATTACACCGGGCTCAAAGACCCCGCTGTACCGCGCTCCAACGGTGGCCCAAAAAAGGACGATGCCAACGCCGTGTTCACCTGCCCCGGCTTGATGGCGCAGAATCCCAAAGTCACAACGCAACTTCCCGGCGATCGGACCAATTTCCGGATAAACGGCAGCGACGTGGTTCCGGGCATGGCCAGCAAGGCCTTTGGCTACCCGGTCGGCGCCAATCCACCCGCACCGGCCACCAAACCGCTGCGTGAAAGCACCGTGTTGTCAGTCACGAACCGCGCCAGTTTTTACACCCTGCGTGACGTTGATCAGGCGATTGACGGCAAAGTCACCCCGCCCGCCTGGCACGGCGAGATTCCGACGACTCCCGTTCACGGCCGCTCGCGCAACTGGATGTTTCTAGACTGGCACGTCGAATCTTCCTCTCGCACGAATTACTTCTGAGTCGGCCGCAGCAACGTCAGAAACGCCGGCTTGTGACCGGAGGGATTTCCCGCTATTCCTCCGCGCACTCAATCCATGCAACGCAAGCCCTGGTATCGCATTCTCTACGTCCAAGTCTTGATCGCGGTCGCACTGGGCATTGCCACGGGTTACTTTTTCCCTGAGTTCGGCAAATCGCTGCGTCCCCTCGGCGACGGCTTTATCAAGCTCGTCAAAATGCTCATCGCGCCGATCGTGTTCTGCACGGTCGTCCATGGCATCGCTTCGATGAGCGACTTGAAAAAGCTCGGACGCGTCGGCCTCAAGACGCTGTTTTATTTTGAAGTCGTTTCCACACTGGCACTGGTGATCGGCCTCGTCGTGGTCAACTGGCTCCAGCCCGGCGCGGGTTTCAACGTGGACGCGAGCACGCTGGACGCGAACGTGGCCAAAACTTACGCGGCCCGTGCCTACGATCTCAGTACAACGGATTTCCTGCTGAACATCATTCCCAAAACCTTTCTCGACGCCTTCGTGGGCGGTGATCTGCTACAGGTCCTGTTCATCGCCATACTCACCGCCGCCGCCATCTCCGCGATGGGCGAGCGCGGGAAGGGATTCCTCCACGTCATTGACCAAGGCACGCAGCTTTTCTTTGGCGTCATGGGCATTGTTGTGAAGGCGGCGCCCATCGGGGCATTCGGCGCAATGGGTTTCACGATCGGCAGTTACGGACTCGGCGCGCTGAACAAACTGCTCGCACTCATGGCCGGCTTCTACGTTACGGCCGGCCTGTTTGTAGTCATCGTGCTGGGCGGCATTGCCTGGTGGAGCGGATTTTCCATCTTTCGCTTCATCGCGTACATCAAGGAAGAATTGCTGCTCGTCCTCGGCACGAGTTCTTCCGAAACCGCCCTGCCCGGGATGATGGATAAGTTGCAGAAACTCGGCTGTGCGAAATCCACCGTGGGGCTGGTGATTCCCACGGGCTACAGCTTCAATCTCGACGGCACCAACATCTACATGAGCATGGCCGCAATTTTTCTGGCGCAAGCCACAAACACGCCGTTGGATCTGAAACAACAAATTGCGCTGCTGGCCGTGGCCATGCTGACCTCCAAGGGCGCGAGCGGTGTGACCGGCGCGGGCTTTGTAACCTTGGCTGCGACCCTCGCGGCGGTGCCAGCCATTCCCATCGCCTCGCTGGCGTTGCTCGTCGGCATTGACCGGTTCATGAGCGAATGCCGCGCTCTGACAAATCTCATCGGCAACGGCGTGGCCACCGTCGCCATCAGCCGGTGGGAAAAAGAAGTGAGCGCCGAAGCGCTCACTCGGAACTTGAACGCGAGCGGCGCGCTCAGTGCTTCGTCCGCCAGCGAAACGCCAGCAGCGCGAAACCAAGCCCAATGACGGCGGCGGCGGTTGGTTCAGGCACCGGAATCGCGGTGAAGCTGATCGAGAAATTGTCAATCGCTATCCCGTGGTCGGCGCTGGAGGAGTTAGAATCAAACCAGCGCAGCCAGATTTCTTCTCCGGGCATGATTGTAAGACTACCGACAGTCGCTCCCAAGCCTGCCACTCGATTTAGGGGGTCGTTGCCATCCAAGCCCGCGCCCACATTGTCGCCACCATCCACAGGCGTATTGAAGGTCGCGCCTGTGATTGTAGGGGAATAGGGTCCCGAATCCAATGAACCCAAGCCTGCTCCAAAGGTGGCATAGGACACGACGAACTGATTGTTCACCGCGCCTGTGGCCAGCGGGATTTGTGCTTTGCGCCATTGTTCGCCGTCATATCCGAAGGTGAATCCAGTAATAATGTCACCGGTATCGTTGACAAATCTGGCACCGATCCGAAAAGAACCTGCGCCGGCCCCGGTTGACCCGTCGGACGGCAACGTGCCCAAGGCCCGATCACCCGCCGCGGAAGCTCCGTAGCTGTAAAACGAACCGGTATTGCCGGTCCCATCACCCGCTCGGATGAGCGGTGTGTAACTGACGCTCAGGAAGGTCGCGTTCGTGTAACTGGCGGTATACCACCCCTGCAAGCCAATCAGTCGCGGAGAGTCGTTCGCCGAGACGGTACCGGAATTGTTCGCCCAGGTTTCCGCTGTTGTCGATCGGATGAGATTGTCAAAATCCTGACTGTAGGAAAGTCCCCCACCCGTGATGCTGATTTGTGCCTGCGCCGGCAACGCGGCCAATGCCAACGCACCAAGAACGAACGAGAACGAATTGCACTTCATAAATTCCTTCTGAATCAACTGAGTATTTAGCTGGCATGGTTGTAGCCGGAACGGTGCAGACTGGGAATATAACAAACGTTATACTGGAAGCGACCGATGACGCAGAGACGGATTGAACTTGCGGGAATCAACCCAGCTTGTCCTGCCCCAGAAACTTGACCACCGCCTCCGTGCGCGAGGAGACGTGCAGCTTTTCGTAGACGGTGTGCAGATGCACTCGCACCGTCCCGACCGTGATGCCCAGCTGATCGGCGATTTCCTTGTAGAGATAACCCTTCGCCAGCAGCGCCAGAATCTCCTGCTCGCGTTTGGAGAGTACGTCAATGTCCGAGGGCGTCTTTTTGATCTGCTGAAAGAAGTTCACCACTTTGCGCGCAATGTGCATGGACATCGGCGAGCCACCGGCGCTCACCTGCTCAACCGCCAGCACCACCTCCGCAGGCGCCATGTTCTTCAAGAGGTAACCTGACGCTCCAGAGCGCAACGAATCGAAGATCAACTTGCTGTCCTCGTAGGTCGTCAGCATGAGAATCTGCACCTTGGGCAAGGCGGCCTTCAGCTTGCCCACGCATTCGATGCCATTCATGCCGGGCAGGTTGATGTCCATCAACACCACGTCCGGGGGCCGCGCGGGCAGCTCGCGCAACGCCTGCTCGGCACTCGCGTAACCGGCCAGGCATTTCAGGCGGGGCGACGACTCCAGCACCGCAACCAGATTCTCGCGCGTGCCGGCATCGTCTTCGACCAATGCCACCGTGATGGGTTTGCTGCTCATGAATTCGGATTCATCGATTCGTGCCAAGGTTAAATGGATTGCCACGGAACTTCAAACCTCACTCGCGCTCCTTCGGCGGGGCGGCCTTCCACTTCACAACGCCCGCCAAACTGCGCCAGTCGCTGCCGCATGTTGCGCAAGCCATCCGCCAGCGCGTCGTTCGGCACCTGGGCAAAACCGTGTCCGTTGTCCTCGATGGTCCACGTGAGTTTCCCGTCGGCATCCCGCACGCGCAACCACACTTCACTCGCGCCGGAATGTTTCACTACGTTGTTCAATCCTTCCTTCACGGCAAGGAACAAACCATGGCGCAAGTCCGCCGGCAGATTCCGATTCAGCGGGTGATCCGGAAAATCCACGCGGCAACGAATCCCCGCCGCCTGCAAAAAGTCCACGGCGTACTGCCCCGCATAATCCAAAAGATCCTGTAGGGTGTCGTTGCGCGGATTGACCGCCCAGACGATTTCATCGAGCGACTTGATGCCTTGTCGCGACATCTTGGCGATTCGCGTAACGAGATCGTTTGCCTTTTCCGGATACGGCAACGCGTATTGCGTCCGCTCGGCCAGCAGTGATATCTGCGTCATGCGGGCACCGAATTCGTCGTGGATGTCCTGCGCAATGCGCGCCCGCTCGCGTTGCAACGCGTTCTCCTGCTCCAGTCGTTGCACCTGCAACCGTAACCGCCGCAATGCGACGTATCGCACCACCAGAAACACCAAGCCCAGCGCCACCCCAACTACCACCGCCACAAACCACCACCGTTGCCAGAGGAACGGCGTCACCAGGAAGGCGAAAGCTGCGGCCTGCTCGTTCACCAAGCCGGCGTGGCTCTCCGCCAGCACCCGGAAGTGGTAGTCACCGGCGGGAAGCTGCGGATACTTCGCAACGCGTTCGTTCCCGGCATCCACCCAGTTGCCATCAAAGCCGTCCAACCGATACCGGAAGCGAATGCGCTCCGGGTCAATGAAGCTTGGCGCTGTGTAGCGAAACTCCAATTTGCGATGGCGCGGCGGCAATTGCACGACCGCAGTCGTTGGCGCGTTCGTCAATTCCGCGGTATCCACGGTTATGGATTCAATGATGACTGGCGGTGCGACGTAATTCGTCGGTGCCAGTTCCGGCCGCGCAATAGCGAGTCCCAGCCGCGTTGGAATCAGAACCCGTCCATCACGCGTGCGCGCCGGCCCAGGGGAGTAGCCGTAATACGCCTGCAAGCTGGGCAACGCATCGTCCTTGCCGTGGCTGATGCACTTCAGAAAATCACTCGCGCCGTTCATCACCGCATGCAAGTCATCAACACTCGTGCGGAAGATGCCGTGATCCGAGCCAATCCACATCCAACCGCGATCGTCCGGCATCAACGAGCAGATACTGTTGTCCTGCAAGCCGCGTTCCTGATTGAGGCGCGTGAACTTGCCATCCTTCACTCGCGCCAGGCCCACCGCCGAATAGCCAATCCACAAGCTGCCGTCGGGCGTCGCCGTCAGGCAACGAATCGGTCGATACGGCTCCGTGGTGCGCGCGGTTTCGTTTACGACCCGGTCACCATTTACCCGCAGCAACTGCGCATCAAGATTTGCCATCCAGATGTTGCCCGTGGCGTCCTCGCACATGGTGCGAATGGGCCGGCTGTTCGGCGGCAGTTCGAAATCCTGGAACTTGCCGTCTCGATATCGCTGCAACACATCGCCGGCCGAATACGCAATCCATAAGCTCCCCTGGCGATCCACGAGCAACGACCGGATGCTGGTTGCCGCCAGGCCGTCCTGACGGCGTAGAACTGTGAACTTTCCATTCTGCCAGCGATACAAACCGCGCAGATAAGTACCGACCCACACGGTGCCGTTTGTTTCGCCCACCACGCAAGTCGCCTGACCGCCCGGCCAGCTTGGGAGCGAAGAAATCGTATTCCAACCCGCGCCGTCATCGCGTGCGAGTTGTGCGTCCTGCAACACCGCCCAGATCGCACCCGTTGCGTCCTCGCACACAGAACGCACCGTGTCGAATGGCAATCCCGCTTCTTTGCCCTGCAATTCCACGACCTGCCGGCGCAACCGGTTCAATCCGCCGCCATCCGTGCCCACCCAGATGTTGCCTTCACGGTCTTCGAGAATCGTCCGGATGCGCGCGTGCGACGTCTCCACCTGCTCCAGCTTTTTGCCATCCCACGTGAACAATCCGCTGGCCGACGTGCCGATCCATAGAATGCCTGCGCTGTCTTCGCACAACACCGTGGGCCGGGGCGCGGCGTCGGCTGTGATGGTCGCCAGTTCCTGCGCCGAGTCACCGTCAGTGTATTTCAACAAACGCCCGCCCGCGCAAATCCACACGCCGCCGTTTCGCGCCGGTTGCACTTGCACAAATCGCTCGGGCAACGTCAGCCGAGTCACGAACTGATCTTCCCGCCACGTCCCAATCTGACCACCACGCGCGAACCACAACTGTCCGTTGTTATCCGTGGCCAGCCGACTGGCGCCCGTGCCGGCTGGTGCATTAGTTTCGTCAAACCGCGTCACGACGTCGCCATGAATGCGGCAGACCGACCCATCCAAAAAGGAAATCCACACTGAGCCATCACCGGTTTCGACCAGATCAATCGCTTGCGTTCGCGAAAGTCCGTTGGTGCGGGAAAACATTCGTCCGCTTGCGCCTTTCATGCGCACCACGAAGCCGCCGTCTTCCGCCAGCCAGAAGCGACCCGCCCGGTCCAGCAAGGCCGCGTTGACAATCGGCTGCGCGCGGCCAACCGGCACGGGAACGTTGACGATTCGCAGGCCGTCAAATCGCGCAAGCCCAGATTGAGTCGCAAACCATAAGTAACCATCGCCAGACTGCATCACGCCGGCGACGGTGTCCCCCGGCAGGCCATCATCCACCTGCCACACGCGCGCGAACCATGCCGAGCCGCAAGCCGGGCCCACGCTGGCCACGAGCCCAACCAGTCCCAACGCCAGAATGCGTGGAAGTGATTTTGCGGTGGGCGGCATGCCGCGACTTTAGACTTCGCGCCCAAGCGGGGCAAGAAATGGGCGAATGTTTGCCGCTCGCCTCACTGCATTCCCTCGCCTAAATTTCGGCCATGGACAAAGAACAAGTTGCGCTGATCCTTCTCGAGATCGGCACATTGCTGGAACTGAAGGGCGAAAATCCCTTCAAGACCCGCGCCTATCAGAACGGCGCGCGCACCATTGAGAGTTTGAGTGAACCATTGGCAAAAGTCGTCGAGGAGAAACGGCTCGGCGAAATCAAGGGCATCGGCGACGCGCTCCAGCAGAAAATCACCGAACTCGTCACCACGGGAAAATTAAAGTACTACGAAGACCTCAAAGCCAGCATTCCGCCCGGCATGGTGGACCTGCTCACCATTTCCGGCCTCGGGCCCAAGCGCATTCTCATCCTGCAAAAGAAAGTCGGCATCGAATCCATTGAAGCTCTGGAGCAGGCCTGCAAGGACGGAAAGATCGCCGAACTGGAAGGCTTTGGGGAAAAGACACAGCAGAATTTTCTGGAGGCCATTGCGCGGCGCCGGCTTTACGCCTCCAAGCACCTGTTGGCCGATGCCATGCGCGCCGCGCAGCCAATTCTCGAAAATCTCCGGCAGCATCCCGACGTCATTCGCTGCAGCGTCGCCGGCAGCTTGCGTCGCTCGAAGGAAACGATTGGCGACATCGACTTCCTCGCCTCGTCCAAGCAGCCACTGGACGTGATTGAATTCTTTGCCACGCAACCCGGCATTATCACCGTCAGCGCCAAGGGCGACACCAAGGCCAGCGTGATCCTCGAAGGCGGCATTCAGGCCGACCTCCGCGTGGTGAGCGACAAGGAGTATCCGTTTGCGCTGAACTATTTCACTGGCAGCAAGGAACACAACATCGTCATGCGCCAACGCGCCATCGCGCGCGGTCTGCGGCTCAACGAATACGGCTTGTTCAAGTCAAAGGAGGAAACACGCGATCCGAAACTGCTCGTTGCGTGCAAGGACGAAGCGGACATCTACCGCGAACTCGACCTGGCGTACGTTGAACCGGAGTTGCGCGAGGATCATGGCGAGTTCCAAGTCGCCGAAAAGAATGATCTGCCCAGGCTCATCGAATGGACAGACCTGAAAGGCGCGTTACACAATCACACGACGTGGAGTGACGGCCATAATACGCTCGAAGAAACCGCCGCCTACATGACGGAACTCGGGCTTGCCTATTGGGCTATTACCGACCATTCGCGCGCGTCGTTCCAAGCCAACGGGCTCGACCCCAAACGCGTGCGCGAACAAATCCTGGAAATCAAGAAACTCAACGGCAAGCTCGCCGCCAACGGCAGCGATTTTCGCCTGCTTGCCGGTGCGGAGGTGGACGTGTTGAAAGACAAGCTCGATTTCGACGACGATCTGCTGGCGGAGTTAGATGTGGTGGTCGCCAGTCTTCACGTCCCCGCGAATAATGAGGCCGAAAACACCAAGCGACTTATCCGTGCGGCAGAAAACAAATATGTCCACATGCTCGGCCACCTCACCGGTCGGCTGCTGCTCGAACGCGAAGCGTATCCGATCAACCAGCAGGCGGTGATTGATGCGTGCGCTGAGACCGGCACCTGGATTGAACTCAACTGCAATCCCTATCGCTTCGACCTCGACTGGCGACAGTGGTTCTACGCGCGCAGCAAGGGCGTGAAATGCGTCATCAATCCCGACGCACACCGCAACGAGCACGCGCAGTTCCTGCGGCTCGGCATTGGCGTCGCGCGCAAGGCCTGGCTCACCAAGGCGGATGTCATCAACACGCTGCCGCTCGACAAACTGCGCAAGGAACTCGCGAAGAAACGAAAGTGACCGCAGATGACCGACGAACGGGTATTCCGGCTCATCCTGCTCGCGGGGTTCGTCGTGCTCCTGCCGATTGGAATTTATCACCGGCTCAAAGCGCGAACGGACGAAAAGCTCGACCGTCGGCAGGAGGGATGGTTCATCCTCGTGGCCCTGCGCTTGATGGGCTTCGTGGGTTGGGTCGGATTCACAGCGTATCTCGTCCATCCAGCATGGATGGCCTGGTCCGCCGTGCCGTTACCCGTCTGGCTGCGCTGGGTTGGAGTTGGTTTGTTTGCAATCACCGGCGCGCTGTTCATCTGGACCTTTCGCAGCCTCGGCAAAAATCTGACCGACACCGTCGTAACGCGGCAGACCCATTTCCTGGTCACGGCCGGGCCGTACCGCTGGGTGCGACATCCGCTTTATACTTCGGTGGCATTGGCTACGCTGGCGGTTCCACTGACGGCTGCCAACGCATTCATTTTCGCTACTGGCTGCGTGATACTGGCGCTGCTGGTCATTCGCACGCGGAGAGAGGAAATGAATCTGATCGCCCGATTTGGCGACGATTATCGAAGTTACATGCAACGGACCGGCCGGTTCTTTCCCGCCCTAAGGCAGTAAGCCCCACCTAACTCGTGCGCAGCCTGGCCGAAACCAAAGTGTTGATGCATGCGGCAGTTGCCGCCCTGATTGGAGCTCTGGCCTGTTACCCGCGTATCGCTCACTGGCCGCGACCCGCTTACCCGATCTGGTATCTGGAAGCGGTTTTGTTGGTCGGCGGTTTCGTCCTGTGGGCATTCGTCTTTGCCTGGCATGCGAAATACTCGGGCCGACCGGTATTCAGTTCCCGGCCAACGGTCGCTCCTCTTATCCAAACTACGGTAGCGGGAATTCTCGTGGCGATCCTGTTGCACCAGTTGGTTGATCCAATTTTCCGTGCACGAACGCCGGAGGATTATCCCGTCAATTTCACCGAGTGGCTGGCCATGACGTTGTTCACCTTGGCATTCAACCAACTCTTCCTGGTGTTCGCGCCATTTGCGTGGGCCCTGCGGCTGGCCAAGAACCCTTGGGCCGCCATTGGGTTCACCGTGTTGTTCGGGGTCCTCGTGGCCGTGATGAAAGCCCGCTCCTCACCGGCTCCCGCCTCGGGTTCATTGCTATGCCTCATCCTCACCGTCCGGGCGGGGGTATCATTTCTCTCCGTCTGGTTCTACTCACGCCACGGCATCATCGTCACTTGGTGGTGGGGATTTCTGCTGCAAACCAGACATCTGTTCGACTTGCTGGCTCCTGCTTAGCCGCGAGATGGTTTGTGGACATATAGTTAACTTTAACCAAGTTAAGCGGCGCTCAGCGCCTGCGTTCTATGCAGCGCCAACTGGTTCAATGTCGGCCATCAACGGCTTCTCTCGCTTCATCCGCGGCACGAGCAGCATTGCGGCAACGAACACCGCCAGGCCCGTGATCGTAATCAGCATCCCTTGCAGCCGCGTGTGAATGGCAGCGAGGAGCGTAACCGTCAGGATTGCGACAGCCGGCAGTACGGTGCCGCACAGGGCGAGCCGCCAACCCATGATGGTCACCGCGCGAATGGTGATGATCGCCAGCACCACGACCGAGGACACAAAGATCGCGGCCAGCAGCGGAATGAATTCCTGCGCGAAATACATCAGCGGGTACGCGCCGGTGAACGTGCCGAGCACGAGCAACAGCATCCAGCGGTCGAAGTTGTGAATGTTAAACGCGTGCGCCACCAGCCCAAGCAGCAAGCCAAAGATGATTACGCTCGCCGGACCGAGCCAAGTGAGTTCGCCCAGCCGATCTATTGGCGCAATCCCCAACACGTCGAGCGCGATGGGCCGGCCGAAAAGCAGGTTCTTGTAGTCCCATGTGTAAACTGTCTGGCCGTTGCCACGAACGAACTTCGTTGGCTGCAAGGACAGTTCCAGCATCCGCACGTCCGACCCAACCGCAGTGAGATCGATGTGAAACGTGTCGAGGATGCCGCTGGGCGGCGTCTGAAGATTGTAGAGCCCCTTGCCGACGGCGGAATAGGTGATCGTCATGGGCGTAACTTCCCCCGGCAATGCGCCAAACCACGCGAGCTTGTCACCGCGGATCTCCACCGCGCCGCTCGGCACGGAGTTGACGGTCACTTCCAGGTCCGCGAGCGAAATGATCTGCGGCGGCAACGGCAGCAGAACTTCGCACTCACCCTTGCCAGCGGGGTTGAACGCTGCAAATTTGGTGATCAGCCGCGCTGTGTAAATGGATTCGGGATCGGCCGTGCCGACGCTCAATCCCGGCTGGAGCGAAACTGTGGCCGCGAAACTTCGCACCGTGGCCAGCGTGCGTTGCGAACCGGACATCGGCAACGTAGCCGCTTCCGGTCGCGCCGCTGCGGGTTGGGCGGGCGGATTCAAGCGACTGCGCAGGGCCCGTTGCTTGGCCTTGGATAGCGCGGGCAACAACATCGCAGCCAACACGGCTATGATAGCGACGACGATCATGAGTTCGATGAGAGTGAAGGCGTGACGGACCGGAAGTTTCATATCGCACCTCGTGAGTTGATGGTTAACCGAGATTCAGCATGGACGTTGCCAAATCACTTTTGAGCCCGAACCCAGCGTCCCGGCGTTGGAACACCGAAGCCTTGGGAGTGAGCTTCACGCAAAACGCATCAGCTTCACGCTCGAGTTCAACCGCCCGAAGTGCGCGCGGCCGCCAAGTCGATTTGTTGAATTGTCATCGCCAATTTCAAATCCGTGCTACTATGACGCGGCAAGTCACCAGTAATGAATCTGCTCGCAAAAACACAGCGCGGTCGCCTGATGGCGGCTTTGAGCGGTTTCGCGCTTGTCGGATTTGCGTGGACGGCGAGAGCGAACGGCAACCTCACTCTGCCGATTGATCCCGCCTTCACCAATGGTTTGTCGGCAATCAAAGGAGCCACGGGATTCATCGAAAGGATGCAACGCGACGGGCAAACGCGTTGGCAACCCAATCTACAAGTGCTGGTCGGCGTCAAAGCCACGGAAGGACCGAAACAGACAGTGCGCTTCGTCGAACTGACCACGGTAACTCCGCCAACGACCGATTCGGCTGGTCAGCCGTGGACCGCACCGTTGCGGACTAACAAGTGGAGTTGGGCCGCCACCAACAACCCGGCCGCCACCAATCAAAGCGCGGAATACGTCTCGCCGATTTACCCCGTGCGCGTGCGGGTGTTCGACGAAACCGGCAGCGTGCTCAAGGAAGGCGACACCTCCTTGCCGTGGGGACTAACCAACGGACTGGTGGACGTGTGCCGCATCAGCCTGGCGCTTAATGCGGCGTGGGAAAATGTGAACGGCACGCTGCAAACGAATTCCAGTCTGGCCGTCACAAAACGATTGCACCTGTTGAAACGTCGACACCGGACACCGCCGACCACTCAAACCGCTGCCCTCAAGCCAAGCGGGCGGGCAAGCGAAACCGCCGCAACCCCGCCAGCCGATTGGGAAGATCGGGAGAGCGATGAGTCGCCGCCCAAATACACCGAGAATGATGACCTGATGCGTTCGGTCGGCGGGGGTTTCCTGTGGATGATGACCATGTTTGATCAATTGCGCACGGTGCCGGCCGTGCGCGGCATCTGGGAGAAGGTCCGTTACGCCGTCCGCCTACCCAATCTCAAGACCATGGCCACCAGCGTGCTGAAGGGGCGATTCGAATTATCACTGCATCCTCGGTTTGCAGAAGTGGAATTGGTTGATTCTGCCGCCATCAACGGAGCTGAGCCCTGGTACCACCTGCCCGTGGACATGAACTTTGGCAACCAGAACCTCGCCCGCCTCGACATGATCGTCGGACCACCCGACGGCGCAGAGGTTCTGCTGGCGGGAATTAAATCCATCCGCGCGACGCATCCTGACCGGCCTCAACAGGAATTGATGGCGCAACTTCTCGCCACGGGAAGAACGACGGAAAAACGTTAGCGAGAACTTGGTCCAGCCGCCTCACGCGGATTCAACTGGAGCGGTTGCTCTTTTGCGATGAAATTTGCCGGATGCTTTCCACCAGCCGATCCACTTCACTCGCCGTCGTGTAGCAGGCGCAACCGGCCCGCACGAAACCGTCGTTCGCATGGCCAAGCCGGCTGGCAACACCTGTCGCGTAGAAATTCCCGTGTGATGCAAAGATGCCATCCTGCGCCAGCAACCTGCTGACTTCGGCTG
>Ga0315912_10001420_pt1 | contig 29499 bp, 27 predicted proteins | sample VfabasoilMG_FD_204469 | JGI IMG/M metagenome (GOLD analysis project Ga0315912, IMG submission 204469) | Garden soil microbial communities collected in Santa Monica, California, United States - V. faba soil | ecosystem: Environmental > Terrestrial > Soil > Garden | place: USA: California...
CCGATCGGACTACCTGGCGGGGACACGGACTCGGACGGGGACTGCGACGCGACGGACGTGACGCAGGTGCAGACCTGGATCGATGCACCGGCGTATGACGTGCGCGGGGACATCGACCTCGACGGGGATGTGGACACGAACGACAAGACCACGATCAACGGGAGCTACTCAGGCATCACGCTGGGGAGGGGCGTGCTGTCGGCGAGCGGTGTGGCCGACCGCAAGGGGTATGCGGGGTATGAGCTCTGCAGTGGCCTAGCAGGGAGCAAGTGGCTCGCAAGGAATAGGGTGCTCGCGGCGGACCTCGGGCGGTGGACCAGGAGGGACCCACTCAAGTACCGCGACGGCTTTAACCTGCAACAGTATGACCGATCGCGCCCTCAGGTAGGGACCGACCCATATGGGCTGCAAGGTCCCGAGGGGCCCTATCGGGGCCCATTGGGTCCCAAGACGGGAGGGCCCTGGGGGCCAACGGCAGTGCAATCGGAGCCGAGAAGTACACCGGGTGGACCGTCAGGTCCGTCCGATGCAGCGTGCTGCCAGCTAGCGTTTGATCTTGGAGAAGCGCTAGACGCTGACGGCACACAGGCGTGGGGCGGAGGGGTCTGTTGTGCAGATCGACTCGTCTTGTGTAACTGGGTCGACAACTGGACAAGGTGCAATGGTGTTCCACCGCCGGCCACGGAAGGCGAGGCGCTTGGCAACGAGATTGTCAAGCATTGCGTGGATGAGCATGAATGGAAGCATGAGAACGGGGGAGACTTTGCACCATGCGCTGGATGTAGCTCCGGCCAAGTCGCATGCAGGGCACAGTGGTCATCGAAGTACTCGACATCCGAGTCCAGTCGGAGCAGGGAGCATCAGCTAGCTCAAGAGGAATTCGCATGCAATGCTGAGATGGCCGATCATCTTTGCGGTACATCCTCAGATCCTGCAGGCTGCGGAAACGTTGTTAATCAACGGTGCCACGATCTTGAGAGGCGATAGCGCATGAAAGCACTGCGTGCGTCTGCCGTTACGTTCCTGCTGACAATCCCAGTCATGAGCGCATGTTCGTCGGGAGGCCAGGGTGTCGACCGCGGTAGTGGGCTGCAGCCGCTTCGCGCCGATGGGCCACCGGGGAGTTCGAGTGCTGATGGCCACCAAGGACCAACAAGTTCGGCGCCATGTTCAGCTGGCGCGATGGGTCTTCCGGATGTGACTTGGAGTAGGGACAGGCTTCCACTGACTACCACATCCTATGACCTCTTGGAATTGGCCTACGGCGCACCTGGAAGTGAGGATCTCCGCAAGGACGCAAGGATCAGGATCCTCGGCGTAATTGGTGAAGGATCACTCGCAGCCCTATGCCCAGATCGGAACGAAATCGTTGTCATTACCTTCAATGCTGGGGCATTCTCACGAATAACTCGCTTTCCGATTTCGGGGGAGCTGCGTGATGCTCTCTGGCGTGCGGGTCGGTGCGGATGTGTCCTAATCACAAACGACCAATTGTTGCTGGGAATCGCCAATCCAATTGGGCCCTTTTCTGAACTAGTGATTACCGTCGATGTCCACGGAACGGTAGGGAGTCGTCCGAAGGTCGGCTCCGGGAGCAAGATTCCGTTTTCGCCTTGGAGCATCGTGCCGCGCTACGCAGGTGGAGCGGAACCGATGTGGATGGGCTATGACGAGGCGGTGTGGGCGCCGGAGGATGAAACGACGACTAGTCACGGGTGGATTGTCACTGTGCGAACACCGAGCGCACTCCTTGACTGTGAATGCGACGCGAAACAATGTATTGCACTCATTCGCTGTGCATCAAGTGCTGATTGTGACCATCACTTGGAGGTGATGACAAGTGTCGACCATGGCCCGATGCATCCCATTGCGAGAATAATGAGCGATACCGTTGGGAATGTGCGCGATTGTGCGATGACACATCGCACAATCCTACTAGCATCAGATGATCGGGGGCTGCTAGTCCTTGACGCTGATCGACTCGAAATGCACCCGACCACGATTGTGCTTCCAAGCGGCTCGTCGATAGATCGCCTGGATGAAGGTCACGCCATCGTCTGGAATAGGCAATTGTCGCTGTTTACCGTGCTTGATTGCGAACATGTTCGTTAGCACTCTCGCCGATGCTGTTACGTCAGCTCTTGCCGACCCGGCATCCGCGCATATGGTTCTAGAACTCAGCCGAGGCCGAATCGGCGCGCACGTGGGCGGGGCGAAGGGGCTCGAACCCTCGACATTCAGCTTTGGAACCCGTCCCTCGGTAACCGCGTGCGTCATCTGAACCCGGTGACGTGGCGGAACTTACCGCTGTCCGTGCTTCGTCGCAAGCCGGAGCGTCCGATCGCGTCCAGGAGCTTCCTTTGCCTGGGTCCGCTGAGCCTTGCCTGGACGGTCCAGCCAGAACCCAGCGCACGAGACCGACAAGCGCAGCAACGGCGCGATCGCTCGCCGCGTATGCCTGTCGCGCGCCGATCACGAAGCAGGCGTTCGACTCAGCGCACAAGCAGGGCGACGCTACGGTGGGCCAGCGACTGACGACTGCCGAAGCAACTCGCGCGTTAGTCGGCGGAGCAGATCGGCGAGTTCGCGGATGCGCTGATCCTCGTCGCGCGTAGACCAAGGCGAGACGAGCTGTCCGTGCATCACCGCGTGGCGAACATCTCGCCAAGCGATACGACCTTGGGAAGTGACAATGCCTTGGCGCTCCAGGTCCTTCAAGCGCGACTCGACGGGCAAACTGCCGGTAGGCTGCGAATCGAGCAGTCGCACGATCCCTTCCACCGAGCTGGCGAGCGTCATGCAAAGCACCCAACGCGAACCTCGCGTCGCTTGAATGACTTCCTCGAAGTACCGGGTAAGCGAATGCGTCTCGAAGTTCGGATGTCCAGAGTCGTCGCGTGCTTTCGCAATCAGCGTCAGCACTGAGGCGTAGTAGTGCCACAGCTCGTCGCCGACTGCCAACGGGTGGTCACCAAGGAGCCCGGAAAACCCGGAGTTGCGACGCGGCGAAGGACGAAGCCAGACTTGCGCGCTTCCGTTCCCGAAGTTGCGCGCGACGAATCGAGGATAGATGAGCTGGCCAAGCAGGATGCGCAGAGGCTCGCTGAGCCAGTTCTCCAAGTAGGGATGCGAGAGGGCGTCGGACGTGGTGGCCCTGATCCAGAGCGACTTCTCCGATGGCTGATGGAAGAACGTGATCTCGGAACCGAGCACGTTCATCGTGTGCCGCCCGGCGCTGACCTTGCGCTGGATCTCCTCGCCGTCGATCATCGTCGTGGTGACCATGTTGAGCGACATCGGGAGATCGAGCCTGGGCTGGAAGACAAGCTCGACTGAGGAGTCGGTCGCCACCCAGTGCCCCGAGGAATGTGTAACCAACGAAGTCAGTTCGCCGGTCAGGGGGAAGCCAACTGTCGGCAGACCCTTTAGGCGCGGAGCGGTCCATCCGCACGCCCAGTCGGTTCCGTCGTAGTCCGTTGCCTGGAGGCGGAAGTGGTTCGAGCTGTCGTAGGGGTCCTCTTGGAGCACGCCGAGCCGTCGCATCGCGTCACCTATGTCGCGTGGAGTCGCAAACATCGTGAACTCGATCTCGGTGGCCGAGACGATGTCGATGTACCCAGGCCCCTCGAACACCGGCGGCTCATGGTCGTGCGCACTCAAGAGCCGCATCCCTGGGCACTCTAAACGGCCGGGAAGGGTTGTGAGTCGGCCTTCCCAGTGAGTGAGAGTGAGCATGTGGCGCTCAACCAGCTCTCACAGACACCGTGTCTAGGTGAGCGGGCGCACGTCGATGGGGCATCATCATCTCCCTCGCGGATCCTTCGGACGCCATCGAACCGACCGACCCGTCGCATCCCTGTCTACGGCCGTGAGGTCGATCTTGCGGATGGGCGAGCTGTTCATTCGAGCCCTTCTACCGGAGAAACCCAGCCCTCCCGATCGACTCGCGTCTTGGAGCCGGGACCGAACGTGTTGTTGCTGCGGATATTGCCTTCCCGTCCTTGCGTGGTGCGATCTGTCCGGACATCCCCGGTGGTACGCTCACTCGTGCCAGTAGCCGCGCTCGTTCGTTCTGCGCCGGGGAGAGTTGATGGTGCTTCGCCTCGCGGGTCGCACTCTGTGAGGATCTCTTGGAGATCACGCTCGAAGATGCCGAGATGATCGCAGAGCAGAGACAGCGGATACTCACGAGACGCGGTGTCTAGCGCGCGCTTGAGGGTAGTGGGGTACTCGACCTCAGGCTCATCCCGCGTCTCGCCTTGGCGCTGCCCCGTCTCGTTCAGGTGAATGAAGGCGCGTCGATACGATGCCTCGGAAATGCGGCCGAGATCGAAGCCCCGCTTCACGAGTGCCGCAATCGACACTCTCCAGCGGCGTTTCAGCTCGTAGAGGTGGTCCCAATTGAGGTAGTTCGGACACTCTCGGAGAAACGTGTCGCGCGGGAGCAGGAAGGCGCTGGCGAAACGATTGGCTTGGCGCTCAGCCTCCGGGCTCGCGGCGGTGATGTCTGCGTGAAGCACGAGATGTCCAAGCTCGTGGGCTGCGTCGAACCGCGCGCGGCTACGCGAGTTCTTTCCAGTCACTAGGAACACGATCGGTCTGTGGTTGTTGCAAGTCGAGAAGGCGTCAACCTGCTCCCGTTCGGCAGGAATCCGCGTCACGATCACGCCCTTGTTCTCCAGGAGCTTGATGATTGCAGGGATCGGCCCGAGGCCGAGACCCCACTTGCGGCGGACCTCGATCGCCGCTTGCTCAATCTCGTCGGCATTCCCGGCGGACGTGGCCACAGAAGTGACCTGCTCGCGTGGGAGATCCACGTGATCCTCAAGGAGGCTCACGAGGTCGCACAGGATCGTCCCAACGGCCAGAAGGCTTCGACGGTCGCGCTGCGACGCAGAGCGGAGACTGCGGAAGTAGCAGTTGTCGGTGGAGATCAGCGGTGTACCGCCGACCTTGGCGAAGAACCCGAGCTGAACCTCCAACGCGAGCGCTAGTTTCTGCAACGTCTGTGCGTCCGGTTTCGTGCGGCCAGTCTCGAACTGACTGATAGCGCTCGGAGTCTTCTGCACGGCATCCGCGAGCTGGGCCTTGGAGCGCCCGCGCAGCTCTCTTGCAAGCGTCAGCCGATAGGGCTGGAACATGTGCGCTGCAATGTGCGCGTCGCCACGTCCGAGCGGCGGCTGGGCATCGAGATGTTGGCTCACGCCCCTTCCTCTCGCGCCTTCCGCCGCACGATAGGTTCGTCGATGACTTCTTCGGGGGCGAGCGAAGTCGGCGTCGGCCTGGGTCGCGCAACGGTGCCATCACCGATCGTCCAGATCGGATGCGTGTAGCCCCAGTCGGCGATCCTTCCCTTTTCCTCTCTGCTCGGGATGCAAAGGTACACCGCCTCCAAGCCCATCTCCGGGTTTCCGAGGTGCGCAAGGACGAGGTTGCGCGCCTCGTCCACACGCGGCTCCATGCCCGGCAGCCAAAGCTGGCGCTCGATCAGTGCGGGCGCGGCCCCGTCGTTGGTCGGGAAGCACTGCGTGATATCCTGCGCCGCGCTACGCCCAACCCGGTGACACGCGACTGTGAACTCGCCGACTCGGAGTCGGAAGTACGGTCGGCCAGCCTCGACGGCGATGTCGACGACGCGCTCGGCCTCCTGCTCCAGCTCGAACGCACCGAAGTGGTAGATGTCGAAGCCGAATGTCTGCTCGTTGCTCCCACGACGTGGCTCGTGCTTCTCGCACGCCGTGTCGTAGGCGCGGCGGAGTGCGTCGGTGAAGGCGCTCACCACGGGGTCGGCGAAGGACTCGAAGAAGGCGGTTGCGGGCTGAGAGGTCATCGTGGGGGTCTCCGGCTGGGATGGCTGGAGGGTAGCGGCGTGCGCATCCGATGCAAGAATCGGTAGTCTGTCTCCGGGAGTATCCCTCCGAAGCGCACCGAAGTCTATATGCCACAGCCTGTAACGAGTTCCAAGCTGTGCGGCGGGACGAAGAGTAATGCCTTCCCGGAGGCGTCCTGGAGTCCGTTTGGGAGCATCCTCGGCAGCCGTGGCCTGCGCTGACTGACTCGCCGAGCGCTGCGAGCGGATGGTCGGGCGGTCGGGTCTGCGTTCAAGCCGCGCGGGTCGCGCGAGACAGGAGGCTCCAGACCACCTTCGCGGTCCAGGGAGCGCCACCGTGCTTGGTCGGGACGGCGGCGGCCGTAAGTCGATGCGCGATCTCCTGGAACGTCAGCCCTTGTGCCCGAAGCCGACCCATTCGGGCCATCACCTTCTGCTCGGCGAGGTTCCGTACGAGCAGTTCGCCGTCGTCGTCGAAGTCCCACCCGTAGGGCGCGAAGCGGGAGATCCGGCGACCTGAATTGCGCAGGTGCGCCATCGCCGCGCGCGTTCGCTCGCTGATCTGATCGCGCTCGAACTCAGCGAGAACGGCCAACAACCTGAAAATCATCTTCCCGCTCGCGCTCGTCGTGTCGATGCGCTCGGAGAGCGAGACGAGTTCCGCACCGGACTTCGAGAGCCGGTCGCTGATGGACAACGTGTCCCGTGTCGATCGCGCGAGGCGCGACAGCGAGTAGACGACGAGTGCGGCCTTTCGACGGCACGCTTCCCGTAGCGCGTTCTGTAGCCCAGGCCGTTGCTCCATCGACGCGCCGCTGACTCCGGCGTCCTCGTAGATGACGATCTCGGCCTCATCGTGGAGCTTCGCCCAGGCTTCGATCTTCTCGCGCTGCGTGTCGAGGGAGACACCGTCCTCGACTTGACCTTCGGTGCTGACGCGGATGTACCCGACGACGACCACGCCGAAGCATCGTCCCTGGAACCCCTCCAGGCGGAGAGAATCCGTTACCAACCGTGCGGTTGGTAACGCCGACGCGATCAGGGATCGGCAGTTTCTTCTGCTCCAGCTCCGGTGTGGGAACTTTCTTCCGTCGGGAGCGTGTGGCCACGGAGGTCCTTGGGTTGCCGTTCCGACTTCGAGCGCCGTCGAGATGGTTGCCGGTGAGACCGCAGGCGTGCTGCGGTCCGACGCTCGATGCGTTGGCGCGCAAGAGCGAAACGTGTCGAGTGGAACCCCAGGATTGTCCGCGTTGGCGTTGCCGGACGCTCGCGGGAATCAGCGGTCCGGTAATGCGCGCGGGCTACTTCGTCGGAACGCACGAGAGCCAGCCATCGCCCGCCGTGTCCCGCAGATCCGACCTCAGTTCGCGTCGGCGACGGGAGTCCCTCCGCACTCCTCGGGGAGGAAGCGATCGACCAACCCAAGCAGAGTCCGAAGGCGTTCAGCGTCCTCGGCAGGCAGCCTGCCGAGCATCTCCGCGATGGCATTTCTCCCGATCTCACGGAGCTGGCTGCACGACCGAGGATCGACCTTGCCGCACTCCAAGACAGGGAGCATGTCCCTCAGTGTGGCGACGCCTCCGGGATGCTCCTCTTGGAGGTGCGCCCTCGGGTCAGCGCACAACGAGGCCGTGCCTTCTCTGAGGCACTCCAGGCACAGTCGGTGCCGTACTACCGAGTCCGGACGCTTCATCCTCGCGTCCAGGTCGGCAACTCCACGGGCGCGCTTGAGTCCAATCTCTCAAGTAGGCGACTCCCGGACCACGCGGCGCGCTCGGCTTGCAGCCCCCGAGTGGTGCCGACTGAGGAGCGACCAGTCCTCGGCTGGGCCTGGAGGGGTCAGGATCGGGGGAACCCGTCGAGGAAGTGGCTCGGCGGCAGCCCGTAGGCGCGGCAGATGTCGCGGAACTCGACGGCGTCCACGCGCCGCTCGCCCGTCTCGCACCGCGAGACGAAGCGCTGATGGTGGCCCATCAACTTGGCGGCCTGCTCCTGCGACAGCCCCGCGCGCTCGCGGGCCTCCCGCAAGCGCTTGGCGAAGCGCCGGTACTCCTTGGACTGGAGAGCCTCTCGTGAACCCATGCGATCGAACCGCGTAGGCGGTTCGGCATGGAGTCTCGGGCTCGGGGCGGGCTAGACAGCTTCCGTCTAAGGTCGGGCGCCTTGGGGACCGATACCTCAAGCAACCCCGACCTCGGAGATCGACCGTGCAGCGACCTACGCAGACCACACCTCGGCCATCGCCCCGTCCGTCCGTCGCCAAGATCCTGATCGGAGCCGCTTCGATCATGGGCTCCCTTGCCCTGATCGGGCTGGCGCTCGCAATCGTCCTTCCCAAGCCCGACCCGAGGCCGGTGCGCAGGCTGAACGAAAGCACGTCGAGCACCCCAGCCGCGAAGCCGAAGTCCACCGTGCGCGTGGAGAACGGCGTCCTCCAGACGACGTGGCCCGCGACGCCGAACGAGTCCGTGCGTGACGTTGCTCAGGCGCTGGCTTCGCTGAGCTGGGATATGGCGAAGAACACGAGAACGGATGTTCACACGATCGAGATCACGCTCATGTTCTTCACCCGCGACGGAGGGATGCCGACGATCGGGCCTCTGGTTGCGGACCTCGGGGCGCTTCGGACTGCACAGGGGGCATCCGATGTCCATCTCCAGCCGCTGACCGCGCGCTTCGAGTCCGAGATTGCTCTCTCTCCGTACGCGGCGGACCTGCGACAGTAGTAGCGCGAACACGGCGTTGCGTTGCGCGCCCGCGCTTCCCTTCTGCTAGACAACGTGTCTGGGGACGGCGTGCCCGACGCTCTCCGAACTACCCCGCCGCCTTCTTGTCGTACGTCAGGCCGAAGATCGTGTCGGTGAGCCAACGCCGGAACGACTCGTTGTCGCTGAACTGCTTGAACAGCTCGGTGTCGTCCTTGAGCACGGCCGTCATCACGCGCGCGAGCGCCTTGTCGTGCTCGATGCGCGCGTTCTGCTTGTCGGAGTTCTCCTTCGCGTTCTGGTAGGCGGCGTCAGCCGCGACCTGGGCGGGGATCTCCTGCGTGATGAGCCTGTGGACGCGATCGGTGTCGGTCCACGTGATCTTGCCGAACTGATCGTTGAAGCTCTTCACGATGTTCGAGAGCCGATCCAACTCGGGCTCCGGCTTGCGTCCACCGCCGGTCGTCGGAACGGGCTCGATCTCCGCGTCTTGATCCGGGAGTTGGATCCTCGTGACCGCCTGCTTCTCGACTCGGTAGCTGTCCATGTCGATCGCGTCGAGGATCCCCTTCGACAGATCCTCTTCCATCGGTGCGGGCAACTTCGGGACGAGGAAGGTCAGGAAGATCGAGAGCTTCTCCCACTCCGCGTTCGTGTACGGGAGGATCGAAGCCAGGAACCCGTACGTGCGCAGGAACGCCTTGGCCTTGCCCTTGAAGTCCACCTGCCCGTCCTCGTCGAGTTGCGTCGTGTACGTCGCCACGCACGCATCGAGAATCGGATCCAGCTTGTCGCGGTCCGCGCCGTTCAGGTACAGCCCGACGAACGCTTCGATCTGATCGTTCGCGTACACCTGAGCACCATCGAGCCCCGACTTGAGATCGTGCAGCTTGTTCGGATCGGTCTCTTCGCTGAGGATCGTTGTGCGGTAGTAGTCGGAGAACGCCTCGCGGATCGTGTCGGCGTCGTTCTGGAAGTCGAGCACGAACACGTCGTGCTTCTCGGGGTGCGCCCGATTGAGACGCGAGAGAGTCTGCACGGCCTTGATGCCAGCGAGCGGCTTGTCCACGTACATCGTGTGGAGCAGCGGCTCGTCGTAGCCGGTCTGGAACTTGTCCGCGCAGACGAGGATGCGATACGGATCCTCCTGGATGGTGTCGGCGATCTTGTTCGCGGGGAAGCCGTTCAGCGATGCCTCGGTGACCTTCGCTCCGCCGTACTCGTGTTCGCCGGAGAAGGCCACGATCGCCTTCCACGGGCTCTTGCACTCGATGAGGTAGCCGCGAATCGCGTGGAAGTATTGGAGAGCGCGCTCGATGCCGTTGCAGACGACCATCGCCCGCGCCTTGCCGCCGATCTTCTTCAAGCCGAGCACCTGCTCGTTGAAGTGATCGACGATGATCTCCGCCTTGAGTCGAATCGCGTGGTCGTGGCTCTCGACGTACCGCCGCAGCTTCTTCTTCGCGCGCTTCGTGTCGAACTCGGGGTCGGCCTCGACCTTCTTGACGAGCTTGTAGTACGAGTTGACGGGCGTGTAGTGCTTGAGCACGTCCAGGATGAAGCCCTCCTGGATCGCCTGCTTCATGGTGTAGCTGTGGAAGGGGCGGTGCTTGACTTGTCCGCCGTCGGTGTACGCCTCACCGAAGAGTTCGAGCGTCTTGTTCTTCGGAGTCGCGGTGAACGCGAAGTAGCTCGCGTTCGGGAGGAACTTCCTCGACTCCATGATCCGGTTGATCTTGTCTTCGGTCGTCTCGTCCTCTTCCTCCGCTCCCGCCTCGGAGAGCGCTGCACTGAGCGCCGCCGAAGTCCGTCCACCCTGACTCGAATGCGCCTCGTCGATGATGATGGCGAAACGGCGCGTGCGGTGCTGCGTCCCGACTTCATCGAGGATGAAGGGGAACTTCTGCACCGTCGTGATGATGATCTTCTTGCCGCTCTCGATGAACGTCTTGAGGTCGCCTGAGTTCTTCGCGTGTCCGACGGTCGCGCCGACCTGCGCGAACTGCTTGATTGTGTCGCGGATCTGTTGGTCGAGGATCGTACGATCGGTGACAACGATGATGGAGTCGAACACCTCGGCGTCGGACTTGCGCAGTCCGATGAGTTGGTGCGCGAGCCACGCGATCGAGTTCGACTTGCCACTGCCTGCGGAATGTTGGATCAGGTAGCGCTTGCCAGCACCACGCTTCGCTGCGTCAGCCAGGAGCTTGCGGACCACGTCGAGTTGGTGGAAGCGCGGGAAGACCTGGGTGGTCTTCTTGCGTCCGGTCTTCTCGTCCTTCGACGAAACAACCTGAGCGTAGTTCTCCAGGATGTTCGTGATGCCATCCGGCGTGAGGATCCGCTTCCAGAGGAAGTCGGTCTTGATCCCGTTGGGGTTCGGAGGATTGCCAGCACCGTCGTTCCAGCCTTGGTTGAACGGCAGGAACCACGACGCCTTCCCCTTGAGGTGCGTACAGAATCGCACCTCGTGATCGTCCACGGCGAAGTGGACGACGCAACGACCGAACTGGAAGAGCAGCTCGCGCGCGTCGCGGTCACGCTTGTACTGCTCAACCGCATCGGCCACCGTCTGCTTCGTCAGGCTGTTCTTGAGTTCAAACGTGGCGATCGGCAGGCCGTTGATGAACAGGCAGAGGTCGAGCGCGAGCTGCGTCTCATCGCGGCTGTACTGGAGCTGCCGCGTCACGCTGAATCGGTTCTGGGTGTAGCGCTCCAGGGCCTTCGCATTGCCTGGCGTCGGAGTGCCGAAGAACAGCGTGATCTGGAGCGCCCCGTGCTTGACGCCGTTCCTGAGCACGTCGATGACGCCGCGCTTGGTGATCTCGCCTTGCAGTCGCGCCAGGAACTTCTGCCTCGTGGGGCTGTCGTGGTCGAGGTCGAGAGGCTCGATCGCGTTCGGCTGCGTCGCGGCGACGAAAGCGCGGAGGTGGGCCAGATCGACCGCGTACTCGCGGTCGTAGTCCTTGGCGTCGCCGAGCAGCCAACCCGAGCCGTAGGTCGCTGGGCGCTCGGCGACGCGATCGGCCTTCGGAGGCGGAGTCGGCGGGGGCGGGGCCGTCATCGCCGCCACGATCAGGCTCTCCAGTCCCTTCTCGGAGGTGTCGCTCTTCATGCGGAGGGGGCTCCCGCCGGGGGCGTCGCCGGTCCCATCAAACACCCGTCAAGCAACCGCGACGGCCCTAACCCTCGACTCCTGGCTACGTTGTGGCCTCCGGGAGGGAGGGGAGAAGCGGCAGGGAGGCACCGGATCAAGCAACACCCCCTGGTTGCGACGCCGGGGCAGCCCAGAACGGCAAGTAGCGCCGAAGCCTGTACCCGGCATCTGCGTCTTGGATCACGATGACCCCGGCCTCGACGGCTTCGCTGAGCAGACCGGAGGCCGTGGCCGCGTTCTTCTCGTCGATCCCGAAGCGCTCGCGCAGCGAGGCGTTGGTCATCGGCTGCCGGGTCACGTACCGCAAGCAAGCGTGGAGGTAGCAAGCCCGCACGCGGTCGGCCTTCTCCATGTCCTTCAACGCGCGGTGGCCGAAGAGCACGATGCGCGTGGACTCGCCCGGCGTCTCGAACAGAGGTGCTGGAAGCTGGAACAACTCGATCTGGAACACGACCTTGTCGATGCCGCTGCCGCGCTCCTCGCAGATGCCGAAGCGCCGCATGAGAGCCGCGAGCTTCTCGTTGCGCGATTGCGGCGGCTGATCGAGCATCCGATCGGTAGGAACGAGCGGCCGACCGGGGTTCGTGACTTCCATGCGGTCGTCGAACACCTCAACCATCGGCCCCGCGCCAGTGACCGCGAAGTCTTGGTGGATGAGCGCGTTCGCCACGACTTCGCGCACGACGAGAGGCGGGAACATCGGAACGCTCTTGCGCAGGGCCTGCTCGATCACCTCGTTCGTCGGAAGCACGGCGATGACGCTCTGGACGAGCGCCTCGAACCCTGCCGCGTAGCCGGAAGACACCGCGTGTTCCTTCGTCGTGAGGATGCGCCCCTTCCCCGCGTACTGGACGATGCGCACGACCTTCCGCCGCAGCCCATCGAACTGAGACAGGTCCTTGGCGAACAGGACTGCGCCGAGGTTCGTGACGCTCCACGCACCTCCGTCGGAGCGCTGCACGAGCCCATCGGCTTCCAACGCGGCGAGAGTTCCGGCTCGATCAGACGGAAGCGGAACGTGCAAGAGGTCGAAGTAGGACGGGAACGCCAGCACCTGGAGCACGTCGTCGCCGGACATTCGCTGAGCCGCGATGCCGTCCTCGAACGCCGTCGTCGTGAAGCGCTGCCAGAGAGCGCGCTCCTTCTCGGGGTGGTCCTTGAGCTTCTTCTTGTAGGAGCCGACGCGGATGTACTCCTCGCCGCTGAATCGGACGGGTTGGTGCAGCGCGCTGTCGATCTCCAAGACCACGACGCGCGCTCCTTCGACTTCGCAGGTGTGGAAGCGGAAGGGAACCTGAGGTTGAAGTAGGCGCGTGAGCCAGTTCTCCAAGTCCTCGTTGCCCTGCTTCGATGTCGCGGGCTCGAAGGTGGTGCCGACAACCTTCCCCGTCCCGTCCTCGATGCCCCACACGACGTAGGCCCGAGGCTTGTCGAGCAGCGCGGCCGAGTTCGCCAACGCGGAGATGTACTCGCCGATTTCGGATGGGGTCGAGTTGTTGACCTTGAACTCGACCCACTCGGCTTCACGGAACGTACTGCTCAGCTCGTGTACGAGTGTTGCGACACTGGCAGATGAGCGAGGCTCACTCACGCGCTGACCTCTTCGGCTTCGCTGACGACTCCGCTTTCCTCGGTCCCGTCTCCGCCAAGCGTCATGGGATCGAGGCCATCAAGCTGCTCCGAGACATCCAGCGCGTCAGCGAATCGCCTCGACGCATCCCGAACGTCGATACAGCCCATGACGACCTCGCTGACGATTCGGTCGTGGTACTTGCGGAGGAGTTGCACCTCGGCCTCGGCGCAAGCAATCGCCGTATCGAAACGAGCCTCGACCATCTGGACGCACGCGAGGATCTCAATCTGCTCCTGTAGCGGTGGCACGGGGATCTTCACTTCTCTCCAACGCTCAGTGGGAAGTCTCCGAGTGCCGTGACCGGACTCGTCGATGAGAAGCGTGAGCGCCTCCTCAGCCGAGGACATGCCTCGCGCAAGAAACGTCGGGATGATGTCAGGCTTCGGGACGAGCGCCTTCATGTCCTGGTTGATCGTCAAGTCGCGGGTGGTGACAGCGATCGGAATCCGTCGGGCCAAGATCATCCCCCGGACCACAAGCAGCACCGCCCCCGCTGGAATCATGTGGAGCGACGTGAACCTCAGAGCCTCATCGGTGACCCGATCGAGAGAGTCCGACAACTCGGGCCGCTTCATGTCCTTTGGAGTTACCCACGGAATGCTGCCTCCCCAAAACGCTGGCCGGGACATGCTTGGCGTCATGCCCCCGACGATGACCCCACAATGACGTAGCTTTCGATGTCTCCAACCAGGAGGCACGTCTTCGCTTCGTGAGAAGCTGTGCGGCGGCAGAGACAAGTCCGCACCTAGGCCGCGCGTTACCAGCCTCCTGATCGTCGTGCTCTTCTCCTCATCAAGGAGGCGTACAAGCGCTTGCTTCGACTGGATTGCCAGTTTCACCTTGCGGCGGACGTGACCGAGAAAGCGGAGGATCGAAGCCTGCTCTTCGATTGGTGGGCACGGTGTTGCGATCTGCTTGAATGCTTCCCAGTAGAGGCGGTTGCGATCCTTGACGATTCCGCGCGAGTAAGTGTCGATCTCGCGCATGTACTCCGCCGTGCGGAAGAGATGGGCGAAGTAGGCGGCGTCAACGTCCGGCACGGGCCTCGCCACGACGTACGCGGGACTCACGAGGCCATCGACCGGCGCGACTCCGACAGCGCCCTGCCACATGCGCATCGTGTTGTAGGCAAGGTCTCCTGCGCGAGCCTGCTTGTACTTGCTCCGGTCGGACATGACCTGCTTCCGGCCACCATCCTTCATGTCCCGCACGCGAACGCCCGATCGCAGCGACACCTCAAGAATCGGCAGATCGCTGTGCCCCGTCATGTTGCGCTGTGTGAACAGCCGTCCGTTCCGAACGACCGACCACGACGCCGGGATCCTCGGCAGCCACGGAAGGCCCGAGTCCTTGTACTTCGAGTACGGACGGAGGCCGTCGATCACGACTCGTTCCTCACTCGCGCCGCGAGCTTCGATCGACTCGCTGCGCGATAGGTCTCCGGTGATCCGGGCACCAAGTCGATGCGGTAGCGGCGTCGATCGAGCACTTCCAGGAACCCGAGGACCTCGTCAGGGGGAACTACGAACTTGCCATCCTTTACGGTGATCGTGACGCCCGTCTGCTTGCAGCACCTCTTGAGTGCAGCCTTGTCGATGTTCGCGGACTCGCCCTGAGACCGAATCGACGCGAGGTAGCGGGCTGCGCGCGGGTGCTTTGTGGCGTACGTCTCGATCGAGTCGAAATCCACGAATGCCATCGACCGGCGAATCTCGGCGACGTTCGCCGGAACGGCGTTCAGGATGGCCTCCTGTAGATGGGCCGCGAACTCGAAACCGCTGGGCCGAAGGATGTGGATGCGCTCAGCGTCCACCAAGACATCGAAGTCGTTGTCCAACTTGAACACATGGTCTTCGACGAGGTGAAGGGCGTCGTTGACGATCTGGAGGAGCCGCTTCTTGAGCACGCCCTTGAATTGCGTTGCTCGTCTCAGGGCGGTCAGGCGACGGCCGCTTGTGTCCGTGAACCGAGCGAAGTAAGCGAACACGTCTGCGGGATTCGCAAGGGCCTGCGCATTGACCGGCAGATTCGCCGCGTCGTGGAGCGTCCTCATGTCGTTGGCAAGAGCATCGTCCAGCCCGACCACGACGTACTCCTGACTCGCGTACTTCTCGGATGCCTCGTAGGTTGCGGGCTCGGAAGTGCTCGCAAGCATCGCCGCCACAGTCGCGTCGGCCATCTCTTTGAGGGCGTTCTGGACGCTGGGCTCGACCGGAACGTAGAAGTACGTTGAGTGACCGGCACCCTCGTGGCCGACACCGAACTCGGTGGAGCGCACGCTGTTCAGGTCGAACGCGAGCGTCATCCCTCCTCCTCGAAGTAGATGGTGTCGCTAAGGCGGTATGCGGTGAGGGTCTGCCCAGGTGACAACGCCGAGCGACGAGTGATGACGACGAATCTGTCGCGCCCGCTCAGCGAGTTGTTGTCTAGCTGGGGTTGGACGGTGAAAACGCGGAACCCTTGGAGCGCGAAGAGGATGTTCATGTAGTGCAGGTTCAGGTGCCAGAACAGGAACACGATGAACAGGATCGCGGCGGCCGTCGCAGAGATGTCTCGCCACGTTCCCAGGGGAACGGTGTAGAAGGGCAACAAGAGCGCGAAGAGGTAGACGAGAACGTGGTCACGATGATCTTCGGCGACCCCGATGGTCAGCGTTCGGAGTTCTTGGTTCCGCCGCGCCTTGCGCTTGCGCAGGATCAGCGCAAGGTTGGGCAGCACAACCATGCAGAGGCAGAAGGGCACGAAGTAGCGGTCCGCGATGAAGTCGTTGCCGCGCAGCGCCCAGAGCAGGAACAGGGGCGACATGCTGCTCAACACCATGAGCAGTCGTGCCGCCCTCAACCCCTCGCCCTGGATCTTCGCCGTCACGGTGCGCTCCCCCTGACTACCGACTCGCCACGGCGCTGAGGGGAAGTGGACGCGACCTGCAAGGGTGTGGCTGGCTGAGCGTCTGTACCAAGGATCTCGGCGATCAGCCCTTCGCTCTCGCGCTCCAGAGCCAGGATGTCGGCGCGGATCTCTTCCAGCGTGCGCAGCGGCTGCGGCTTGTAGAAGTGCCGCGTGAAGCTGACCTCGTACCCGATCTTCGTCGCACCCTCGTCGATCCAGGCGTCGGACGTGTGGGGCAGCACTTCACGACGGAAGAACGCTTCGATGCCGCCCGGTTCGAGCAGTGGGATCTGCTCGGAGTCGCGGAGGTCGGTGTCCGGTTCGTATTCGACGATCGCGCGCTTGCCATCCAACGTCGTCTCGTAGCGCCCGTGCAACGGATCGACCGACGACTTGCTGGGCTTGTGAACGCTCTTGATGACAGGCGGCGCGGTCTCGACGGTCCAGCTCACGGCGCGGAGCAGAGCCTTCTTGTCGGGAGCAGTCAGCGCGAGCCCGAGTTTGTCGAGCGCGGCATCGACCTGCGCGCGGAACTCGTTGTGGTCCTCGTACAGCCGGTCGCCCAGTTCCTGGCGGAGTGCGTTGGCGATCTCGACGAGCCGACCGTCCCGTGCCCATGTCTTGGAGTCGAGGAGCTTCTTGCGCTTCTTCTCCGGAATCGAGCGCTTCGTGCTCTCACCATTTTCTTCGTCGTCGTCCTCGGACTCGCCCGCGCTCCACTTGTCGAGTAGTGCCTCGGCCTTCGAGCGCACGCTGGCGAAGTCCTCGAAGATCGCCTCGCCGATGCTGTCGTACAGCTCGGCGCGGAGTTCGGGATCACCCGAGGTGAACCGTAGCGACTCGATCGCCTTGCGCGTCAACTGGCTGTGGAGACGCAGAGGACGTTCCACGCGGATCTTCCAGTAGCCGAAGGCTTCGTTCTGGAAGACCTTCGAGCACTCGGCCTCCTCGAAACGCAGGAACGTGTCGCAGATCCGAGCGATGTGTTCCTCGGCGAACTCGCAGTTCTTCTTCCCGAGGTTCTTCGGCAGCGGACGGGACCATTCGGTCGCGTCGATGAGCTGCACCTTCCCGCGCCGGTGTTCGGGCTTGCGGTTGGTGAGCACCCACACGTACGTGGCGATGCCCGTGTTGTAGAACATGTTCAACGGCAGGGCGACGATGGCTTCGAGCCAGTCGTTCTCGATGATCCACCGCCGGATGTTGCTCTCGCCCTGACCCGCGTCGCCGGTGAACAGCGACGAGCCGTTGTGGACTTCGGCGATGCGGCTGCCGAGTGGCGTGCCGTGCTTCATCTTCGAGAGCATGTTGGCGAGGAACAGCATCTGTCCGTCGCTCGTGCGTGTGACGAGCGAGTACTCGCTGTCGCCGTCGTGCTCGATCAGGAAGCGCGGATCGGTAAGACCGTCCTTGCCACCGAGCCGTTCGAGATCGCCCTTCCAGCTCTTGCCGTAGGGCGGGTTCGAGAGCATGAAGTCGAACTCCCGCGACGGGAAAGCGTCGCTGGCGAGCGTCGAGTGCTCGGGACCGCCGACGATGTTGTCCGCCGCGTCGCCTTCGCCCTTGAGGAGCAGGTCGGACTTGCAGATCGCGTAGGTCTCCGCGTTGATCTCCTGCCCGTACAGGTGCGTCGCCACCTTCTTGCCGTGCTGCTTGGCGAGTTGCTGGAGCGTCTCTTCGGCGACCGTCAGCATCCCGCCCGTTCCGCACGCGCCGTCGTACAGGAGGTAGGTGCCCGACTTGATGCGGTCCGCGACCGGCAGGAAGATCAGCCGCGCCATCAGCTTCACGGCGTCGCGCGGCGTCCAGTGCTCACCTGCTTCTTCGTTGTTCTCCTCGTTGAAGCGGCGAACCAGCTCCTCGAAGATCGAGCCCATCCCGTGGTTGTCGAGACCCGGCTGCTTGATCGAGTTGTCCGGGTTGCGGACGGCTTGCGGGCTGAGGTTGACCGTGGGATCGAGGAACTTCTCGATCAGCGTTCCGAGGGCGTCCGCCTTCGAGAGGCGCGGGATCTGGTTGCGGAACTCGAAGTTGTCGAGGATGTCCTGGACGTTCGGCGAGAACCCGTCGAGGTACGCCTCGAAGTCGGCCTTGAGCTGTTCGCGGCTGGAGCGCGAGCGCAGGTCGCGCAGCGTGAACTTCGACGTGTTGTAGAACGCCTGCCCGGCGGCCTGCCGTAGCGCTTGGTCCTGGTTGGCGATCTTCGCCTTGTCCAGGTTGGCTTTCATGTCGAGGACGGCCTTCTTCGTCGGCTCCAGCACTGCGTCGAGGCGGCGGAGCACGGTGAAGGGCAGGATCACGTCGCGGTACTTTCCACGGACGTAGACATCGCGGAGCACGTCGTCCGCGATGTTCCAGATGAAGTTGGCGATCCAGGTGAGCTGGCCGTTTTCCATGCGCGTCAGTTCCGAGTGCGAGGGACAGGAACCGCGTTGCTGGGCGTTCCGGGGGTGTGGGCGTCGAGGCAGCTCACGCGCGGGCCTTCTTCTTCGCGCGGTCACGGACCTGGGCGGCGACCCAGCTCTCGACATCGGAGCGACGGAACCGCCACGCCGAGCCGAGGCGGAAGGACGGCAGCTCGCCGCTCTTGGCTAGGCGGTAGGTCTTCTTCTCCGACACGCGGAGCAGGCGAGCGACTTCGGGGATGGTCATGACGCTGAGGGGCATGGCGGTACAGCCTGCGGAGGTGAGGCGAGCCTCGACCGCCATCATGTCCAAAACGGCCAAGGACTGCCAAGCGGGGGCGCGCTTCCCGTGCGGGTCGGGGCGGGAGCGGGACCCGGCCGCTGGCAGACACGGTGTCTGCGGGGTCGGATGCCCGCTCGCGGTTGGCCGTCGAGCGGGGGCCGCCTTCTGGACAGTGGCAGGGAACGCTCAAGGACCGGACCGGGCTCGCCGATGTCGAAGGGATGCACCTCCTTCGCGCTTTGACCTTCGTTCTCGCGGCCGTTGCAACTTCCTGCTCGGCGGTCGCTCCGAAGCTCGACCTTCCGTCGCCGGTCGTCGTCAACGATGTCCGCGTCGAGCTAACCGGCGTGCTCTCGCACTACGGTCGCGGCGGAGTAGGTGGGTTCCGGGGCGCTGCAACCAACACGTCCGACGAGGCGCTCACGTACTGCATCATCACGTTGGAACTGCTCGATCCGTCGGGCGCGAAGATCGGCGACGCGATGGCGACGACCACGCATCTCGACGCGGGGCAGACGTGGCGCTTCGACGCCCACAACGCCAACACGATCTCCTCGCCCGTCGATCAGGTCCGCGTAGCGCAGGTGCAGACCAACCGAAGCCTGCTCGCGGGGCTCGTGAAGCCGCGAGGCAATCCTGGAGCACCCAGCGGCCGAAGCGGAGGCGCGCCTACCCAGACACCGAAGGTCGAGTCCCTCGCAGCTCCCGCTGCGGACGAGCAGGCCGACCGCGTCGAGCGGGCCATCCTGCGCATCGGAGAGACCCGTCCGGTCGCCGGTGCTGCAACCGAGCCTTTCAGGTTCACGATCCAGCTCGCCAAGCCGAAGGACGACGGCACCTTCGCCGCCAACTTCCAAGAGGTCGCGTTCGTCCACACGGTCGCCGGGAACCTCAAGGACGGCGTCGCGCTCTACCGCGTCGGACTCGTCGCGGGCGAGCCCCGGATCGTGCTGCGCGGCAAGATGAACTCGCGGCGCTACGAAGTCTTGTGGGAGTCCTGGCAGGACGGCTGGCGGCGCGCCGGTAGCCCGGCCTCCTCCTGGATCGAGTTCGACCACTAGGACCCAAAGCGGGTCGAGCGGGATCGGTCGAAGATCGACGTGCGTGCGCTTCGACCCGGAAGCGATGAAGCGATCCTCGCGGCAGCCTGCTCCCGGTCCCAAGAGGCCCTACCCCCATGCCGATTCCTGCGGGGTCCTACTCCGCAGACAACGGATTGGATGGACAGCGACGCTGGACACGTTGTCCAGCGGGACGGCGCTCAGGGGTCCGTCATCTGGCTTTCGATCGAGGCGCGGATTTCGGCGCTCGTCATTACAGGAAGCGCAGCACGACTCGTCGTCGGCAACCGCAGCGCGTGGTTCTTTCGATGCCGAGCGAGTCGGCGCTTCCCCCAGGTCGTAGCCGGAGCCGAGTGTCGCACCTTCTCGCTGAACGACCGCGAAGGCGAGAACTTCGGCTGGCATCGCGCCGATGGGTCGCGTGCCAAGGCGGAAGGCGACTCGATGAGCCACGCCGCGAACGCGCCGAACTTCTCGATCGACACGACGTGCCCGTTCGCCACCTCGTCCACGACTTCCTCCAAGAACGCAGCGACGACGGCCTCCACTTGATCGCGCTCCATGTCGAGGCGATGCGAGGTCGCGGTCAGCGCGCGGCGAAGCGGTTCCCCGCTCGCGGTCTTGGAGAAGCAGGACAAGCTCACGACGGGGATTCTCGCACGTTCGGCGGTAGCGTCCAAGCGGCCGGGAGAGGTGAGTGAGGACAGGTTCTCATCGCCCGATCTCTCGCAGACAACGTGTCCGCTACGGAACTCCTGCTTGTCTTGTGTGCTCCTCCGTCGCTTCGCGCCGTCGTCGCGGGAGGCCCTTCGGTAATGAAGTCGAGCGCCCGAGCATCGTTCTCCGCCGTACCCGGTCTCGCAGACGCTCGAAACCGGACCGCGAGCGCGGCTCGATGCGCACTCGATTCCGAGGGCGAGCAAGTCGGCGCGCCACATCGAGCGTACGCGCTGCGACGTCACGAAGACTCGCGTTTGGAGAGTGCGTCGCATCACGCAGTAGCTCCAGGATCGCCCCAGATGGCACGTGGGACGTTTTCGAGCATCCAGATTCTGCGGGCGCGTGAAGGTGCGCGAACGGGCCGAGCTTGAGGGCACGAGCGAGCAGCGTGCCGAGGTCTGTGAAGTCCATGCCTTTCGCTCCTGGGCATCGGAAGACTCCGAACAGCCCTCGTCTGCGCAGGCGTGCCTTGTGCAGGGCGAGTCGCGCTCGCGGCGCGAGTCGGCGGGTCTTCTGCGAAGGTCCGCTCCGAGCGACTAACTCGGACTTGCGCCCGTAGCCAATAATGTCCCAGAGCGCGGCGAGTACGTCGCTGAGATCCGCGCCCTGAGCAGGCAGGTCGAGTGTCTCCGGGCAGTCGTACACGTCGAGGAGGCGGACCTCTCCAGTCCTCCTGAGTTCGGCGTACAGCCGGTCGTCGAGCGAGCATGGGTCGAACGGTACGTCCGGCTTCGCAACCGCTCTCGCCGTTCGAGCCCAGGTGTTCCGAGGGGACTTCCACCAACGTGGCGCGTGAGCAGGATCGAACGCGAGCAGCATGTGAAGGTGAGGGGCGTAGCCGCCGCGCTCGCGGTACTCGATCTCCTTGACCCACGCGCCACCCGGAACGAGGGACCATACCTTCGACCGCTTCTTGCTCAGCCGCGAGAGCGTCTTGCTGATGAGTTCGTCGCCATCCTCCCACTTGCGGCAGGATCCGACGCCGAGACTGGCGTGCGCGAAGATCGTGTCGGCGTTCTCAAGGAGCACGTAGAACGCCCGGCCGAGAATCTGCACCTGGGCGCGATACGTGTCGGAGATCCAGCATCGGTCGCAGAGCCACGGCATGTTGCACTTGAACGAGTGCGGCGGACGACGACACCAATCGAGTCGCAGCGCGAGCTGATCCTCGCCGCACTCTCGCAGTGTCAGCGCCATCTCGGCCTGGGCCTTCCTCCGGCGTTCCGCGATCGGGACTTGGCAGTCACCGCTGGATGCGCGCGCTCTCCCGGTTGCTGAGCGTCGGGACATGGCAGTGCCGCAGCGCCGCTGACCCGCGATGAGCTGGCTCGCGGCGCTGCGGCGGACGGCTACCGGCTTGTGAGCGTCGAGGCAACAGCCTCGGGTTGTGACGAAGGCGACGCAGTCTCCTGCGCCCGCTTGGTTGCCGACGCTGGCCGACCCTTGCGACTTGTCGGGGCCATCAGTCCGGCCGTCTCGATGACGCGCTGAGTGCGCGCGCTACGGCTTCCTGCGGATGCCACATCGTCGGTCGCCACCGAGAGCGCGGCAAAGAACCGGCCGAGCGCTTCCTCGGACGTACACGTTGTTCCGCCGATGCAGATCTTTTCGAGTCGGACGCCGCGAACTCCTCGTCGAATCCACCTGTGAAGTGTGGCGACGTGGATACCGTGCGGGCAGCGCGCGGAAGGGAGCAGCTTGGCGGCCTGGACCAACGGGAGAATCCGCTCTTTCGAGGGATCGATCATGGCAGTCACCAACCGGCCTGCCATCGCAGGTCGGCCGTGCCCCGCTGACCGTCAGAGTTCGGCGAGCGATGCTCCCGATGGACTCCTCGTCAGGTTCGCAGGTGCGATGTCAGTGGTGATTGCCGAAACCGATGGTTCCGGGATCTCGCAACGAGGAACTCCCAAGCGCGAGTGGTTGCATGGTAGCGCGTCGCGGAGTGAGGTCAAGCGTTGGCTAACGACTGCGCGGCGCACAGACAAGGTGTCCGTGGATCGCACGCCGCGCATTCAGCGATCAGCCGAGCGTCCGCACGGACGACTGCACCTTGTGATCGTCCACGGGTGCGTACAGCTCGGTCGTCGATGCGTTCGTGTGCCCGAGCACTGCTTGAGCCACATCGAGTCCCGCCTCGCGCCGGAAGCGCGATGCTGCGGCGTGGCGAAGCCGGTTGGGTCCCCACACCGCGATTCCGGCGGTGACACACGCGCGTGCAATGGCCTGCGCGTACGTGTTGGTGGAGTAGTGATCGCGGATCGGACTGCGGGTGTTACGTCGCGCTCGGTTCTCGCGGGCTTGCTGCGACGGTGTCATTGGCGACTTGCGCGCACCGCGCAGGGCCGCGAGTCGTTCGTGCTCCGCTTCGCGTGGCGAGAAGATGGGCGACTGCAAGTCCACCTTGAGCCAACTGCGGAGAATCGCCTGAGCGGCAGGTCCGATCCACACGTGGCGCGGAATGCCCATGTGCTCCAGCTTGTGGCTGCGCGGAGTGTAGATCCACTCCTGACCGCTCCGGTCGATGTCCGCCCAGCGCATCTGCACGACCTCGCCGGGACGCATCGCCGTGTGCCACTGGAGTTCGATCATGGCCGCGACTTGTCGCGGCACGTGCGCGAGGACGGCACGCATCTGCGCTTCGCTGATCCCCTTCACCTTCTCCGGGGCCTTCGCTTGGCTTTGTCCAGCACGGAGGCCCTTCACGGAAGCGACGGCGTAGGCCGTGCTCGACTGCACGAGTCCGCGCTGCACGCCCCAGTAGAAGATCCGCTTGATGACGCCGACTCGCGCGTTCAGCGTCGTGCGCGCCCACGAGCGTTCGGTCTGGACTCGATCCCGGAGCAGCACGAGGTCGGCCGAGGTGAAACTGTTCACCGGGCGACTCCCGTAGTGAAGCAGTAGCGGCCGAACGGCGTCGCGCACGTTGTTGATCTCGCCCGTCGGGCGACCGTGCTTCGTGTACACCCTCTCGGCGTGCATCCAGAAGTCCGCGACGAGGTCCTCGATTCGGTAGACCTTCGGGCACATGGCCTCCGGCAGCTTGCGACCGTTCGCCAGCCATTGAGCGATCAGCTCGTTGGCCTTCTGCTCGGCCTCGGGAGATCCCCAGACCCCGGTCGGGATCTGCTTCCCGTCGAGGCAGACGTAGCCCCTGCCGCTGCGCCGGTGCTGGCAGTGCTGGGGCGTGTAACCCTTCTTGTTGACCACGGTGCGACTCCTTTGCCTGGACGAATCCAGGCAGAACAGGGGGTTCAGGAGGCCGCACTGCTCGGAGGAGCAGGTTCGCAAGGACTGCGATCAGCCATAGTTACGTTTGGAGCGGGCGACGGGGATCGAACCCGCGACATTCAGCTTGGGAAGCTGAGCCTCAACCGCCTGAGCCCCACCCGCTCGATGTGACGCATAACAGACTCTCCTCCGCTGTGATGTAGTACGGCGAGTGGACAAGCGGCCGTCTCCAATGCCCGAGCAGGGGCAAGGAGGTGGCGACGGGTGGGGGTGGGAGTCTTAGGTGTCCACCGCCAGACATCGAAGCGGTGCTCCCGAGCGCGCAGGGCGGAGCCCAGAGGCAGCCGGTACGAGGCTGGTCGAGGGGGCTCGACCGAGCCGGAACTCGATCGGGGCCCTCTAGGACGACGGCGTGAGACTCAACGATCTGCGCCGGACCACCCCCGTTGAGGTCTCTCGCCAGCTGTCAGTTACAAACCGCCTTCGCTCCGCCTCTGCACCCTCGACCACCTCGGTGCTACTGCCTCCGGTTGTGGCCTTGGCTTCTGAATCGGGGGTCCATCAACCAGCCGAAGACGTTGGGCCGTATGTACTTATAGCTATATCCACAAGGAATCACGAACTTCCGCGCCGGTTCCTGGACCCTCGCTGCCTATCGGCTTACAGAGGTGCTTCTTCCCACATGCCCACGGAGTTCAACCCCAGCTTCTTCTCGCGCTGGACGCGGCGCGTCTACTCGGCTCTGGCCGCGTCGGGTGTAGTCGCCGCTCGAGTCTGGCATGGGGTGCTCTTCGTCGTTTCGGCCGCCAGGCGGTTGTTTGTTCGCTCCCGCACGAAGCGCGACGACGGCGGGCGGAGAGAGCGAGTCCGCGCTCTGGTGCAGTTCGCCCGCGGCGTGCGTCCGGAAGCGCGCAGAATGGCCGCTAACCTTCGAGCGTGCCTCTTCGTGCGCCAGCTCGCGCACCTCTCGTTCGCTCACAGCAAGAGCCCTGACGTTCTCGTCGAAGCCGCCTAAGCGCGGCTCCTCTCGGAGCCCTGTGCCGCCGTTGCGCGGCTGGTCAATTCCAAGGGTCACGAGCATGAACTTCAGGTGGAACAGGATCAGGATTTCAGAGAGTTCTTCGGGCTGGATGCGAGGTGTGACTCGCGGTTCTGGAACTACGCGCGGACACTGAACCGACGCGACTGGAGTTACGCGCGCAGACGTCGCGCACTCGAGAGCGAAGACGACGAGCGTCCCGCCCGCGACATAGGCCCGCTAGAAGAACTCTCCATTGCGGAGGAGCAGGAGCGGGCGAACGCATTCGAAGCAGACAACGCGCGTCTCCTCGCACGCTGCAAGCAGCGAGAAACAGCGAACGTGCGCGCACTCCTCGCGAGGGAGTTCGAGCGCGCGGGATTCGAGCAAGCGGCGTCATTTGTGAGACATCGCGGAAGAGAAAAGGCCTCTCCTGGGAGACCTTGCTCGAGGGAGGCACGCGCTGGGTCGTGCTACACGGCGTCGCCGTTCCGAGCGGCTATGCGCAGAGCGAAGTCGACATCGGATTCCAGATGCCCGCGCTCTACCCCGACCAGCAGATCGACATGGCGTGGTTCTCGCCGGCCCTTGGCCGCACCGACGGGAAGCCGATTCCATCCACAAACACCGAACCCCTCGACGGCAAGGGGTGGCAGCGCTGGTCGCGTCACCGCACCGCGGAGAACCCCTGGCGGCCAAACGTTGACAACATCACCACACATCTCGCGTTCGTACGCGCCTGGCTCGAGCTCGAGCTTCGGAGGAACTGAACATGGAAGTGAAACTGCGCATGACCGGGAAGCAGCACGAGGCGTTGCGACGCCACCTGCTTCGAGAGGATGGAGCGGAGGCAGTAGCCTTCGCGTTGTGCGGAAAGCACCGAGGAACGGAGGCGTACGTGCTACTCGTGCAGGAGGTACATCTCGTGCCCGATTCGGACTACGTTGTGCGCGCGCCCGACCACATTCAGTGGACGACACGTGTGCTCGAGCGACTTCTCGGCCGGGCCGCGGAGCAACGCCTCTCGCTCGTGAAGTTCCACAGTCACCCGGGCGGGTGGGAGCACTTCTCGTCGCTCGACGACGACTCCGACCGAAGCGTCTTCGGTGCGTACTTCGCGTGGGCCGAGGTGCTCGAACCACAGGCTTCGGTCATCATGCTGCCCGAGGGAAGGCTGATGGGGCGGGCGGTGATGCCGGACCTTTCGTTTGCCCCACTCGCGTCCATCGTTGTCGCCGGCGAGGACATTCTCGTGTGGCACGGGGGGCGACAAGGAAAGGCGCTCCCCGACTTCGTCCTGCGACATCGACAGCTCTTCGGCGAGGGCACGACGGCGGTCGTCAGGAAGCTCAGCGCCGCTGTCGTCGGCTGCTCTGGGACGGGAAGCCCGTCGGTAGAGCAACTCTTCCGACTGGGCTTCGGTCGACTTGTGCTCGTCGACCCGCAGGGCGCGGAGACTCGAAACCTGAACCGCATCGTGCACGCGACAAGCGAGCACGCGAACAGAGGCACGCTGAAGGTCGAACTTCTTCGGGACGCGATTGATGCGGCGGACCTTGGAACCGAGGTAGTCACGGTGCCCGAGTCACTGGGTTCAAGGAGAGCCATCGAGGCCGTTGCATCGTGCGACGTGATCTTCGGATGCGTCGACGGCTTTGAGGGGCGGCACGTGCTGAACCGCCTGGCTGCGTACTACTTGATTCCGTACATCGATGTCGGAGTGCACATCGATGCAGACGGCCGCGGCGGCGTGTCGGAGGTGTGCCTCGCGGTTCACTACCTTATGCCCGACGGTACAACCTTGCTCGGCCGTGGCGCTTACACGATGGACCTCCTCGGGGCGGAAGTGCTTCTTCGGACCAATCCCGCCGAGTACGAGAAGAGGCGACGCGAGGGCTACGTCCACGGCGTACAGGTGGACCGGCCGGCTGTCGTGAGCTTGAACTTTCTCGCCTCAGCGCACGCCGTGAACGAGCTCCTTGCCCGCCTTCACCCTTTCCGAGCGCGGTCGAACCGGGATTGTTCCTGGAGGTACTTCAGCCTGACGAATGAGTGGATGGAGCTGCGCAGGGTGGAGGAGCGGCCATCAGAGTTCTTGCCCTGCGTCGGCAAGGGTGACGCGGAGCCCCCGCTTGGGCTACCGGTTCTTGCGACATTCAGCGCGGTGAGCGTGGCCGCGCCTTCACAGTAGACGACCAAGGCCAACGGCTTCAGCTACCTGCACGGCCCAGGGTGTTGGGTGTAACGATGCCCTTCTGACTTGAAGTGGTCCTTCCGGGGGACGAGCAGCCGTCTCCACGAGCTCCAGCAGGGTCCATGGGGAGAAGGTGATGGTGCGGTGACGACCAGGGGCCCGCCGCGCGCTTGCCGAACCCGCTTGCCACACAGGATTCACGATCGCCGAGCGCTTCTTCTCCCGGCCCGTTGCAGTTGCACGTCGACTGCGGTCCTCCTGAACCGCATCTCGAGCATCTGCTGGCTGACGCGATAAGCGTGCCGCGCAGCGGCGTCTGACAAGCCGTCACGACGGATTCGCAGCAGAGCATCTCGAGGGAGGAGCAGGCAACCTGCCAACCAGTCAGCCTCGGCCTCCTGCTTGCGATCGAAGGATTGAAGGAGGAGCGTCCCGTCCGGAGAGATGTCGACCCGGCCCGCAGCGTGGCCGAGGACGACGTGCGAGAGCTCGTGCATCAGGCTGCTCGACTTGCGCCCCTCTGAGTGCGAGGAGTTCAGGATCGTGGCCGTTCGCTCGCCGGTTTCGACTGTGAAGGCGGACCAGCACGCCTTCTCCGCTCCATGGAGGAGGGCGAGCGCATCCGCCGGTACGCCTGGCAGCTCCGATGACTCCCAAACCGTGACGCCAAGGTGCTCGGCCAAGATCGAGGCGGGGAGTGGGTCCCAGGCCTCCAGCGCGAGAGCCTTCCGCAGGCCGGTGGATGTATTCTCGCACCAAGCCTTGAACCCGCGCGCGAACTCGTCAGCCACCGCGCTCCTCTCGCACCTCGAGGGCGCGCTGCGCGGCCAGGATTAGTAGCGCGAGGGCAGCCGCCGCGGCGGGCGAGATCGCCTGGTCCTTCCGGAAGTGGACCGTGGCCGCGGGTCGGCAGGCATCCGCCTCGCTCGTCCGGACGCCAAGCACGTCGCCCGGGTCGATGTCGAGCCACCTGCAGATCTTGGTGAAGGTTTCGAGGTCAGGGAGATGCCCGCGCTCGACGCGCGAGAGCGTCGCGGGACTTACCCCTATCTCCTTAGAGACCAACCGGATACCGCGAGGGCCGCGGGCGTCGACGAGCTTTCGGCCGAGACTCTGGAGCGTGATGGACGGCATGGGGGAAGGGTCGTCTTACCTGTGAGAAAGTGTTTGTGACGTGGGACGGTGGCCGCTAGGATCCGCGTTGCAGACGTGAGACAGGTTCGCACGCGGCGGACGGGGGTGCAAGGGGCACCCTGCCGCAGGGCGCGCACCACTTCCAAGAGATCAGGAACAGGAACATGACCAAGCAACCTACGAACCACGGCAAGCAGTGGACCCAACAGCAGGTCGGCGACCTCAAGCGACTCGCGGCCCAGAACACGCCGACGCGGGTGATCGGGCTGAAGCTCGGGCGGACAGAGGACTCCGTGCGCGCTCAGGCGTCCAAGGAGCAGGTCTCCCTGCGTCCCTGGAACCAGCCCCCCTACGGCACCTCGAAGAGGTGAGCGGTCATGCCGAACCGCAAATTGCACCGAAGTGTGGGACTGGTCTCCGGCGGTATCGCTGCGGGGGTGAGCGCTGCGAATCGGAACAGCAACGTCTTGCTCGAGGCGGTGGGGGGCGCCTTCGGTGGCCTCGTGGGCTCCGCCTTGCCCGACGTGATTGATCCACCGACCTCGCCGCGCCACCGCAGCGTCGGGCACGGGATGGCGCACAGCGCGGTCGCGTTCAGCTACTTGATGAAGGCGATACCCGAGTGGCAGGAGCGGCTGCGCGCCCGGGCGGCTCGGGAGCTCGCTGCGGCAGACGCGGCGACGAGCGAGTCCTCGAAGTTCGGGCACACGCTCACGCATGTTCTCTTGCTTCTTGCCGCCGGCGCCGTGATGGGCGTCGCGGTCGGCTACGCAAGCCACCTCATCATGGACGCGGCGACGGCCCGGGGCCTACCGTTCGTCGCATAGGAGATCGGCCCTGAGGTCACCTTCATGATGCGGCAGTATGGAACGGCCCGGCAGGGCCAGCTGTTCACTGCGGAGACCATCCGCGCGGTTTGGCAGAAGGCCAGAGTCATGGCTGGGCACGAGCCGTCGATCGCCCGGCAGGACGCGTGCGGGGCGTGGATCGCGTTCGGCGAGTACGGGAGTACGGGCGAAAACGGCTGGGAAATCGATCACATCTGGCCCGTAGCGCACGGTGGCACGGATGACCTCTCGAATCTGCAGCCGTTGCATTGGGAGAACAACCGTCACAAGTCCGACAACTGGCCGAACTGGACCTGCGCCACCTCTGCGCGCTGAGGGATTCGGTCCAGGCAGATCGGCTTGCGAACGTCAGGAGGCCTTGGGCCAGGAGCGCAAGCGGGGCGGCGCCTCG
>Ga0315912_10001421_pt1 | contig 29498 bp, 33 predicted proteins | sample VfabasoilMG_FD_204469 | JGI IMG/M metagenome (GOLD analysis project Ga0315912, IMG submission 204469) | Garden soil microbial communities collected in Santa Monica, California, United States - V. faba soil | ecosystem: Environmental > Terrestrial > Soil > Garden | place: USA: California...
TCAGGCGACAAAGCTTCCACTCTTTCATCACGCGCGCGCCCATGCGCTCGTAGAACCGCAACGCCGGCTCGTTCCAATCGAGGACGGTCCACTCCATCCGCCCGCATCCACGCTCGACAGCGAGCGCCGCCAGGTGAGTCAGCAACTGCTGGCCGATGCCACGCCCGCGCCACTCCGGCCGAACGAAGAGATCCTCGAGATACAGGCCCGGCCGTGCGAGAAACGTCGAGAAGTTGTGGAAGAAGAGCGCGAAGCCGACCACGTTCGCATCGACGTACGCGAGAACTACTTCGGCAACGGGCCGTTCGCCAAAGAGGGACTTCCGCAACGCATCTTCAGTCGCAACGACCTCGTGAGAGAGACGCTCGTAATCACCGAGCGCCCTGATCAGTTCCAGGATGATGGGGACGTCTTCGGGACGAGCGGATACGATTTTTGTAAGGGGGTCGGGGGTCATTTAAGGAGGACACGGGTCGGTCGCCGACGTTCGACAACCGTCCACTTCAAATGACCCCCGACCCCATTTCAGGGTTCACATACACAGTGCGACCGTGAATGATGGTCGCGGCAACGCCTCCGCGCAGCTCCCAGCCGTCGAACGGTGTGTTCTTCGACCGCGATCGCAATTGCGACGCGCGGATGCGGACCTTGAGATCCGGGGCGAGGACCGTGATGTCCGCCGGGCTGCCCGGTGACAGCGTCCCACCTGGCACGCGAAGGATGCGTGCGGGGCCGGTGGACAGCAGCTCCACAAGCCGCGGGAGTCGAATCAGGCCCGCGTGCACCAGTCGATCGATCGAGAGCGGCACCGCAGTCTCGAGACCCACTATCCCGAACGGGGCGCGATCGAACTCGACTTTCTTCTCGTCGTAGTGATGCGGCGCATGATCAGTGGCAATCACGTCAACCGTGCCATCGACAATGCCGGCCAGCATCGCGTCGCGATCCGCGGTCTCGCGCAGCGGCGGGTTCATCTTGGTGTTGGTGTCGTACGGAATCGGTGAGGTGAGCGCCTCGTCGGTCAGCGTGAAGTGATGCGGCGCGACCTCGCACGTCACGCGAACGCCGGCATCCTTGCCCTTGCGAACGGCGCGTATCGATGCACGCGCACTCATGTGAGCGACGTGAAACGCAGACCCGGTCAGCTCTGACAGCAACACACCGCGCTCGACGCCGAGTGCCTCTGCCGCTCCCGGAATTCCCCGCAAGCCAAGCGATGACGCATGGAACCCTTCGTGTGCCACTCCATCGCCCTTGAGCGTCGCATCCTCGCAATGCTCGATCACCGGCATCCCGAACATCCCCGCGTATTCGAGCGCTCGTCGCAGCAGCAACGCCGTCGACACCGGATGCCCATCGTCGGTGATCGCCACGCAACCCGCCTGCTTCAGCTCGGCGATGTCTGCGAGCAGCTCGCCCTTCGAGCCCTTCGACACGGCCCCAATCGGGTACACGTGCGCGAGGCCGGCCTCGGCGGCCTTTGCAAGAATGAGCGACGTGACGTTCGCGTTGTCGTTGACGGGCGACGTGTTCGGCATGCACGCAACCGCCGTGAACCCACCGGCTACAGCTGACGCGACGCCAGTTGCGACGGTCTCCTTGTGCTCCTGGCCTGGCTCGCGGAGGTGCACGTGCATGTCGATCAGGCCCGGACAGACGACCAGACCGGATGCAATCTCGACGACCGTGGCGTCCTCAACTGGGAGGTCCCGGCCAACGCGAGCGATACGGCCGTCCTCGATCAGGACGTCGTGCACGCCGTCAATCCCGTTCGCGGGATCGATGACGCGCCCGCCCTTAAGCAGCCTCTTCATGTTCAGCTCCGCCCGCCAGGAGATACAGCACTGCCATCCGCACCGCGACGCCGTTCGCGACCTGGTCGAGGATGACTGAATAAGGACCATCGGCCACTTCCGACGCGATCTCGACACCGCGGTTCATCGGACCGGGGTGCATGATCATCACGTCCGACTTGGCCATCTGCATGCGCGCCTCGGTCATGCCGAATACGCGGAAGTACTCACGCAGCGACGGGAAGTACGCGCCTTCCATCCGCTCGAGCTGGATCCGCAACAGCATGATGACGTCCGCGTCGCGCACCGCATCTTCCACGCTGCTTGTCGCTGTCACGCCGAAGCGACGGATGTCAGTCGGGATGAGCGTCGGAGGCCCGCAGACCCAGACGTCCGCGCCAAGCTTCGTCAGCAGATGAATGTTCGAGCGCAGAACCCGGCTGTGCAGCAGGTCGCCGACGATCGCGATCTTGAGCCCGGCCAGTCTCTTCTTGCGCTCGCGAATCGTGAAGGCATCGAGCAGCGCTTGCGTGGGATGCTCGTGCATGCCGTCGCCGGCGTTGATGATTGCCGAACGGCAGACGCGCGAGAGAAAGTGGCACGCACCCGACGAGGCGTGACGCAGGACGATCATGTCCGGCGACATCGCTTCCAGGTTGAGCGCCGTGTCTGCCAGCGTCTCGCCCTTGACGACGCTCGACGTGCCGATGGCGATATTGAGCGTATCTGCGCTCAGACGCTTCTCGGCGATTTCGAACGACGTCCGCGTTCGCGTGCTCGGCTCGTAGAACAGATTGACGACGGTCTTCCCGCGCAGTGCCGGCACTTTCTTGATCGGCCTGGTGCCCACTTCCTTCATGGCCTCGGCCGTATCGAGAACGAGCTCGATCTCCTCGGGAGAGAGCTCTGCGATGCCAAGGAGATCCTTCCGCCGGAGGGCAGTGACCGCCTGTTTCTGATCGAGTTCCTGGCTGGTCGTACTCATGCCGCACCTCCAGTTTCCAGAACCACTTCATCCTCGCCGTCAATCTCGAGCAAGCGCACCTGCACGCTTTCCTCAGGCGCAGTCGGCAGGTTTTTTCCCACGTAATCAGCCTTGATCGGCAGCTCGCGATGCCCGCGATCGACGAGCACGATGAGCTGAATCGCTTTCGGCCGCCCGTAATCGATCAGCGCATCGAGCGCTGCTCGCGTCGTCCGGCCCGTGTAGAGCACGTCATCGACGAGCAGGATCTTGCGGTTGTCGATCGAGAACTGAATGTCTGTCTTGCGAACGAGCGGCTGCGGGCCCACGGCGTGGCGCATCAGGTCGTCGCGATACAGCGTGATGTCGAGTGAACCGGTCGGGATGTCCTGGCCGGTGATGTCGCGGAGCGTGCGAGCGATACGGCGCGCAATCGGTACCCCGCGCGTGCGTACTCCAACGAGCGCGAGGTCGTCAGTGCCCTTATTGCGCTCGACGATCTCGTGCGCGATTCGGGTGAGCGTACGACCGATGCGATCCGCATCCATTACAACAGGCATGCGGAGCTCCTGAGCGAAGTTATGTGAGTGATGTGAAAGACGAGCCTTGGCATGTACACCTCTTCGCGGACTCTCTGGACCGCGTTTAAAGAAGCGATCGAAATTATAGCAGGTTGCGCAACCCTGTGAATTTACTGAGCGCCGTACGTCGGAATGAACGTGATCGTGCGCTGTTCGTTGAACGTTTGCGTGAAGACATCCGTCCGCGCGAACCCATCCATGTCACGTGCAACGGGCAATCCGAGGAAGTACAGAAGCGTTGGTGCAACGTCCACCACAGCACCGCGACTCTGGCGCGCAGCCGCGACAGGCGTGCCGTACGCGAGCAGGAAACCGTCCGGGCCTCGATCGTGCGTGCCACTGAAATTCGGGTCGCCGGCCAGGCGTTCGAGCACGCGCTTGCCAACGGTGAGCGGCTCCATCCCGAACCCTGAGACCACCATCAGCAGGTCTCCCTCGCGCAGCGACGCCATCGCCTCGCCCACGAGCGTATCCACATAGGCATAGTAATCATCGAGGACGCGGCCAAAGCGGCGGCGCTCGTCTTCCGTCACGTCGCCAAACGCCTCGGGCCTCGCATAACGCAGGTAGTAGTGGCCGACGGCATCGAGCCCGGCGTAGCGGATGGCCAGCAACTGAACGTCCTCCACCGCCACGAGCTCCTGCGCAAGGCGATGGTGCAGGCGATCGGCCTCGACGGTCGAGCCGCTTTCACCAGTCCAGGGCAGCAGATCGAGCCGCACGCGCAGTTCGCGATCAGGTTCTTCCTCTGCCAGAACGCCACGAGCCACATCGTCCAACTGGATCGGCGAGACGGCCGGCTCTCCATCGAGCGTCACGACGCGATCGGCCCGCCGATGGAAGCGGTCGCTGACGATGAAACCCTTGGCGGCCGCGGCGGGATGCGTGAGCGGCAGGCCGATCAGTCCTGTTCGCAGGCCGTATCCGGCGGCGATTCGCCATAACGGTTGTGTGCCGAGGCTGGCGGAGGAATATGGCTCTTCGACAAGCAGACCGACGCGGACGAGCGCCTGCGAGAACACATAGTCCGGCAGCACCTCCAATTCGGCGTTGCCATTGAAAGGCCGGTAGCGCGACGAGCCCCGCACGCCATGTCGTGATGGCCACATCCCCGTCATGATCGAGGCCCACACCGGCTCCGGCTGCGTGGGACGAGTCGTCGCCAGGTGCATCGAAGCGCCCGCGTCGAGCATGCGGCCGAAATTGGGAAGCCGGCCTGCGGCGACGGCGGGCGAGATCACGTCCAGCGACGCACCGTCCAGGCACAACAGCACCACGCGCGGATGCTCGGAAGGAAGCGTGGTCACCGTCGAAGGGGGGTGTGCCGCGATCAAAGGCCCCAGCCCTGGTCCTCGAACCCACAGCGGCACGACGATCGAAAGGATTGTGGCGAGAGTGAACAGCACTCCGACGATCGTGCGTCGCCGTTGATCGGCTGCGTTCTGCCCGAGCCCGAGGATGAGAAATGCAAACGAAGCGACCGCAAAGGCGATGACCGACTGTCCAAGCATCGGGACTGCGCGCGGATCGAGTGCCGTGCGCAGACCGGATGCGTGGAGCCATGTGATGACCGCGGCCGTGCCACTCAGAATGGCCGCGCTCCATGTGAGCAGCCTCAGGCTGATCCAGCCGGGCGGTGATGGCTCGACGATCACGATTTGCCGAAGCACGTACAGTGCGTAGGAGACGACCGCGATGTGCAGGCCGTAGGACAACACGATCACCGTGAGCACCGGACCAGACGCACCAAGCGGAACTTCTGGATTGAGCAGCAGAAGAAGCAGCGTGAAGTACGCGGCGGCCAGCAACCCCGCAAACGCGGAGTTGCTCAGCATCCGGAGGTAGCGCATGGCAAGGTATACTCCGATCAATGCCCCTCGATGTCGAGGCCAGGGTCATTCAGAACACGCGCCTCTCACCCGATTACAACGTCATCACGCTCGCCGCTCCCGAAATAGCTGCTGCGACCAAACCAGGGCAGTTCGTCATGGTGAGGCCCGGCCACGGAAGCGATCCGCTGCTGCGCCGCCCGTTCTCGGTCTTCGAGATCATTCGATCGGGGAACCGGATCGAGGGACTGTCGCTTCTCAGCAAGCGCATCGGCGTCACGACACGTTTGCTGTACGACGCGGTGTACGGCGATGTCGTCTCGTGCCTGGGCCCGCTCGGCCGGCCGTTCGAGCCTGTGTCATCTCCCGCCGAAGCCTGGATGGTTGCCGGCGGTGTGGGGCTCGCGCCATTCGCCACGCTGACAGAAGCGCTCCAGGAGCGCGGCACGAAGACCACGCTGTTCTATGGCGCGCGGACCGGGCCTGAGCTGTTCTATCTGGACTGGTTCACGTCGCGAGGCGTCAACGTCGTCCTCAGCACTGAAGATGGATCCATCGGAGAGCGCGGCCGGGTCACGGGGCCACTCGAGGGTGCACTGCGACAGAACAACGCAGAGATCATGATTTACGCGTGCGGCCCGGAGAAGATGCTCGAAGCGGTCTCACGTGTGGCCGGTAAGTACAAGGCTCCCGCTCAGGTGTCGGTTGAGCGCGTCATGGGTTGCGGGATGGGCGGCTGCTACAGCTGCGTCATCCCGGTTCGTGAACAGGGCGGCGGTCAGCACTTCGTCCGCTCGTGTCTGGCCGGTCCGGTATTCACGGCGGCCGATCTCGTCTGGGATCATGACTGACCTCGATCTCTCAGTTGACGTCGGCGGACTCAAGCTTTCGAATCCTCTGATTGCCGCCAGCGGCTGCTACGGCTACGGCGTCGAGTACGCCGACGCTGTTGATCTGTCTACGCTCGGTGCGATTGCGTCGAAGGGCCTCTTCCTCAAGCCGCGTGAAGGGCATCCGCCGCAGCGCATTGTCGAGACTCCGTCCGGCATGCTCAACGCGATCGGCCTGCAAGGCATCGGCGTGCATCGCTATATCGCTGAGAAGCTGCCGGAGCTGCGCCGGCTTGGCGCAACGAACATCATCAACATCTGCGGCAGCACACTCGATGAGTACGTCGAGCTCGCGCGAATTCTCTCGGATGCCGAGGGCGTGCACGCACTCGAGATCAACATCTCCTGTCCGAACATCAAGGAGGGCGGGATCACGTTTGGTTGCAGCCTGCACGGCACGTTCGACGTGGTCAGCGCCATCAAGAAGGTGACGCGCCTGCCGGTGATTCCGAAGCTGACGCCGAACGTGACCGATGTCGCCTCGATTGCGAAAGCGGCCGAGGATGCCGGCGCAGACGCCGTGTCACTCGTGAACACCTTCCTCGCGATGGCGATCGATGTCGAAACGCGACGGCCGAAACTGTCGAACATCGTTGGCGGCCTGAGTGGACCTGCCATTCGCCCGATCGCGGTGCGCATGGTCTACGAGTGCCGCAAGATGGTGAAGATTCCAATCATCGGCATGGGCGGCATCGCGAGCGCCGTTGACGCACTCGAGTTCATCATCGCGGGCGCGACGGCCGTGCAGGTCGGCACAGCGAATTTCGTCGACCCGTTCATCTGGTCGAAACTGACGGCCGGAATCACCGAATACATGCAGCGCCATGGTGTGCGCCGCATCGCCGACCTGGTCGGCAGTATCGACACCAGCACCCGGGAGAAAGAGTGGGTCAGCTCCTAGTCGCGCTCGACGTCGAGTCGGGCGCCCGCGCAATCGAGCTCGCAACGACGCTTCACGGCCTCGTGGATGGCGTCAAGATTGGCAGCCGTCTCTTCACGCTGGAAGGCCCCGCGCTCGTTCGTCGCCTGACGGATCAGGGCACGCGCGTCTTCCTCGATCTGAAGTTTCATGACATCCCCAACACCGTGGCGCAGGCGGTCGAGTCTGCCGTCACAACAGGCGCGTGGATGATCAACGTCCACGCATCCGGCGGTGTGCCGATGATGCAGGCGGCCGCGACGGCGGCATCACAGACGGCGGCACGACTTGGCCGGGCCAAGCCGCTCGTCATCGCCGTGACCGTGTTGACCAGCATGGACCAGGACACGCTGCGCGCGTGCGGCGTCGAGCGCCCTCTCTTCGATCAGGTCGTGGCGCTTGCGCGCATGGCGCAACAAGCCGGGCTCGATGGTGTGGTTGCCTCGCCGCAGGAAACGGCTGCGATTCGAGCCGCATGCGGAGCTGACTTCGCGATCGTCACGCCAGGCATCAGAGGCGCCTCCGCCGGCGCGGAGAAGAACGACCAGGCCCGAACGATGGGGCCAGGCGAAGCGGTGAAGGCTGGTGCGAGCTATCTAGTGGTCGGCCGCCCCATCATCGGAGCGGCCGATCCCCGCCTCGCGGCGCGAGGCATCGTTGACGAAGTCGCTCTCGCTACTTCGCGGTGATGATGAAGTGACCGCGGCGGTTTCGTGAGAAACAGCCCTCGGTCTCTTCGGTGCACAGGGGTGACTCCTCGCCCTTGCTGATCACGACCAATCGCTCGGCCGCAATGCCAAGGCCGGTCATGTAGTCCTTCACGGCGTTGCCGCGCCGCTCACCGAGTGCCAGGTTGTATTCATTCGTGCCCCGGGCATCGGCGTGCCCTTCGATGGTCACGCGCACCGACGCCCAGCGGCGCAGGTAATCGGCGTTCTTCTGCAGAATTGCGCGTTGGTCGTCGCGAATGAGTGACATGTCGTAGTCGAACGACACGTCCACCAGCGGCATCTCCGCGTTCAACTCGTCAACCGTCTTCTTCGAGAAGACTTCCTCCTCGGTCAACGGCCTGGGCGGTGCCGGCGCAGGCGCCGGGGCCGCAGCCGCAGGCGGCGGAGGTGGTGGCGGCGGCGCCGGTGCAGCAGGAGGCGCCGGCGGCGGCGGCGGGGGCGGCGGTATCTTCTTCGCACAAGCCGTCACGGTCAACGTGACCAACAAGACGATTGTGGTTAACCACACGCACCGGCGCAGATTCATCGGCACTCTCCCACTCAATTGGTTCTTCGTTTCGAAATTTGGGTCGAGCTTAGCGTCCGATCGATCCCGTGTCAATTATTGTCGGCATGAATCGACGCAGACTTCAGAGGCGGGAGGTGCGCGCGCTAGATCGGATCGAGACGAAGACCCTCGTTGAGACTGCCCATGCGATAGCCCTGGAGATCGATCGTCACATGCTGATAGCCGATGGCACGGATCTCGCGGACGATGCGGTTGCGAGTCTCGGGCTCGAGCGCGCGCGACAGTTCGTCGGTCGCAATCTCGAGTCGCGCAAGCGTCGCCGATGCTCCATTCCCGGATGCAGCGAGCTCGTGATGGCGAACGCGACAGACGCGGAATCCCATCGCGCGCAACACGTCCTCGGCGCGCTCGATCGATCGCAGCTTTTCCGGCGTCACTTCGGAGTGATAAGGAATTCGCGAGGACAGGCACGCAGACGCGGGCTCGTCCCACGTGCGCAGGCCTGCGCGACGAGACAACTCGCGAATCTCCGACTTGGTCAGGCCGGCGTCATCGAGCGGGCTGCGAACGCCAAACTCGCGCGCCGCCTGCCGGCCCGGTCTGTAGTCGCCGCGGTCGTCGGCATTGCTGCCATCGGCCACGACGGCAAAGCCACGAACCGAGGCCACGCCCGTGAGTGACGTATAGAGTTCGTGCTTGCAGTAATAGCAGCGATTGGTAGGGTTCGCGCGGTATTCAGCGCGCTCGAGCTCGGAGGTCAGGATGATCTCATGACGCAGACCGGCCTCGCGAGCCACGGTCAACGCGAGCTGGCGATGTCGGTCTGGATAGCTGGGGCTGTCGGCTGTAATGCAGAGCGCGGACTGCCCAAGAACGCCCGTGGCTGCCCATGCAAGATAGGCGCTGTCCGCGCCACCACTGAACGCGACGATGACCGACTCATAGCTGGCGAGCAGCTTCCGCAGCTGTGCTTCTTTGGCGTCGAGCGCCTCTGAGGGCAACATCGCCGCCAGCTCGCCGGAGTTAGTCGTCGAGATCCTCCTCGTCTTCGTCGTCGTCATCGAGGTCGTCGTCGTCATCGTCGTCGCCGTCTTCCTCGTCGTCCTCTTCTTCGAGGTCATCGTCGTCGACATCTTCGTCGTCGTCATCGGCGACGTCGAGCTCGTCGGAGCCCGTCATGACGAGGCTCTTGCCGCACTCCGGACAACTCAGACGGTCGCCGCTTTCGAGGTCCTCGGTGTCAATCTCGTCGAATTCGCACTCAGGGCAGGTCGCCATACGGGCTCCATCAGTCGAACGGCCGCTCGAAGATATCCGGGAACCGAGGGTCGCGAGCGGATCTAGCCCCTTCCCGGCCAAGACTTCGAATTATAGCGAGGCCCCCCAGATTTGGGCAATGAACCCTAACGAACACCGTGCTGAATACCGATAGAACTTTCGATGAGCGCCGCGACTAGGCTCGCCGGGCGAACCGTACTGGTCGCCGACGATACCGCGTTCGTGCGCGATCGGTTCAAGGCAGCCATCGAAGCGGCCGGTCACAATGCGGTGACGGCGCAGACGGGCCAGGAATTGCTCGCGCACGTCCGTGCGCATGCCTCCAGCATCGACCTGATCGTCCTCGATCTGCGTCTTCCGCAAGCCAACGGCGTCACACTTCTTCAAGCCATCCGTAAGCTCGACCATCGGGCCGGCATCGTGATCTTCAGCGGAACCATTGCAAGCGCCGCTGAAGTGCGACAACTCGAGAATCTGGGTGTCGTTGGTTACATCAACGAGTACACGGCGGTGCAGCACATACTGCCGTCGCTCCTCCCGCACCTCTTTCCGGATGCGTCGAATCGAAGGTCGAGCCCGCGAGTGTCGCTTGGCATTCCTGTGGCCTACCGTTTCGGTAACACGATCGCCGCAGCGCTCACGATCAACATCAGCCACGGCGGCCTGGCCATTCGAACGACGAGCCCTCTGACCGTCGATACGGCTGTGCGCGTGCGCTTTCGGCTACCGGCGGGAAAAAATGAAATCGACGCTGAGGGTCGCGTGTCGTGGGCCGATCGCCGTCTTGGAATGGGCGTTCAGTTCACGAAGATCGGCTCGACGGACCAGTCTCAGATAGACCAGTACGTGCAGTCGCATTTCTTCTCGAATCGGAAGGCGTAACGCTCAGCGAGTAGAGCGCACGCTTCAGCGAGCGCGCAGCAATCGCAAGGCGTTTGCGACGACGATCACCGACGCGCCAGTGTCGGCCAGAACAGCCATCCACAACGTCGCCGAACCCGTCATCGCCGTCACCAGGAAGATCGCCTTGAGCGCCAGCGAGACCACGAGATTGGTCTTGATGTTGCGAACCGTCGCGCGCGCCAGGCGCAAGGCGTAAGGCAGCTTCAGGAGCTCGCCCGACATGAGCGCCACGTCCGCAGTCTCGAGTGCGGCATCCGAGGCGGCAGCACCCATGGCGACGCCAACGTCCGCCGCAGCCAGCGCGGGCGCGTCGTTCACGCCGTCTCCCACCATCAGCACGGCGCCATCCGCTCGCATCGCGAGAATGCGTTCGTGTTTCTCGTCGGGCATGAGGCCGTGGTGATCCTCGTCGAGGGCAAGACTCGCCGCGACTGCTCGAGCAGTCACTGCATGGTCGCCGGTCAACATCGCCACACGACGCACGCCATTCGACCGCAGCATCTCGATCGTCTCGCGTGCCGTGTCGCGCAACGGGTCCGCAATGGCGATGAGACCGAGCAACTGTCCGTCAACGGCAACGCACACAACGGTTGAACCGCGCAGCCTCAGCGCCTCAATCGATTCAGGAGGCACTGTGATGCCACGCGACGTGAGCATCGCGTCGTTGCCGACGATGACCTGCCGTTCGTCCACGCGTGCTTCAGCACCGCGTCCAGGGGTGGACATGAAACCCTGCGCCGCTGGCACATCGAGGCCAAGCTCGCTCGCGCGATGTGAGATCGCCCGGGCAAGCGCGTGCTCGGATCGGGCCTCGACCGCGGCGGCATAGCGAAGAACGTGCGACGGCTGCTCACCGTCGAGAGCGATAACGTCGTTCACTCGCGGCTCACCACGCGTGAGCGTCCCCGTCTTGTCGAAGGCCACGACGCGAACATCAGCGAGACGTTCCAGGTGTGCGCCGCCCTTGATCAACACACCGTTTCTTGCGGCGGCAGACAGCGCCGCGACAATCGAGACCGGCGTCGAGATCACGAGCGCGCACGGACAGGCGATGACCAGCAGCACCAGCGAGCGATAGATCCACATCGAGGGATCCCCACCGAGTGCCAGCGGCGGCACGACTGCGACGAGCGCGGCGAGCGCAATGACCGCGGGCGTGTAGATGCGCGCGAAGCGATCGACAAAGGACTGAACAGGCGCCCGTCGCGCTTGTGCGGCCTCGACGAGATGAATGATTCGCGCAAGTCGCGTGTCGCGTCCAACGCGAATCACCTCGAGGTCGAGCGAGCCACGACCGTTGATCGTCCCGGCGTAGACCTCGTCGCCAGGGCTCTTGTCCACCGGCAGCGACTCACCGGTAATCGGCGCCTCGTTCACATCTCCATGGCCAGCGCGCACGCGTCCATCGAGAGGGATCTTGTCGCCAGGCCGCACGACGATTTCAGCGCCGACGGGAATCGTCTCGACCGGCTCGCGACTCTCGATGCCGTTTCGCCTGACGATGGCCTCGCGAGGTGAAAGCTCGACGAGCGCGCGAATGGCTTGACGCGCCCGCTCGAGGGTTCGCGCCTCGAGCCACTGCGCAAGCGCAAACAGAAACACAACGCTCGCGGCTTCGAACCACTGCCTGAGAGCCAGAGCTCCACAAACGGCAATGACCATGAGGACGTTGATGTCCACGGTTCGAGTCCGAAGCGCGACCAGGGCCCGCCTGGTGGGGAACACCCCGCCGGCGACGCTGGCGGCGATGAACAACCCAACGGAGACGGCTGGGCTCACGCGACTCAGGGCGAGCGCCGCGAGGATGGTCAGGCCGGACGCGAGGGTCAGCCAGAAACGGACCCGGACGTCGGGACCGGCGGCGCCAGGGCCCTCGTGCTCCAGCCACATCCGCATCCCGGTTTGCCCGACGGCATCGACGATAGCGGCCGTCGTGAGCTTTGCAGCGTCATATGAGACGTGCAGGCGCTGGCCGACGAGGTCGGCCGAAAGCGCCTCCATGCCGGCCAACGGACGAAGCCGGCGCTCGAGGATGACGACCTCTTCGTTACAATCCATCCCCTCGACGCGGAACACGGCTTCCGCGTGGATCTCGCAGTTTGTACAGGCGGCCGCGGCGGAGGTAGCCATCAGAGATCGGCCCGGCGGCCGTCCTCCTGAACGTGGCGCAAACCCTGCCGGAAAAGCGCCAGAACATGCTTGTCATCAAGCGCATAGAAGATCATGCGGCCTTCGCGGCGCGACCGGACGATACGCGTGTTCCGCAGCAGGCGTAGTTGATGAGAGACCGCAGACTCGGTTACGCCGAGTTGCAGGGCGAGGTCTCCGACGCAGAGCTCAGAGCGAGAGAGCGCGTCGAGAATTCGCACGCGTGTGGGGTCGCCGAGCACACGAAAGATCTCGGTCAGCCCTTCGACGGTATGTGCATCGAGTCGTGACATCTGAATACTTGTTCATATATTACTACAATGGGCTTGCCGCCGCAGCCGCGGTTCGGCTACGATCGCGCGCTGGGCAGGCTTAAGACACACGTGCTCTACGAGTTACGCGAAACAGTAACGAATGGGACCGGGTCGTAGCCCCCGGCGGAGGAGTTAGCGGTGATTGAAGTTCAACATCTCACGAAGCGCTACGGTCCGGTGACGGCCGTCGACGACGTGAGCTTCAAAGCAGAGCGCGGAGAGATTCTCGGGTTCCTCGGGCCAAACGGCGCAGGCAAGACGACGACGATGCGCGTGCTGACCGGCTACATGCCGGCCACTGACGGAAAGGCCATCGTCGCTGGCTACGACGTGCTCGAGCAACCGGTCGAGGCGAAGCGGCGAACCGGCTACCTTCCAGAGACCCCGCCGCTCTATCCCGACATGACCGTCGAGGACTACCTCGCGTTCTGCGCGCGCATCAAGGGCGTGCCGAGACTCGAGCGCGCCGGGCGTCTGCAGTCAGTAATGGAGAAGACGCAGATCGCCGACGTGCGCAAACGCCATTGCGGCAAACTCTCGAAAGGGTACAAGCAGCGCGTCGGGCTTGCTCAGGCGCTGCTGCACAACCCGGATGTGCTGATCCTCGACGAGCCCACCGCCGGCCTCGACCCGAAGCAGCAGAACGAAACGCGTCGGCTCATCAAGGGCCTGGGTGGCGACCACACGATCATCCTCAGCACGCACATCCTTCCTGAGGTCAGCCAGACCTGCAATCGGATCGTGATCATCAACCGCGGCCGAGTGGTAGCGGTAGACACACCGGACAACCTGACGGCTCGTCTGCGCGGGTCGGAAACGATGTACGTGCAGGTGGATGCCATGGGCGCGGACGCGGAAGGGACGTTGTCATCAGTTCCGGGTGTCACGCACGTATCTCAGTCGGACAGGCGTGATGGGATTGTCGGCTACCAGGTCGAAAGCGAGGCCGGCCGCGACGTGCGCCGTCAGCTGGCGTCCACCGTGGTCGGCAACGGCTGGGGCCTGCTGGAGTTGCGACCGATGCGAATGAGCCTGGAAGAGATCTTCCTGCAAATCATCACGACCGAAGATGCGGCTGCCGCACCCGAGGCCGCGCCGGCGGAGGTGACCAATGAATAACATCCTCGCCATCGCTCACAAGGAGCTCAAAGGCTACTTCGCCTCGCCGATCGCGTATGTCGTGATCGGGCTCTACGCGGTGATGTTCGGCTACTTCTTCTACGCGCTGCTGCTCTACTTCGATCGACAGAGTATGCAGATGGCCGGTCTCGGCGGCGGAGGCGGCGCCGTCAACGTCAACGAACAACTCATTCGCCCGGTCTTCCTGAACACGACGGTCATCTTCCTGTTCATCCTGCCCATGGTCACGATGCGGACGTACTCGGAGGAAAAGCGCTCGGGCACGATCGAGTTGCTCCTCACCGCCCCGCTCACGGACTTTCAGATCATCGCCGGCAAGTTCCTCGGCGCGATGGGCCTCTACGCCGCCATGCTGGCGATTACGGTGCCGCACATCGGCCTGCTGTTCTACCTGGGAAATCCCGAGTGGGTTCCGATCGTCATCACGTACCTTGGCCTGCTGTTGATGGGTGGCTGCTTCATCTCGGTCGGTCTGTTCATCTCGAGCCTGACGAAGAACCAGATCGTCGCCGTCATGGCCACGTTCACGGTGTTCCTGATGTTGTGGGTGATCAACTGGATCGCATCATTCACCGGCCCGCGAACGCAGGAGGTCCTCAACTATCTGTCGATCACCGATCATCTCGACGACTTCACACGCGGAGTCATCGACACAAAGCACCTGGTCTACTACCTGAGCTTCATCAGCTTCGGCTTGTACCTGACGATGCGATCGGTTGATACGGAAAGGTGGCGCGGGTAACGCCATGATCAAGCGAACTCTCGGAGTCCTCAGCTATGTCGGCATGCTCCTGGTCTTTGGAGCACTGGCCGTCAGGTTTACAAAACCGGAGTGGGACCAGTACGCGATCTACGCCGCGTGGGGCGGTCTCGCGCTCGTCGTGCTCTACACGCTCGGCCAGTGGCGCGAGATCGTGGACTACTTCAAGCAGCGGAACGCCCGCTACGGTGCGATGGCGAGCGTCGGCGTCGTCGTGTTCCTCGGCATCCTCGTTGCGGTGAACTACCTGTCCACACGACGAAACACTCGGTGGGACCTCACGGCCAACAAGCAGTACAGCCTGTCCGACCAAACGGTGAAGCTGCTGCAAGGCCTGAAGTCGCCAGTGAAGTTCATGGTGTTCGATCAGGAAGCCAACTTCGAGCGCTTCCGGCCGCGTCTCCAGGGCTACGCGTACAACTCGAAGGAAGTGCAGGTCGAGTACATCGACGCGGATAAACGTCCGGTTCAGACGAAGCAGTACAACGTGGACACCTACGGCACGGTCGTCATGGAGTACATGGGCCGGACCGAACGTGTCACGTCGGACTCAGAGCAGGATCTGACCAACGCGCTGATCAAGCTGCTCAACCCGCAGCAGCGCAAGGTCTACTTCCTGAGTGGGCACGGCGAGAAGGATCCCGCCAGCTCAGAGCGTACTGGGTTCAGCGGCATCGGCGACGCGCTGAAACGCGACAACTACCAGTTCGACAAGCTGGTGCTGGCGCAAACGAACGAGATCCCGGCCGACGCCACGATGATTGTCGTCGCGGGTCCTCATACGGATCTGCTCGAGCAGGAAGTACCAATCCTCGAGGAGTACCTGTCGAAGAAGACGGGCAAGATGCTGGTCATGCTCGATCCGGCCGAGGACCTCAAGCAGCCGTCAGCGATGCCGAGGCTCACTGCCGTGTTGAAGGAGTGGGGCATCGACGCCACGGAATCGGTCGTCGTCGATTTGAGCGGACGAACTCAAGTCGCCACCGTGCCGGTCGGTGCGCCGCCCTATCCGTCGCACGCCATCACGCAGAACTTTGGTCTCATCACCATGTTCCCGCTGGTGCGCGCGATCGTACCAGCGAAAGACGCGCCTCAAGGTCACACGGGACAATCGTTCATCCAGACGGCGGCGCGCAGTTGGGCAGAGACAAACCTGGCGTCCCTCGAGGACCCCTCGAAGCTTGCCGCGGAGCCTGAGAAGGGCGACCTGGCCGGCCCGGTTTCAATCGCCGTCGCAACGGCGGTGCCGGCTGCATCACCAGAGAAGCCGGACGCAAAACCCGCATCGAATCCGCCAGAGGCGGATCAGGCGCCGAAGCCCGAGACGCGAGTGGCCGCAATTGGCGACTCCGACTTCGCGGCCAACGCGTACCTCGGGATCGAAGGCAATCGCGACCTGTTCATGAACACCGTGAACTGGTTGTCGCAGCAGGAGGGCCTGATCGCGATCAGACCGCGTGAGGCAGCGGATCGCCGAATCACGCTGACCGCCAACACGTCCGTCGGCATGTTCTGGATCACGATCGTCTTCATCCCGGCGATCGTGCTCGGTGCAGGCGTCTTCTCCTGGTGGCGGAGGCGCTAGCATGGGCAGGGGTTGGTCCACACTCGCACTGGTCGTCATCCTCGGCGGGCTCGTCGGCTACATCTATTTCGTTGATTCGAAACAGGAGGTCGGCGGCAGCGCGGCGAAGGAGAAACCGTTCGGCACGCTGCAAGCCGACGACATCGAGGAAGTGCAGGTCAAGAGCGCCGACGGAGAGACGACACACCTCCAGAAGGCCGAGGGCAAGTGGAAGGTAGTCGAGCCCGTGAAGGCCGATGCGGATACGAGCGAGCTGACGACCATCGCGAGCAGCCTCGCGACGCTCGAGATTCAGCGCGTCGTAGACGAAAACGCATCCGACCTGAAGCAGTACGGGCTCGAGCCATCGCGTCTCGACGTCGGCTTCCGCTCAAAAGGCCAGAAAGACCTCAAGCATCTTCAGATCGGTGAGAAGACGCCAACCGGCAACGAGCTGTACGCGCGCTTCCCCGATCAGAAGCGTGTGTTCCTCGTCTCGTCCTTCCTCGACACCACGTTCAACAAGAACACGTTCGCGCTGCGCGATCGCCGCATTCTTCTCTTCGATCGCAACATGGTGGACGGACTCGAGCTGACCAGCGGCGCAACGAAGACCACCCTCGCCAAGAGCGGATCCGAGTGGCGCCTCGTCTCACCGCTCTCGGTCCGGGCAGACTTCGCCGCAGTGGAAGGGGCGCTCGAGCGGCTCTCGTCCACGCAGATGCAGGGCATCGTCGATCCAGAAGGCAAGGATCTGGCGAAGTACGGACTGACGAAGCCAACGGGAACGATAAACGTGAAGGCGGGCAGTTCGAACGCAACGTTGACGCTTGGCTCAACTGACAATGCACTGCTCTTTGCCAGGGACGCATCTCGACCGATGGTCTTCACCATCGCGCCAGTGCTCAAGGACGATGTGATCAGGACCGTCGCCGACTTCCGCCGGAAGGATCTGTTCGATGGCCGTGCGTTCACGGCGACGAAAGCAGAGTTCAAACGCGGCGCCGAAACGATCACGCTCGAGAAGAGCAAGGGCAAGGACAGCGTGGACGTCTGGAAGGCGGGCGGAAAGGATGTCGATTCAGCCAAGGCCGACGACCTCCTGAGCAAGGTCACCGGCCTGCGGGCAGCGTCATTCGAGGATCAACCCAATGCATCGCTCAAGTCACCGGCTCTCGTCGTCACAGTCACCTACGCGGAGAACAAGACCGAGACGGTGACGTTTGGACGAATGGGCACCGACGTCTTCGCGAGCCGCTCGGACGAGCCCGGTACTGCCAAAGTAGAAGGAATGGGGCTCGACGAGGTGATGAAGGGCATTGACGCCGTGAAGTAAGGCAAAATTCAAAATGCAAAATGCAAATCACCCAGAAGCTTCGCGCGTCCCGGCCACGCGCTGCGGTGCTCTTTGCATTTTGCCTTTTGCCTCTCGCATTCCCCAGCTGCGCCTCGGCCCCCCCGAAACAATCTGAACCTAGCGGCAGTCCTCTGGCGCGGCTTCGCGCCGACGTCCTTGCTGCGACGCAATCGTCTGGCGTGAGCCGCGCGTCGTGGGGCATCGTGGTGGACTCCCTCGATCGCCACGATCGTCTCGTCGATCTCAACGCACGCACGCTCTTCGTTCCCGCGTCGGTCGCGAAGCTTTTCAGCGTGGCCACCGCCGCTGAAGCCGTCGGCTGGGACTATCGATTCGAGACAAACCTCCTCACTACGGGTTCAGTCACTCAAGGCAGGCTCTTCGGCGACCTCATCGTCGTTGGCTCCGGCGATCCGTCGATTGGCGGTCGCGGTGGCGGCGACATCTCCGTGTTTGTCGCCGCCGTGAAAGCAGCTGGCTTCGAGCGCATCGAGGGGCGGATCGTTGGCGACGATGACGCGCTGGAAGAGCCGCGGCCGCAGCTCTCGTGGGCATGGGACGACCTTGGCTACACGACCGGCTCTCTCTTCGGGGCATTGAACTTTGCGGAGAATCGAACGGCCGTCACGGTGAGTCCGGCGCCAACCGTCGGAGCGCCAGCCAATGTCAGCCTCGACGCGCGCGCCGAGGGGCGCCCGATCATCAATCGCGTCGTGACCGGACCGGCGGGTTCTCCGTCGCTCGTGTGGCCCGAACAGCGACCGGGCGAGACGCAGTTGACGATCGCTGGCTCCATTCCACTTGGCGCGTCACCGACACCTCTTGGCATCTCGAGCGGGAACCCGACGCTCTGGTTTGCCACCGTCCTGCGCAATCGCCTCATCGAAGAAGGCATCGTCGTCACGGGCGAAGCGGTTGACATCGACGATCTCTCGCCGCCGCCAGATCGGTCGGATGCGGCGATGCTGTTCAGCTATCGGTCACCGACGCTCGCGGAGATCGCTCGTCCCCTGCTCAAAGAGAGCATCAACGTCTACGCCGAGGCGTTGATGCGTCTCAACACTGGCAAGGGAGTGTTTCCGACGAACGATGCCGCGCTCGAGGGGTTGCACAAACGACTGACAGCGTGGGGGCTTCCTGAGAGCAGCTATCAGCTCGTCGATGGATCCGGCCTGTCAAGGCGCGACGCCGTCTCGCCGGAAGCCGTCATGACAGTGCTGCAGCGACTGGCCGACCCTTCCAGCAAATCGCCGTTCCTTGTAGCGTTGCCAATCGCCGGCGTGGACGGCTCCCTCGCGACGCGAATGAAGGGTACGGTGGCTGAAGGGAACGTTCGAGCCAAGACCGGCACGATGTCGAACATTCGATCGCTGGCTGGGTATGTGACGGCGCGAAACGGCGAGCACCTCGCGTTCGCGATCCTGGTCAACAACTTCGAGGGGACTGGCGCGGCGGCGAATCAGGCAATCGATACCGTCGCGGTTCGCCTGGCCGAGTTCACGCGCTAATAGCCTCACGCGCGGCGGCGAGGATCTCGTCAGTCTTTCCCGTGAGGCCGGCGCCCTGAGCGAGCTCGGGCCGGCCACCGCCACGACCGCCGAAGCGATCCAGCAGCACCCGAAGCGTCTTGCTCGAATCGACTGCAACGTTCTGCGAGCGCCCCACCACGACAGCGATCGGGTCGCCCGGGGACACGAGCGCTGCGACCACGCCGCTCTGAGCAACGAGAGAGGTGGCGATCGCCTTGAGGCCAGCCGCGTCCCAGCCTTCCAGCGCCTGCACGATGACGCGACGATCTCCGGCCAGCGTAGCCCCTTCGAACAGACGGGCCGCCTCATGCCCGGCCAGCTGCGTTTGCAGCCGGCTCACTGTCTTGCGCAGGTCCTTGGCATCCTGCTGCGCGCGCTCGACCGCGCCCGGGAGCTCGTGCGGCAGCACCGACAGCACACGCACCGATCCAGCAACCGCATCTCGATAGCCACGAAACGCTCGCAGGGCACGGCTGCCACACGCGAAGGTGATCCGAGATCCACCACGAAATCGCTCAGCGCTCGTGACCACGATCACGCCGATCGCTCCAGTTCGCGAGACATGCGTCCCGCCACAGGCAGACAAGTCGAAATCACTGATCTCGATGAGGCGCAACGTGCCCGCGCGGACTGGCTCCTTGCGCAGCGGCAGCCGCGCGGCCTCGTCGGCCGACACGAATCGCACCGACACCTCGCGATCTTCCCAGACGACGCGATTCGCCTCGTCGATGGCGCGATCGATTTCAACAGCCGTGGCCTCGCGCGCCAGGTCGACCGTGGACAGATCAGCGCCCATGTGAAAGCTGGTGGTTCGATTCTCGAAGAGCCTGTCGAACGCGGCAGACAGCACGTGCTGACCCGTGTGCTGCTGCATGTGATCGAACCGGCGAGTCCAGTCGATCTCGCCTCGCACGCGTGTGCCTGACGCCACAGGCGCACTCACCACGTGGACGATCTCCTCGTCCTCGTCGATGGTCTCGATCACTTCGACCGGCCCGAGACGACCGGTGTCGAAGGGCTGCCCGCCCGATGTGGGGTAGAACGCCGTGCGATCCAGCCTGACGATCGAGCGTCCGTCACGCTCGCCGAGGCCGGTCACGGTGGCGTTGAACGCACGGCACGAGGGCTCGGCGTAATAGATACGGTCGGTCATCGGCGCACGGCGGGATCGAGGAGGCCGGCTTCCGCGAAACCGTTGGCGCGAAGCACGCAACTGTCGCAACGGCCGCACGGACCTGAGGGGCCGGGATCATAACAGCTCTGGGTGAGCCCGTAGTCCAGGCCCAGTTCCGTGCCGCGCTGGATGATGTCGCGCTTCGTCATCATCTGCAGCGGTGCATGAATGCGAATGCGCTCACCATGAACGCCTCGGGCCGTCGCCAGAGACGCCAGTTGCTCGAAGGCGGCAATGAACTCGGGACGGCAATCCGGGTAGCCGGAGTAGTCGAGCGCATTCACGCCAATGACGATGTCGTGAGCGCCAAGAACCTCGGCCCATCCAAGAGCCAACGCCAGAAAGACTGTGTTGCGCGCCGGGACGTAGGTCGAGGGAATCTCCGTCGGATCGATCGGTCGATCCTTGGGCACGGGCATATCGGACGTGAGCGAGGATCCGCCGAATGCGCTCAGGCCGACATCCACTTCGACGTGACGAGCCGCGCCGAGCCACTTCGCAACCGCACGCGCCGCGTCGATCTCGCTCGCGTGACGCTGACCGTATCGCACGGTCAAGGCATTGAGCCTGAAGCCTTCCGCTCGAGCGATTGCAGCGGCCGTGTAAGAGTCCAGACCACCACTGAGGAGTACGACTGCGTCGCTCATATGTGCGGGGTCAGACCTTCCCAGGATTTCACACGCCGCGCGTGTCGGGACTCCAGATGTACTTGTGGAGTTGCAGTTGGACCCGGACGGGCAGGCGATCGGCAAGCACCCACTCTGAGAGCGTCTTTGGATCCAGCACGCCGTGCACGGGCGAAAAATGAATGGCCGCCACTCGTCCGCGCAGCGCCTTCTCGTCGATCACGTTCCTCGCGTATTCGTAGTCGGCCCGATCTTTCACCACGAACTTGACCTCGTCGTGCGGGCGCATGTTCGCCAGATTCTCCCAGCAGTTGCGATGCGACTCGCCGCTGCCCGGGCACTTCACGTCGAGGATGGTGACAACGCCGGCTGGTACGCGCGCAGTGCTGCGATGACCGCCTGTTTCGAGCAGCACGGTCTTCCCCATCGCCACCAGCGACTCCATCAGCGGGTAGACCGCCTCTTGCAGCAGCGGCTCCCCGCCGGTGACCTCGACCAGCGGGCACTCGTAGCCCTCGACCTCATGCAGGACGTCCTCGAGGCTGCGCTTGTGACCCTCGTGAAATGCGTAAGGGGTGTCGCACCACGAGCAGCGCAGGTCGCAGGCAGTGAGGCGGACGAACACGCATGGCCGGCCCGCGTAGGTGGACTCGCCCTGAACAGAGTGGAAGATCTCGTTGATCGTTAACATCTCAAGTCAACTCCCAAAAATCCAACTCCCAACACCGAGCATTCGCGGCGTCTGCTGACCTTGGGAGTTGGCGTCTTGGAAGTTGGGAGTTCTCAAGAGTTATTGTACCGGCATGGGTCTCCGCATCGGCACCTCCGGCTGGAGCTATCCGACCGGGAAGGGCAAGTGGAACGGCCTTTTCTATCCGGCCACACGGTCTAAGCGTCAGGGCACGGCTGACTTCGACGAGCTTCGTTTCTATTCCGAGCATTTCGACACCGTCGAGGTGAACACGACCTTCTACGGTCAGCCGAAGCCCGAGGTCGCGCGCACCTGGGTCGAGCGCACGCCGCCTGGTTTCGAGTTTTCGCTCAAGCTGTATCAGAAGTTCACACACCCGAAGATGTTTCGCGAGGCGGCGCTCGCCAAAGCACCGGGCGCTGAGGGATCGTTGCTCGACCTGCTCGCAGAAGTAACACAAAGCGACATCGACGAGTTTCGCGCCGGCATCGAGCCGCTGGCCAACGCGGGCCGTCTCGGCGCGCTCCTCGCTCAGTTTCCGGCGAGCTTCAAGAACGACGCACCGTCACGCGACTACCTCGCAGGGCTGCTTCGCGCGTTCGGTGACTATCCGACCGCCGTGGAGCTTCGCCACAAGAGCTGGAGCGATGCCATCGGCGACACGTTAACGCTGCTCAATGGGTTCGGCGCGGCCTTCGTCCAGATCGACGAGCCGAAGTTCAGATTCTCGATCCGACAGAATTACCTGCCCAACGTGAAGAGCTTCTATTACATGCGGCTGCACGGACGGAATGCGGCGCAGTGGTGGCGCCACGACAAGGCCGAGGATCGCTACAACTATCTGTACTCAGCGAAAGAGCTGAAGGAATTCTCGGAGATCGCTGGCGCGGCGAAGGCGCTGGTCAAGAAGTCGTATCTCTACGCGAACAATCACTTCTCATCGAAGTCGGTCGTCAACGCGGTGATGCTGAAGGCGCAGCTCGGCGAGCCAATCGAAGGCGAGTATCCTCCGGAGCTCGTCGAACGCTACCCGGAGCTGACGGCACTCGTCTCTACTTCGCCGCTCCCTTTATCGTTGCCCGTCGAATCACGTCAGTCACCCTGAGCTTGGTGACGACATCCATGCCGGAGATGACCTGGCCGAACACGGTGTACCCGCGGTTCAACTGTGGCTGCGGCGAGAGCACGACGTAGATTTGACTATCTGCGGCGCGAGGGTCGCCTGCGTAGGCTGCTGCGACTGCACCTGTGACGTGCGGCCGCTTCGGGCTCACCTCGGAAACACCAATCGCTTTCCCGCTGCCTCCTGTGCCCCACAGGTCCCGCTTGGTCATGTCGCGCGTTTGCGGGTCGCCCCACTGCACGACGAAGTTCGGTTCGAATCGGTGAATGCGCAGGCCGTTGTAGAAGTTTCGTTTGACGAGCGCGAGGATGTGCTCGACCGTCTTCGGCGCCTCGTTTGGATATGTCTCGACCTCGAAGGCGCCCTTCATCGTCTCGAACACGATGATCGGGCCGGCGCCTGGTGAACGGCGCGCCGCGGCAGACGGCGCAGGAGCTGTGGGCGCTGGCTTCGCACCAGGTGCAGGTTTCGCACCCGCTCCCTGCGCCAACGCGGTTTCCGCCGCAACACCCGCAAGCACCACAGCCGCCACGATCGCGATAACTCGGTTCATACGCATTCTTATAGTCCAATTCTTTGACAATCTCTAGAGACAGCGCAGGTCCCACAGCGCGGATGAACAGGACGACACACGTTCTGTCCCCAGGTCACGAGATAGAGATTGGTGAGCGGCCACCACCGATCGGGGATCGCCCGGTACAGCGCCTGCTCGGTCTCCTCGGGATCGGCCGTGTGAACCCACCCCATTCGATTCGAGATGCGATGGACGTGAATGTCCACGCAGATGTTGCGCTGGCTCTTGAACCCGAGGATCAACACCAGGTTCGCCGTCTTCCGGCCGACACCGGGCAGCTTGACGAGCTCCTCCATCGTTGACGGCACGCGGCCACCGAAGTCGGTGACGAGCATCTCGCAGCACGCTTTCACGTGTCGCGCCTTGTTGCGATAGAAGCCAACGGGATAGATCAGCTGTTCGATCTCGGCAACCGGCAGCTTCGCCATCATGCGAGGCGTACGCGCCCGCTTGAACAGGCGTGTGGACGCCGCGTGCGTCGTCGCGTCCTGCGTACGGGCAGACAGAAGGGTCGCGATGAGAATCTGAAAGGGATGCTCAGCCTGCGCTTCTGAGATCTTCTCTACCGCAGGCAGCTCCATGCCCCCGATCTCATCCGCAATTGTGCGCATGACTCGATCGATGGTGCCCGGACGGGGTCTGGATTCCTGACTCTTGTTCATGGTCGAATCGTGCCGTGCTGCGTATCTATTCTCTGGCAGTTGGCGGGCTGCTGCTTGCCGCGCTCACGGCCTCGACGACTCGCGCCTCTGCGCAGGCAACGCCCTCGCCCGAGCCCGACCCGCGCATCCAGCAACTCGCATCTGCGGTATCGGAGGCGCAGCTAGGCGCGACCGTCAACACGCTCGCCGCATTCGGAACGCGCAACACCCTCTCGAGCACGTCGTCCACGACGAAAGGCATCGGCGCGGCGAGGCAGTGGATCTTCGACGAGCTCCGTCGTGCCAGCCCGCGCCTTCAAGTCTCCTACGACACGTACAGGGTGGCCCGGGACGGCCGGATCACGCGCAACGTCGAACTGCGAAACATCGTGGCAGTGCTGCCGGGTAAGAGCACGAGACGAATCTACCTGACCGCGCACTACGACACAGTCAATATCGGCGAAGCCGGTCAGATTGGCGCCAACACGCGAGCTTCTGGTCAACCAGCCACGGACCCGCAGCTTCGCGCGGAACAGAACTACGACATCGACGCGCCGGGCGCGAACGACAACGGCAGCGGCACGGCTCTGACGATCGAGTTGGCACGCGTGCTCGCCAGCAGCGGACTCGAGTTCGACGCCACACTCGTGTTCGCCCTCTGGGCCGGAGAGGAGCAGGGCCTGGTCGGATCGCGAGCGCACGTTCAACGCCTCTCGGCAGGCAAGATCGTCGTCGAGGCGAATATCAACAACGACATCGTCGGCAATTCTCACGGCGGAAACGGCAACGTCGACAACCAGTCTGTTCGCTTGTACTCAGATGGACCGGAGGACTCTTCCTCGCGCTCGCTTGCGCGATACCTCGCACGCGTGGCCGCGCTCTATGTGCCTTCTCACCGCGTGCAGTTAATGGCGCGAACCGATCGATTCGCACGCAGCAGCGACCACACTTCGTTCAATGACCGTGGATATGCAGCGGTCGCATTCCGCGAAGCCAATGAGAACTTTGCGAAACAGCACTCGGCGCTCGACACAGTGGACGGGGTGGATTTCGCTTATCTCACGCAGAACGCACGCGTGAATATCGTGGGCATCGCCGCGCTCGCGCTGGCGCCGCCGCCGCCGGTCGTCACGAACGCGCGCGGTCAGGCAGTGATTGGACGTCAGCCCTCTGGTTATGACGCGCACCTGCAATGGCTGCCGTCGCCTGGCGCGACCGGGTATCGAATCTACTGGCGGGAGACCTGGTCGAATGACTGGCGCGATTCGCGCTTGATTGGCGACGAAACTGAGTTCACGCTGCCTGGCGTCTCCATCGACAACAACGTCTTCGGCGTCGCGGCCGTCGGCTCGGACGGTCACGAAAGCCTCGTCAGCGCGTACGTCGAGCGTCGTCAGAGGCGAGGCGATGTGAAATTGCAGCGGTAGAGGCGGGTCTTTAGACCCGCCTGATACGGCGGGCCTGAGGCCCCGCCGCTACGAGATCGGCGTTATCGCCGGCTTCCCAGACAGCACGGCGATCATGTTGTCCACCGCGAGGTGAATCATCGTGGTCCTGGTCTCGATCGTGGAGCTGCCGAGATGCGGCGAGAGCACGACGTTCTCGAGCGCGAGCAATCCGCGCTCAATCTCCGGCTCGCGTTCGTAGACATCGAGCGCGGCGCCAGAAATGAGCCGGTTCTCGAGCCCCCACACCAGCGCCGCTTCGTCCACAACCGGCCCGCGCGACGCGTTCACCAGATACGCGCTCCGCTTCATCCTCGCCAGCGAGGTCTGATTGATCAGATGACGAGTCTCCGATGTCAGCGGACAGTGAAGAGTGATGACATCAGACGTCGAGAGCAGGCGGTCGAGCGGCATCGCCTCGCCGAGTGGTGACGACACGGCGGAGCGCGACGCGAACGCCACGCGCATTCCGAAAACAGCGGCCCGGGCGGCAACCGCTTGTCCGATGCGACCGAACCCGACGATGCCGAGTTGCTTGTCGCGCAGATCGGTCCCGAGCATGAAATCGAGCGCGAATCCCTTCCACGCGCCGCGCCGTACCAGGCGATCGCCTTCGACGATACGTCGCGTCATGCTCAGGATGAGCGACCACGTCAAATCGGCCGCCGCTTCCGTCAGGACGTCCGGCGTGTTCGTCACGGTGACGCCATGTTCACGCGCGGCCGCCACGTCGATGTTGTTGTAGCCGACTGCGATCGTGGAGAGAACCTTGAGATCGCGGCCGGCCTCGAAGACCGCTCGATCGATGGAGTCGGTGACGACCGACAGCAGCCCCTGCTTACCTGTTACGCGCGAGACGAGCTCGTCGTGAGGAAGGTCGCCCTGGCGATGCATGTCCACCTCGCACGCGGCCTCGAGCTTCGCGAGAACGGCGGATGGAATTCGTCTGGTAACGAGAACGGATGGTTTCAATGCCCGTACGACTTGCAGTAGCCGCAGTGGTTGCAGGTCACAGCGGGCTCGATGATGCACGGACCGTCATTGTCTGTCCCCACTGGCAGCACAAACATCGCGTGGCTGGCGTGCCGCTGATGTGACACATCGAGTCGCCCGGCAGGCTGCTCCTGTCGCACCGTTCGCGCGATCACCTCGCGGACGAGCGCGCGCAATTCGGGCTCGTTCATTCCTGCACGTCCACCGAATCGACGATGCCCACGATGGCGGCATCGACGGGCGCCCCTTTACGACCGAGCGCCTCGCCCGCGGCTCGGCCTTCAATGACGATGAGAACCTTCTCGCGCACACCGGCACCGACCGAGTCGACGGCAAGAAGCGCCGTCCCGCGGGGCGTGTCGTCGAGGCCGATGGGCTGCACGAGGAGCAACTTCGCCCCGCCGAAGGCCTTGTGCTTTTGAGTCGACACGACGGTTCCCACTACGCGCGCGATCTGCAACTTTCTGTCTCCAGTCTACGGTCTCCGGTCTTCAGTCCCGTAGGGCGGGTCCTGCGAACCCGCCGATCAACGCTCCACGTGCCAATGATCGACGATGCCGACGATCCCTGCGTCGGCGGGCACTTCCGTCGGATGAAATGGAAAGCTGGCTTCCTTGCCGCGCACGAAAAACACCGTCTCTCCGACACCGGCACCCACGGCATCAACGGCAACCAGCGTTCGACCGATCTCTTTGCCGTCAGGATCGAGCGGCTGAAGCACCAGCAGCTTGATGCCGTTCAAGTTCTCATCCTTGACGGTCGTCACGACATCGCCGATCACTCTGGCGATTTGCATGGCGTCTACTGACCTTGCGTGACGTCGACGTGATCGACGATGCCGACGATCGCGGCATCGATGGGGCAATCTTTCATACCTGCGGCCATTCGAGCGGAGCTGCCACTGACGATGAGCACCGTCTCGCCGACGCCGGCGTCAACGGTGTCGACGGCGACGAGATAGTTCCCTTCGGCTTTTCCGTGGGGATCCATGGGACGGGCCACGAGCAGCTTGTTGCTGACGAGTCGCGGATCCTTCCGCGTGGCGACCACCGTCCCGACTACGCGGGCCAGAATCATTTAACGACCAGAGTGATGGTCAGAGACCGGGTCACTTCGTAGCAGTGGACTTGCCGATCGGGAGCGTGTCCTCGAGGTTGGCGTGCGGGCGCGGGATGACGTGCACGGACACGAGCTCACCCACACGACGAGCCGCGGCAGCACCTGCATCGGTGGCGGCTTTCACGGCAGCAACGTCACCGCGCACGATCGCGGTCACATAGCCGGCGCCGATCTTTTCCCAGCCGACCAGCGTCACTTTGGCCGCTTTGACCATCGCGTCGGCCGCCTCGATCATGGCGACCAATCCCTTGGTCTCCACCATTCCTAACGCCTCACCCATGCTTTACTCTCAGTCTTTGAGATTCCGCACGGCGTCTGTGATGAGCGCCGTGAGTTCGCCGTATGTTAGCCGAATTTCCCCGTCTCTGCTCGCCCGCTGCAGCGTCGCGGAGACATCAGGAACGAGCCGCTCGGTGCTTGATTCTGGTGCTTCCAGCACCTGGCACAGGACCTGATCGATGGCGCCCTCCGAGCCATCGGTGCAGAGCGGCGCCGGCGCCGCGATGCCGTACATGCCGCGAAGCCCCTGCAGTCGCTCGACTTCCTCTCGCGAGATCAGGTGCTCTCGCCCAAGCAGCCTGGCAACGAGGCTGATCTTCGCGAAGTGCTCGATCGTCTCCATCTTGTAGTACGCGGTCATCACGGTACGGCAGCACGTCACTGCCCCGTGGTTCGCCAGCAGGAGTCCATCGTGCGCCTTGATGTATTTCCGAACTGCCGCCGGTAACTCCGCTGTCGATGGCGTCCCGTACTCAGCGATCGGGATACTGCCCAGCGTGGTGACAACCTCGGCGAGCACTGCACGCGTAAGCGGTATGCCCGCTACGGCGAACCCGGTCGCCAGGGGCGGATGGGCGTGGACGACGGCGTTGACGTCGGGCCGATTGCGATAAATCTCCAGGTGCATCGGCAACTCGGACGACGGATCGCGATCGCCGGAGACCTTCTTTCCGTCGTAGTCGACGATCACCATCATGTCGGGCGTCATGAAGCCCTTGGAGACGCTCTTCGGCGTGGTGATCAGTCGCGAGTCGCTCAGACGAGCGCTGATGTTGCCGTCGTTGCTGGCGACGTACCCGCGCGAGTACATGCGCCGGCCGGCTTCAACTATCTCGGCGCGCAGCTGCTCTTCAACGCGGGTGCTCATTGGCGCTGGAACTTCCTGAGGCACTCATCGGAGCAAAAGAAATACGCCGTCGATCCCACCGTCAACGCTCGGGCATTGTTTGGTGATACCCACGTGCCGCACACCGGATCGCGAGTGAGTTTGACGGCGGGCCCGCCGCGTCGCTGACGTTTGCTCTCGGTGGTGCCACCGAAGGTCTCGATCACGCCGTCAACCAGCCGCCAGAACGCCCACGCGGCCGTCATCAGCAGAACGCCGAGCAGGATGACCCGCGTCACGGATTACTCGGCGTCGATCCCGGGTTCGCGTGAGCCGACGCAATACCTTCGAGCGCGCGACGGGCAGCCTGTCCCTCTGGGCTATCAGGCGCCAGCTCGACGACCTTCTGCCATTCAGTCGCTGCGGCTTTCAGATCCTGTTTGCCGAACGCCAGCACGATGCCCTTGTTCAGCAAAGTCTTGGTATGCGTAGGGCTCATGGCGAGCGACTTCTCGAATTGAGCGAGCGCCAGATCGGGCTTGTTGCTGTAGTAGTAGCTCACGCCCAGGTCGGTGCTCGCGTCCGCGTTCTTCGGATCGAGCGCGAGCGCCTTCTCGTACCAGCTGGCGGCCTCGTCCCACCGCTCGGCATCGAAATAGACGTTGCCGAGTTGAATCGTCGCGTTCACGTTCTTCGGGTCGCTCTGGAGAATCGTGTTGAGCGCCTGAACGCGACCTTCATCGAGGCGCGGTGCCTGCTGGGCCGTCGATCCGGAGGCGGGTTGAGCCGACGCCGTCGG